>JACCDL011118925.1_pt1 | contig 12985 bp, 13 predicted proteins | sample 7441931 | NCBI WGS metagenome assembly JACCDL01 (sample SAMN15323437, study PRJNA562643) | freshwater metagenome | isolation source: river surface water | place: USA:Blue River Watershed | collected 2017-08-16 | reverse complement strand
TATCTTCCGGCGGCGAGAAACGGTCCAGGCTGATGCCGTGAGGTACAACACGTGTCGTGTTCGGCACAAAACTCGCCGCTTCGGGTGTCGTCGAAACCACGCCATCCATCTTGCTGATCAGCCAGCGTGGAAACCAGGAGTGTCGGTGCTTGGCTGCTGATGTAAACACGATCTTGATTGGAAAGCGCAAAACGTCACGCAGAAAAATCGTCAGCATCATTTCCGGATCGCGGCGCACATGCCAGATGCGTGGTTGACCATTGGGCAAACGCTTGCGGCTAATCGCAATCGCTTGCCAGACGCTGAGATAAAAAAAGGTATCCGGATGACTAGATTGCGCAAGTTGTGCGCCAGGCAGGTCAGTGCCGACGAAACCGATACTCAAAGTTTTTGCCTGCACCGGCAGCAGGGCGTTGATCGTTCCAGAAACGCCGGAGTAGCGTTTCTTCATATTGGTGATGATGACTTCTGGATTCATTTTTTATTGTTTGCTTAGGGAGACGCTGAATAAATCCGCGTTTTATGGCGAGCCAGCGTAGCTGTGCGACGCGGGGATCAATAAAATCAAGGCCTTGGCTCCATTGCGCTTGCTACAAGAGTTTCCGAATTTATTCAATCAGCGCTTCCCTAGATCTTATCGAATGATCCGGACGGAAAAGTCAGTCGGTCATTGAGGCATTCGAAAAAAATCATCACATCAAAATAACATCGTACTGTTCCTGATGAAAACCATTTTCAACCTGAAGTGAAATCGGCTTGCCGATGAAATCCCCCAGCATCGTCAGATGCTGCGACTCTTCTTCCAGAAAGAGATCAATCACTAATTGCGAAGCGAGAATTCTGAATTCGCGAGGATTGAATTGTTTGGCCTCGCGCAGCAGCTCGCGCAAGATTTCATAAGCGATGGTGCGCGGAGTTTTGACTTGACCCTTGCCCTGACACGCCGGGCAGGTTTCACAAAGAATATGCGCGAGTGATTCGCGCGTACGCTTGCGAGTCATCTCGACCAGACCCAGTGCAGAAAATTCCGATACCGTGACCTTGGTGCGATCGCGCGCCAGTGCCTTATGCAACTCGGCAAGTACTGCAGAACGATGCTCGATATTCTCCATATCAATAAAATCGAGAATGATGATGCCGCCGAGATTGCGAAGACGCAGTTGTCGCGCGATCGCGTGCGCTGCTTCCAGATTCGTTTTGAAAATCGTATCGTCAAAATTTCGGCCGGTGACATAGCTGCCGGTATTGACGTCAATCGTCGTCATTGCCTCGGTCTGCTCGATAATCAGGTAACCACCTGATTTCAGGTCAACGCGTTTTCCAAGTGCCTTTTCTATTTCTGCCTCAATGCCATGCAGATCAAACAACGGACGCTCGCCCGTGTAGTGCATCAGCTTGGGCATGACGGAGGGGGTGTAGCTTTCTGCAAATTCACTGAGCTTGAGAAAATTTTCGCGCGAATCAATTTGTATCGACGTAGTCTCCTCACCGACAAAATCTCTGAGTACGCGCTGTGACAAGCTGAGATCCTGATACAGCAGTGAAGGGGGAGGGACCTTGCGGGATTGCTCCAGTAGATGTTCCCAGGTCTTGCGAAGGTAGGCGATATCACTGGTCAGGTCTGTGTCGCTGGCGCCCTCGGCCATGGTCCGAATAATGAAGCCACCTTTTTCTTCGGCAGGTAAGAGGCCTTGTACCTTCTCACGCAAAGCTTCGCGCTCTGTCTCATCGCCGATGCGCTGCGAGACGCCAATATGGGGATCTTGCGGCAGATACACCAGCATGCGCCCTGCAATCGAAATCTGCGTGGACAGACGCGCACCTTTGGTGCTGATCGGATCTTTGATCACTTGCACCAGAAGTGATTGACCATCGAACAGTAATTTTTCTATGGGTGTCGGCGGGGCTCCCGTAGTGCCAGAGCTGCCCTGTACGCGGGCTTCCCAAATATCGGCTACATGCAAGAATGCGGCGCGTTCAAGGCCAATATCAATAAACGCCGATTGCATACCCGGCAGCACACGGGCTACCTTGCCCAGATAAATATTCCCCGTGCGGCCGCGCGATGCCGTGCGCTCAATGTGCAATTCCTGCACGGCGCCGTGCTGCATGAGTGCCACGCGCGTCTCTTGGGGCGTGATATTGAACAGCAGATCTTCCGTCATAGTATTTTGATACCTGCTTGCTGTAACAATCGTGTGGTTTCAAACAAAGGCAGACCCATGATGCCCGAGTGGCTGCCACTGATATGTTCTATGAACTTTGCTGCATGCCCTTGTATGCCATAGCTGCCTGCTTTGTCATACGGCTCCGATGAGTCGCAATAGGCTTGCATCGTCGCTTCGCTCAGTTCCGCGAATCTGACCTCCGAGCGATGCACAACTTCATTGATCCTATCTTCAAAGCGAACCGCCACCGCAGTCAAGACCTCATGCGTACGCCCTGAAAGCATTCGCAGCATGGCCATGGCCTCCGCCTGATCAGCGGGTTTACCCAGTATTTTTCCATCAATCGTGACCGTGGTGTCGGCTGCCAGTACCGGACGCTTTGGCAAGTGACGCCACAAGACAGCGGCCCAGCCACTGTCTGCTTTTTCGCGTGTGACTCGGGCAACGTAGATGTCGGGCACTTCGCCGTCGAGCGGTATCTCCGATACCGCGCCGTGACGACCCGGTTCTTCCTTAAGTTCGAGCACTTCGAAAGCAATGCCTACCTGCTGCAGCAATTCACGCCGGCGAGGACTTTTGGAAGCCAGGTAAATAATTTGATCTGCCAATGTCATGCTTCCCTTGAGGCTGACAGGCGCCGGGCATCAGCGTCGTCAGAGTGATACGCGGTGATACGGATGATTGCGCGTGATCGTCCAGGCGCGGTAGAGCTGTTCTGCCAGCAGCACCCTGACCATCCCATGCGGCAGGGTCAGACTGGAAACTCGCACCAGCATGTCGGCATTTTTCTTGAAAGCCGCATCCAGGCCATCCGCACCGCCGATGACGAATGTAACATCCCCGCCTTGCTGTTGCCACAGTGTCAGATGTTGCGATAACTGCAGCGTAGTCAGATCTTTGCCGTGCTCGTCCAAGGCGATCACATGGCCCCCTTTGGGTAGCACCGCCTCGATGCGCTGCCGCTCCTGCGCCATCACCGTTTCCGCACTGCGGCTCGATGAGCGGTCGATGGGCTTGATTTCTTTCAGCACTAAGCGGCATTCGGCCGGCATGCGTTTCGCATACTCCTGAAAGCCGGCCTCAATCCATGCAGGCATTTTGTGGCCAACGGCTGCAACGATGAGTTGCATGGGCTGGCTTTAACCGCCGGACTTGGTCGTTGTGCGCCGGGTGGTGCCTGATCGACTGGTTGAAGCTTTTCCAGCGGTCGAACCCGTTTTTCTGGCAGGTGCTTTTTTGGCAGCTGATTTTTTAGGGGTGGTTTTCTTTGCGACGACTTTTTTAATGATCGCCTTCTTGGCCACGACTTTTTTGGTGGCTGCTTTTTTGGCCGAGGTTTTGGTCCCAGCAGTTTTAGTCACCGCTGTTTTTGCGGCCACCGTTTTTTTCGCCGGAGCTTTCGTGCCGCTGGCCTCGGTATCGGTGGTTTTGGTGCGGGTCGCTTTTTTCACGGCGGTCTTGGTGATATGCGACGAGGCTTTGACCAGTGTTGTTTTCGCACCGGTTGCCGAGCGCGTTGCAGCGCCGAGCTTGATTTCCTTCTCGCCCCACAATTCTTCAAGACGATAGTAAGCGCGAATAGCGGGCTGCATGATATGGACGATCATGTCGCCCAGATCGACCAGCACCCACTCTCCCGTGCCTTCACCTTCCATGCTGATGATGTTGCCGCCAGCGGCCTTGACCGAGTCGCGCACGGAAGAGGCCAGTGCTTTGGTTTGACGGTTCGAGGTACCGGAGGCGATCGCGATGCGGTCAAACATGCTCGTCAGATGGCTGGTATCGAAGATGCGGATGTCCTGCGCCTTCACGTCCTCGAGTGCGTTGACAACGATGCCCTGCAATTTTTTAATATCCATTAATGAGTCTGGTAAAGGTGATGTTGTTGAATATAGTCTAGCACTGGCCCCGGAAGCAGGTCAGCGGCGCCACCCGACCCCGCAATAGCCTCGCGTATCTGGGTTGATGACACATCCAGCGCCAGCTGCGTTGCGATGCAGACCAGACCCGAGGGCGTCTGCCGCAATTGCTCTGCGCTGGCTAGCCGGCGAGTGATCTGTGCTGCGACCGCTTTATCCAGAGCTGCGTTATCAATGGCGAAACCCGGGCGAGCTGCAATGCACAAGTGGGCTTCATCGAACAGAGCAGCCCAGTCCCGCCAGGTATGCAAATTGATCAGCTGGTCTGCGCCCATGATGAGTGCAAGCGACACATCTCGCCCAAGCTCGCTGCGTAACGAACGCAGGGTATCGATCATGTAGCTTGGACCCGCGCGTTGGATTTCCTGCTCATCGATACAAATCGGCGTAGGCCACCCATCAAAAGCGGCGTGCAGCATCGCAACGCGATGCACAGCCGGTGTGACCATGTCCGGCTTTTGCCAGGGACGACCACTGGGTATCAGTCGCAGTTCATCAGGATGCAGCAGTGTGCAGAAGTAGCGTGCCAGTCCGACATGACCCGAATGCACCGGATCGAAGCTACCGCCCAGCAGCAGCACGCTGCGCACACTCATGCACTCAGCCAGTCACGATGCGGCAGGAAATCGGTATAGAGTTTCGCTTCAGGCGAGCCTGCTTCAGGTTGCCAGTCATAGCGCCACTTGACGATAGGTGGCATCGACATCAGGATGGATTCAGTACGTCCGCCCGACTGCAGGCCAAACAAGGTACCGCGGTCGAAGACCAGATTGAATTCCACATAACGGCCGCGACGATAAGCCTGGAAATCACGCTCGCGTTCACCGTAAGCACTATCTTTGCGGCGCTTCAGAATAGGCAGATAGGCATCGATAAAATGATCGCCGACACTCTGCGTCATGGCAAAGCTCTGCTCAAAGCCCGCTGAATTGAAATCATCAAAGAACACACCGCCAACACCGCGCGCTTCTTTGCGATGCTTGAGGTAGAAGTACTCATCGCACCATTGCTTGAAGCGCGGATGTAGCTCTGAACCGAATGGCGCCAGTGCATTGCGACAGGTTTGATGAAAATGCTGCGCATCTTCCTCGAAGCCATAGTAAGGCGTCAAATCCATGCCGCCACCGAACCACCACACACGCTGATCGCCTTCACCCGTCGTGGTAAAGAAGCGCACATTCATGTGCACGGTCGGTGCATACGGATTGCGCGGATGAAAAACCAGTGACACCCCCATCGCTTCCCAGGGATGACCGGCCACTTCAGGACGATTGGCGGCCGCCGAAGGCGGCAGGCTGCTGCCTTTGACGTGCGAAAACCCCACGCCGCCGCGTTCGAGCACATTGCCTTCTTCAATGAGACGCGAAATGCCGCCACCACCTTCGGGCCGTTCCCAGCTGTCGCGTATGAATTGCCGACCATCGACAGCTTCAGCAGCAGACACGATGCGCTCTTGCAGCGACAACAGCCAGGTCCTGACGGCATTCGTATCGGGCGTGTTCATGGATTATCCTTTTGTTTGCTATTGATATTCAGCCAGGTCGTTTGAGCGCGCGCCAGCCTATATCGCGGCGAAACTGCATGCCGTCAAAGTGAATTTTGTCCACGGCTTCATACGCATGTTTCTGCGCCACGCGAACGCTGTCGCCCAAACCCACCACACACAACACACGTCCCCCCTGTGTGGTCAGCGTTTTGTTGTCCAGTGCCGTGCCCGCATGGAAGCTCATGCTGTCTTCAGTTTCTTCGGGAATGCCGGTGATCACATCGTTTTTGCGCGGCGCATCCGGGTAACCACTCGCGGCCATGACCACGCCGAGTGCTGTGCGCCTGTCCCAGTCGAGCTCAATTTCATTGAGCGTACCTGCTACGGCATGCTCCATGACTGATACCAGATCGGTTTTCAGGCGCGCCATGATGGGCTGCGTCTCCGGGTCACCCATGCGGCAATTGAATTCCAGTGTTTTGGGATTGCCTTCGGCATCAATCATCAGGCCCGCATACAGAAAGCCCGTATAGGGAATGCCATCCTTTGCCATGCCTTGCACAGTCGGTTGAATGATCTCGCGCATCACGCGTGCATGCAGTTGCGGTGTAACGATGGGCGCAGGTGAATAGGCACCCATGCCACCCGTGTTCGGGCCCTGATCCTGGTCCAGCAAACGCTTGTGGTCCTGACTGGTCGCCAGTGGCAGTATGTTTTTGCCGTCCACCATGACGATGAAGCTGGCTTCTTCACCCTCAAGAAATTCTTCGACCACCACGCGCGCGCCGGCATCACCAAAGCGATTATCCGACAACATCATGTCGATGGCGCCGTGGGCTTCTTCCAGTGTCATTGCGACGACCACGCCTTTGCCAGCGGCGAGACCGTCGGCCTTGATCACGATAGGGGCGCCTTGCTCATCAATGTAGCGATGTGCTGCAGCCGCATCCGAAAAAGTCTGATAGCGCGCCGTCGGTATGCCATGGCGTTCCATGAATGCCTTGGCAAAGTCCTTCGAGCTCTCGAGTTGCGCCGCCTTGCGAGTCGGACCAAAAATAGACATGCCGCGCTCGCGGAAGATGTCCACGATACCCGCCGCCAGCGGTGCCTCCGGTCCAACGACAGTCAGCGTGACTTGCTCCTGCTGCGCAAAATCGGCGAGTGCAACAGGGTCGGTGATGGCGACATTCTTCATGCGCACATCCAGCGCCGTGCCACCGTTACCGGGCGCCACCAGCACGATTTGTATGCGTTTGGATTGCGCCAGCTTCCAGGCCAGTGCGTGTTCGCGGCCACCAGAACCTACAACAAGAATTTTCATGAAAGCTTCAGGTCAGGTTGTCGTATCAGCGTTGCCGCATCAAGCGTGCGGCATGGTCAAAAAACATCGCGCTTCGTACAGTCGTCTTGCTTAATTTTCGATAACAGCATTGGTATAAACCTCTTGCACATCGTCGAGGTTTTCCAGTGCATCCAGCAACTTCTGCATCTTCACCGCATCATCGCCGGTGAATTCGGTATTCGTTGACGGTTTCATGGTGACTTCAGCCACTTCCGGTTTGAAGCCGGCTTTCTCCAAAGTTTCACGCAGATTTGAAAAAATCTGAGGATCGCAGAGAACTTCAAAGCCACCTTCATCATCGGCAATCACATCATCCGCGCCTGCTTCAAGGGCGGCTTCCATGAGTGCATCTTCGTTGGTACCGGGCGCAAACAGCAGTTGTCCGCAATGCTTGAACAGAAAAGCCACGGAACCTTCGGTACCCATGTTGCCACCGTACTTCGAGAACGCATGCCGCACTTCTGCCACCGTGCGCACGCGATTATCTGTCATGCAGTCAACGATGATGGCGGCGCCGTTCAGGCCGTAGCCTTCGTAGCGAATCTCTTCGTAGTTCACGCCCTCCAGACCGCCAGTGCCGCGCTGGATGGCGCGGGTCACGTTGTCCTTGGGCATATTGGCATCCGCCGCCTTGTCGACGGCCAGGCGCAGACGAGGGTTGCTGTCGATGTCGCCGCCGCCCATGCGGGCAGCGACGGTAATTTCCTTGATCAGCCGGGTCCAAATCTTGCCGCGCTTGGCATCAGTCGCCGCTTTTTTGTGCTTGATGTTGGCCCATTTGCTATGTCCTGCCATGTGCTTTCTTTCCGGATTTCGTTACTTGTCTTGCAATTCGTGCAGCACGCCGGGAGGCGCTTGCGTAGACAGTTTTTTCGCCGGTACTGGCGAGTGAACAGGGGGCGGAGTTTACCATACCGACCGGTGTGAAAACCCGCTGCAAATGGCGGCTTCGCCAATGCCAAAGGCCGCGCGACGGTGCCGACAGTAGAATCCCTGCACACTGTCACTTGCCTCCACTCGCCCACCGATTTCATGCCCTCCAGCACCTCTCCGACCCACCACCAGCAGGCGCAGCGCCGGTGGTTTCTTGTTGGATTGATAATGGCGCTGGTGGGGGCGGTGCTGTTCTCAGGCAAAGCCATTGTGGTCAAGCTGCTCTACCGCCATCAGGTGGATGCGATGACGGTGCTGGCTTTCCGGATGCTGTTCTCGCTGCCTGCCTTTGCCATCATTGCGCTGGCACAGATGAAGCGTCAGCCGCCGCTGGCGTCAGCGGATCGCTGGCGCATGGTTCAGCTGGGCTTGTTGGGCTACTACCTGTCGAGTTACCTGGATTTCATTGGGCTGGCTTATATTTCCGCAGGCTTGGAGCGACTGATCCTTTTCCTCACGCCCTCGTTCGTGTTGCTGATGTCAGTGTTCTTGCTAAAGAAACGGGTCAGCGCTGTCGAGTGGCTGGCGCTGGCCATCTGCTATGGCGGCACGATTCTGGTCTTCATTCATGATGTCCGTCTGGGTGGCGCCAATGTGCTGGTGGGCGGTACCTTTGTGCTGGGCAGTGCGCTGAGTTATGCGATGTACTTGCTGTTCTCAGGTGAGCTGGTGCAGCGGGTGGGTACCTTGCGGCTGGTGTCGTATGTGATGTGCGTGTCGGCGCTGGCGTCAATTGCGCAGTTTTTGCTGTTGCGGCCACCCTCCTTGCTGCTGCAGTCGGCAGAGGTGTATGGTCTTTCCGCGATCAATGCCGTATTTTGCACGGTGTTGCCGGTCTTCCTGACCATGATGGCGATCGCCCGCGTGGGTGCGCCGGTGGCTTCGCTGGCGGGTATGGCCGGGCCAGTGTCGACTTTGTTTTTGGCAGCATGGCTTTTGCAGGAACCCATTGCCGGCATCCAGCTGGTCGGCACTGCCTTGGTGCTGGCGGGGATTTATCTGTTATCCAGAAAGAAAACATGAAACCGCGACCAGCATGCCGCTGGCGCCGTCAGACCCGCTTCACAGTGAGCGGCACGCCCCGGCCTGAATTACCGTAGTTTGAAGTTATCATTCGTTTTTTATCGTTCAATCATTTTTTGGCAGGTACAGTCATGACAAAAGCAATACGGTGTTTCAGCAACGGCGGTCCCGAGGTGATGTCGTATGTCGACGTTGAGGTCGGTGAGCCAGGACCCGGCGAAGTTCGGATCCGTCATCACGCGATTGGTCTCAATTACATCGATGTGTACTTCCGTACAGGCCTGTATCCGCAACCCCTGCCCGCTGGGCTGGGCATGGAAGGCGCCGGCGTGATCGAAGCCGTTGGCGCGAATGTCACGCACGTGAAACAGGGTGATCGTGTGGCCTATGCGACGCGTCCACCGGGTGCTTACGCCGAGGCTCGCGTGATGCCTGCTGAAGCTTTGGTCAAACTGCCCGATTCGGTCAGCTTCGAGATGGCCGCAGCGATGATGCTGCAGGGATTGACGGTGCAGTATCTGTTTCGCCGGACTTTCCCGCTCAAAGGCGGCGAGACCATACTGTTCCACGCCGCAGCCGGTGGTGTGGGGCTGATCGCTTGTCAGTGGGCGCGCGCTCTGGGCGTAACGATGATCGGCACGGTCGGCTCGGATGAAAAAGGCGAGCTTGCCAAGGCGCATGGCTGCACACACGTCATCAACTACAACAAAGAGAATTTTGTTGAGCGCGTCAAGGAAATCACCGGAGGCAAGGGCGTGCCGGTGGTGTATGACTCGATCGGCAAAGACACATTCATCGGTTCGCTGGATTGCCTCTCGCCGCTGGGAATGATGGTGAGTTACGGCTCTGCTTCCGGACCCGTGCCGCCGTTTTCGCTCAATGAACTCGCGTCGCGCGGATCGCTGTTCGTGACACGGCCGACGCTTTTTGCGTATGCGGCCAAACGCAGCGATCTCGAAGCCATGGCGGCCGAATTGTTCCACATGGTCGAGAGCGGTAAAGTAAAAATTGAGATCAATCAGCGTTATGCACTGAGCGACGTACAAGAGGCACATCGCGATCTGGAAGCCCGCAAAACCACCGGTTCCACCATCTTGCTTCCCTGAGACAGCTCAATGCGAGACGAGAACGAGCAGGACAACCCGATGCAGCACCCCGACGAGCAACCGTCGGGTGCTGATCACGGCCCGCATTTCGGCAGACTCCTGATCGTGCTGGCAGCTGCGGTGTTGTTACTTGGGTTGATTACCTGGGCATCGGTGGCGTATGTGACTTGAGCGTGCGCCTGGCTCTTCAGTGTTTGGCATCGATTTTCATTTCAACGATGCGCGGGGTGCCGCTCTTGCCCGGAAACTCGGCAAAGGCGCTACGCACCAAATAAGGCATGATCTTGGCCAGATTGCCTTCCTTGCCCTCGCTGCGCACCGTGACTTCGTAAAGAGGCTGCCCGGCGGCCAGGTCACTGATTTTCAGTGTCAGTTCCCGGTAAAACACGCTGTAACGGCGCTCCTGTTGGCGGGCTACGGGCATGCCGGGGCTGAATGGACCATAGAAGGGTGAATAGCCCGGCCATCCGCCCCAGTAAGGCGAGTAATAGCCCGGCCCGTACCATGGTGTGCCGTACCAGGAATCCACCAGCACAGTCTCAACCACGCGGACATCTTTCGCACTGACCATCGCATTGAAGCTCACCGCCAGCGCCGCTTCCTGTCCTCCGCTGGGTTCATGCAATCCCTGCTTGACCAGTTCGGCGCGAATCAGATTTTCGTAACTCTGACGTTCCAGTCCTGTGGGTTCACCTTCTTTGTGAACAAAGCTGAAGGTCTTTTCCGCCATGGCGGCAGGCCATTGGTGAAAGGCTGTCACCTCGCTGCGTATCTTGCTGGCGCAGCCCGACAGCAGCAGGCAAAGCGTGATGATGAGGCAAGCGGCAAATCTCATGATGGTTTGGTCAAATTCAATAACGCACACGATGACGCACACATGCAAGGTTCTCATAGATTTTCGTTTGTTGCATACATACCGTCGGCACCCCCGAGTTCAGATGCCAGGAAAAGCGTTGAAGAGATAAGCCGGATACTTTTTCCACTGAAAAACGGATGTCAAATCCTTGATTTTTCTGGTACTCGCATCATTTGGCGCTGCTGCCTTGGCATTCGGCGCGGAATCCTTCCGCGTCTCCCTTGGTAAAATGGCGGTTTCTGACCTGTTCCCCGTCCTTCCTATCCCATGCGTACAGATACTGCTGCCACGATTCACCGATCGGAATACTCGCCGCCTACTTACTGGGTCGATACGATCGACATCGGTTTTGATCTCGATCCGGAAGCCACACGTGTTGCAGCGCGCAGTGTGCTGCGGCGCAATACCGAAGTGCAATCGCGTGAATTGGTGTTGTTCGGTGAAGACCTGACGCTGGTTGCCTTGCGGATGAATGGTCGCACGCTCGGCAAACGCGATTACCGTCTGTCTGGCGGCAATCTCATCATCGACAATGCGCCTGACGATGTCACGCTGGAAATCGAAACGCTGATTCATCCCGCTCGCAATACCTCGCTGATGGCTTGTACGTTTCGAACGGTAATTTTTTCACGCAATGCGAAGCCGAAGGTTTCCGTAAAATTACCTATTTCCCTGATCGTCCCGATGTCATGGCCAAATAACGGATCATGCTGCGCGGTGACAAGGCACGATATCCAGTACTGCTTTCCAACGGCAATCTGATCGAGCAGGGTGATATCGGCGATGGTCGACATTACGCCTTGTGGGAAGATCCCTTCCGCAAACCTTCGTACTTGTTTGCGCTGGTAGCCGGGCAACTGGTGTGCGAAGAACAAACACTCACACTGCAGTCTGGTCGTGACGTGCTGCTGCAAGTGTGGGTGGAAGAGGGCAATCTCGACAAGACCTCGCATGCCATGGAATCGCTCGTTAAAAGCATACGCTGGGATGAAGAGCGTTTCGGACTCGAGCTGGATCTCGACCGTTTCATGATCGTGGCCGTCAGTGATTTCAACATGGGCGCGATGGAGAACAAGGGGCTGAATATTTTCAACACCAAATATGTTCTTGCCAATCCGCGTATCGCTACCGATGCCGATTACGGCAACATCGAATCCGTCGTCGCGCATGAGTACTTTCATAACTGGACAGGCAATCGCGTTACCTGCCGCGACTGGTTTCAGTTATCGCTCAAAGAAGGATTGACGGTCTTCCGCGATCAGGAATTTTCCGCCGACATGATGGGCAGTGAAAGTGGTCGTGCGGTCAAGCGTATCGAAGATGTGCGCGTGCTGCGAGCGGCACAGTTTCCTGAAGATGCAGGCCCGATGGCACATCCGGTGCGACCCGATTCTTATGTCGAGATCAATAATTTCTACACACTGACGATTTACGCGAAAGGTTCCGAACTCGTGCGCATGATGCAGACCTTGCTCGGTCGCGAGGGATTCCGCAAGGGCATGGATCTCTACTTCAGCCGCCATGACGGACAGGCCGTGACTTGCGATGACTTCCGCGCCGCGATGAGCGACGCCAATGGACGCGATCTCAGCCAGTTCGAGCGCTGGTACAGTCAGGCAGGCACACCCCGTGTGCAGGTGACATCTCACTATGACGCTGCTGCGCAAACATACACGCTGACGATGACACAACGTTGTCCACCGACGCCTGGGCAAGACCACAAGCTGCCCATGCATATTCCGGTCGCGGTGGGTCTGCTCGATGCGCATGGGAATGATTTACCTCTTCAGCTGGAAAACATTGCTGGACCCGAAGAGACCGAAGTCCACGTTGCGCCCACCACGCTGGTGCTTGAGCTGACCGAAGCCACCCAGCGCTTTACGTTCACCGGCATCGAGCATCTGCCCGTGCCGTCGCTATTGCGTAATTTCTCTGCGCCGGTGGTACTCGATTATGGTTACAGTGATGATGAACTGGCCTTCCTGCTCGCGCACGATAGCGATCCTTTTAATCGCTGGGAAGCAGGACAAAGACTCGCTACCCGTCGACTATTGTCGTTAGCCGCCACGGATGTTGCCGAGGATTTGCACTACGCCGTTAGCCCGCAAGACAAACTGTTGGCGGATGCCTTGCGCAAGCTCTTGCGTGATGC
>JACCDL010848010.1_pt1 | contig 12988 bp, 16 predicted proteins | sample 7441931 | NCBI WGS metagenome assembly JACCDL01 (sample SAMN15323437, study PRJNA562643) | freshwater metagenome | isolation source: river surface water | place: USA:Blue River Watershed | collected 2017-08-16 | reverse complement strand
CCACTGGCGAACGGATAGAGACCAGCGGCAACCATCTCGGAGAGCCGCGCGAAGATGTCGGCATACGTGCTCTCGAGCTGGCCAGGGCGACGAGCGTTGTCCGTCACCCACTCGCGCGTGAGGATGGCGATGATCGTGCCGTTGAAGCGCACGGGAATGGCGAGCATGTTCGCCGGTCCGCCGATCGCTTGCACGAAGATCTCTCCCGTGACGATCTCGCCCTCGGCGAGGCAGCGATCGAGCACGATGCACTCGCTCTCACTCGCCCACGAATTGACGTAGTCGGCTTGGTACAGCGTCTGACCGGTGGCCGCGCGAACCTGAGCGGACGTCATCCATCTCCCCGACTGATCCTGCAGGTACAGGAGCATGTCGGCAAAGGAGAAGTCCGCGAGCATCCCCCACTCGGACACGAGGGTCGAGAGATGGTCGATCGCCTCGTCGTCGAGGTTCGTGTGTTCGTTGGCGAGTTCGACGAGGGTCGGCATACGGTTCCCCCAGTCTGCCCTACGTGCGCGTGACGCTTCGACCGAGGTCGACGAGGGATGCGACGTCGGTGATGTCCGAGCCCCTGAGACCCGAGATCCACACGTTCGCCCCGAGCGGTGTGAGTGCTGCTCGCAACTGCTCGAGCCTGCGTTCCTGGGTGCTTGCGACCGAATCGATCGCGGTCACACGATCGAGCGCACCGGCCACCACGCGACGCACGTCGACCGCGGTCGCCCCGGGAAGCACGCCGAGGAGTTCTCCGACGACCGCCGAGTCCTGCGTCACCACACCGAGCCGATCCGCCGCGTCGCGGGCAGAAGAGACCACACCGTGGTCGATCACCCGATTGGCGACGACCCCGCGAAGTCCGAACTTGCGCTTCGTCAACTCCGCGAGCAAGTACTGCGCTTCATACAACGGTGCGGTCTCGAGCGTGGTGACGACGACGAAGGAGGTGCGCTCGTCCTGCAGCGTGCGCTCCACGTCGGTTGCTCGCGCGACGAACCCCGCCTCCATCGAACGCAGCAACGTGAAGAATTCAGCGATGTCACCGAGGAAGCGCTGGCCGAGGATGCGATCGGCGATCTGGAAGAACGGTCTCGACGCAAGCGAGAGCACGCCCGTCGAGGTCGCCGTCGTGAGCAACTTGAGCAGACGTGAGCCGAAGAACTCCCGCATGCGTCGTGGTGCGTCGAGGACGTCGAGCGCATTGCGCGACGGTGGCGTGTCGACGACGATCACGTCGTAGTTCCCCGACGAATACTCGGCGTACAGACGTTCCATGGCGATGTAGTCGTGTGAGTGCACGAAACGCTCGGTGAGGTTGCGATAGAGCGGGTTGGCGAGCACGCGATCGCGAATGTCCGGCGTTGGCGCGTGCCGATCGATGAGCGCATCCCAGCTCACCTTCGTGTCGATCATCGCCACGTGTAGCGATCCTCTTCCTGCGTGTGCCGCCAGATCGACGCGGACCGGCTCGTTGCCGATGCCGCTCAGTCCGAGCGCGTCTGCGAGCCTGCGGGCGGGATCGACGGTGAGCACCAAGACTCGCGAATCCCGCGTTGTCGCGAGCGCCGTACCGAGGGCAGCGGCCATCGTGGTCTTGCCCACCCCACCACTGCCGCACACGACGACGAGCGACGAATCACCGACGAGTGCTTCGGCGCCGTTCACGACAGTTCCTCTGCGAGTGCTTCGGCAAGCGCCTCGTTGATCTTCGTGCTTGCCACGCGCAGGTCGGAAACCACGGTGAGGGGAACCTTCCTCGCGGTCAAGTACGCGGACAACGTCGACAGATGTTCCTCTGCTCGCTCCCGGCGCTCGGCCGACAGCGTCGCCACGGCACCGATCGCTCGCACGTCACGAGCGAGTTGGGTGTCGAGGGTTGCGAGTGACGACAGCACGTCGCGCAGGAGTCGCCGGTCGTCCGGTGTCGTCACGTCGTCGTAGACGCGGTTGGCGACCACCCCAGCAACGGGCACGTTCGTCGTCGAGGTCAACGTGTCGATGAGCGACATCGTCTCGACGACGGGCATCTCCTCGGGGGTCGTCACGACCACCACACCGGTCGTGCGTGCATCGTGGAGGATCTCCTGCATCCAGCGCGTCTGATCACGGATGATGCCGACCTGCACGAGTCGCGCAAGTGAGGCCGGTGCGTCGACCTGGGCCACGATGTGCCCGGTCGCCTCGGCATCCACGATGACGACGTCGTAGTGACGCTCGCGCACCTCCCAGCACAACTTCCCGACCGCGAGGATTTCTTTCACACCCGGCGCAGCTTGGGCCACGAAGTCGAACATCTTGGCGAGCGGTCCGATGCTCGTGATGAACGGAATGCGCACGAACAACTTCAAGTACTCGCGCAGTGCGTCCTCGGTGTTCATCGCCATCGCGAACAGGTTCGGGGCGACCTCGCGTGGTGTGAAGGAAAGTTCGGATTGGTTCAGCGTTTGGGCGAGGGCGCCCTTGGCGTCCATCTCGACCACCAGCGTTCGCTTGCCCTGGTTCGCCGCGACGCGTGCGAGCGCACCAGCGATGCTCGACTTGCCCACCCCGCCCTTGCCCGTGACGAACAGGAGGCGGCGGTCGATGAGCCGCGGTGAGGTCAGCTTCCGAAGCCCAACTTGCGTGCGCCTTCTGGCGCGCCGAACTCGACGTAGGCGACCTTGGCGCTCGGCACCACGACTTCGCGACCCTTGTCGTCGGTGATCGACAGCATCTCGCTCTTGCCGTTCAGTGCGGCGGTGATCGCCTCACGGGCCTTGGCGACCAGGGCGTCACTCGAGACCTCGACCATCAACTCGCGGGCAACTTGCGTGATTCCGATGCGGATTTCCATGTCGACGTCCTTTGCGTAGGTGACCGTGAGGCTAATTGACCTTGAGTGCCGCGCTGAATACCTTCTTCGGCTTCATCTCCACGGCGATCTTGTGTGCCAATTGCGCGAACGCACGACCGATCTCACTTTCCGGTGCCACCGCGGCGATCGGACGACCGTCGTCGCCACCCTCGCGCAGCGCAGTCATGAGCGGGATCTGGGCGAGCAAGGGAACGTTCAGTTCATCGGCGAGCAACTGTCCGCCGCCAGAGCCGAACAATTCATACCGCTTGCCGTCGTCACCCGTGAACCACGACATGTTCTCGATGATGCCGCGCACCGGCAGGTTGACCTTCGCCGCCATCGCCGCCGACAGTCGCGCAACCTTCTGCGCAGCTTCTTGCGGTGTGGTCACGACGAGCACTTCTGCACGCGGGAGATACTGACTCAAGCTGAGCGCGATGTCACCGGTTCCCGGCGGCATGTCGACGAGCAGGAAGTCGGGTTCGTCCCAATACACGTCGGTGAGGAACTGCTCGAGCGCCTTGTGCAACATCGGTCCGCGCCACACGACGGCCTGACCCTCGGGAACGAAGTAACCGATCGAGATGCAACGCACTCCCCACGCCTCCGGCGGCAGCAGCATGTTGTCGATGACCACTGGATCGCGATCGGTGCCGAGCATGCGCGGGATCGAGTAGCCGTAGATGTCGGCGTCCACGATGCCGACCTTGTAACCGGCGTTCGCGAGTGCGACGGCGAGGTTCGTCGTCACGCTGCTCTTGCCGACACCACCCTTGCCCGACGACACGAGGATTGCGCGAGTCTTCGAACCGGGCTTGGCGAACGGAATCTCGCGCCCTTCGGCATGACCGTGTGCCTGACCGGAGCCCGCAGTCGCTGCAGGATTGCCGTGCAACATCTCGCGCACCTTGGCGCGCTCGGCGTCGTTCATCACGCCGAAGTTCAAGTTCACGTCCGAAACACCGGGCAGTGCACGGAGCGCACCGTTCACGCGATTCGTGATCTCGTTGCGCAACGGACAACCCGCGACGATCAGCACGACGGTGAGGCCGACCGTGCCCGACTTGTCGCCGATGACGTCGCGCACCATTCCGAGGTCCACGATCGAGCGATGGAGCTCGGGGTCCTCGACGGGACGCAGCGCGTCAATGATGGTGTCGGTGCTGGGGGTAGACATTGAGGGCTCCAATAATTTCCACTATGGCCATAGGTAGAATACCGATGTGCCGAGCAAGACCGCCAACCTCACGTCGGGTTCTTTCACCGCCACGGTCTCTGCCATCACGTCTGCCTTCGGGGATCCCACCCGTCGTGCGGTCTACCTCTTTGCCCGCGAGCGTGAGACTGGTGTCACCGCGGCCCAGGTCGCCGAGAAGTTCGACGTACATCCGAACGTGGCGCGCCACCACCTCGACAAACTCGCCGCAGGCGGATATCTCGAGATCAGCGTGGAGAAGGTCGGTGCGAAGGGCGCCGGTCGACCCTCGAAGCACTACAAAGCAGTCGCTGACGCTCAACTCGAGTTCCCCGTGCGTAGCGACGATCTCGTGCTCACACTCCTCGGCAAGACGCTCGCCGCACTTCCCCCCGACCAGGCTGCGCGGATGGCTGAAGAAGTCGGCCAGCAGTACGGCAAGGCGATGGCCGCGGGTCTCCAGGGCGACGATCTGAACGCCGGTCATCGCTCGCTTCGCTCCGCGTTGCAGGCCGTCGCCGACGCACTCACCGCGCACGGATTCGCAGCCCACACCGACCAGCGCAGCAATCAGTTGCGCATCGTCAACAACCATTGCCCGTTCGGTGAAGTGGCGATCGAGCATCCGGTGATCTGCGCAGTCGACCGCGGCATGGTCAAGGGAATGTTGGGCGCAATCTACGGCGACACGAGTCCGTCGTTGTCTGCGTCACTGCCGAAGGGTGACACCTTCTGCGCCACCGAAGTCTGAGTCGCTCAGTCTCCCCAGAACCGCTGTTCGCGGAACGGATCGCCGTACATGTGATAGCCGTTCTGCTCCCAGAATCCGGGAGCATCGGTCTCGCGCAGTTCGATACCACGCAACCACTTCGGTGACTTCCAGAAATACAGGTTCGGCACGAGCAAGCGCACGGGACCACCGTGGATCGGCTCGATCGGCTGGCCGTCGTATTCGTAGACGACGAGTGATTCATCACGCGTCGCGTCGGCAAGTGGCAGGTTCGCCGTGTAGCCGTACTCCGCGTGCCCCATCACGAAGCCTGCGCCGTCCTTCACACCTGCGCGCTCGAGCAGGTCACGCACGCGCACGCCCTTCCACACCGTGTCGAACTTCGACCACTTGGTCACGCAATGGATGTCGGTCGTGAGTGTGACCGCAGGAAGCGCGGTGAGTTCTTCGAAGGTCAACGTGAACGGTTGGTGAACCAAACCGTAAATCTTCAAGTCCCACTCACCTGGCGCATACGTCGGCACATCGCCGACGTGCAGCACCGGAAAGCGTTCCGTGAGATATTGCCCGGGTGGGAGACGTGAATCGTCGTAACCCAACTTCGTGACGTTCTCGCGATTGCGATCGAAGAATCCCATCACTCACCAGTTTGGCCGACCACACCGTTAGATTCATGACCGATGTCGATCTTTCTCGTGCGCCACGCAAAGGCGGGCAAGCGCAGCCAGTGGGACCGAGAAGACGTACTTCGACCACTCGACGACGTCGGCCGACGCCAGGCACTCGCACTCGCCGACCGACTGAGCGAGTACAACCCGGTCGCACTCGTGTCATCCCCTGCGGTTCGTTGCCGCGAGACCCTCGAGCCGCTCGCGGAGCGATGTGGACTCGTCGTCGCGAGCGAACCCAAGCTGTACGAGGAACTCCCCTACGAGATCGCCCTCGACTACGTGCTCGGTGTCGCAGATCGCACCGTATTGTGCAGCCACGGCGACGTGATCCCGGCCATCCTCGATGCACTCGTGCGCCGTGGGATGTCGATCGACGGCATGCGCGACACGCGCAAAGCGTCCGTGTGGGTGTTGCACAAGGACGGCGAGACCTTCACCAGCGCCGAAGTGTGGCCGCCCCCGTCACTCGCCTAGTGCGGCGTCGACCTCTGCCCTGATCGAATCGACGAACCCGGCAACTTCAGCCGGTGGGTTGTTCGCCTCGCATACGTCGAGTGCCTCGCGCGCACCTTGCGCATCACCTGCGAAGCGGAACTTGACGATCCCCATGAAGCAGTGCGCATCCGCATACTGCGGATCGATCTCGATCGCGCGTTGCAGACCCTCGAGCGAGGTTGCAACGGCGATGAGCTTCACGTCGTCGGTTGCCTCGCGCGCGACGAGGGCGACGAGCCACGAGCGATAGGTCAGCGCCTCGACGTTGTCGGGATTGATCTCGAGCACCTGTGAGTACAACTCGATCGACTGTTCGGGATCGGAGAAGTTCAGCTGTCGCGCCTGCGAGAGCAACGATGCGGTCGAGTCCTCGATGCCGCCCGACACGCTCTGTCCGGGGAGTCGCTGACCGGCCGAATTGGCGACGAACCAACCTGCACCGACGGCGACGACGACCACGCCCACGACGATCACACTTCGCCGACGCGATGCCTTGGGCTGCGAGGTCACTTCCGTCGACTGCTGCCGCTTCCAGCGCACGAAGAGCAACCAGAGTCCACCGATGCCGAGGATTCCGATGGTCACCGGAAGCACCCAGATCAGTGCGTCGAGGCCATCCGAACGAGGCACGAGCAACACCGAACTCCCGAACCTGTCCTCGATGTAGGCGATGATCTCGTCATCGGTGCGCTGGGCACTGGCGACCTGACGCGCGATTTCTGCTCGCACCGACTCCGCTGCTGGTGCGCGGGAAACGTAGATGCTCTCCCCCTGACAGGTCGGACATGCAAGCCGCTTGGAGATCGCATCGATGCGGTCCTGTTGCGTGCGCGGCTCTGCGGTGCGCGTCGAGCCGACGACGAGGAATGCCACCGCGATGACCGCTGCTGCGGCCCACAGGACCCTGCGCACGGACGCCGTCACGACTGGCCCTGCAGGAGTGCGAGCTGTTCATCGAGCAGGCCTTCGGTCAACTTGCCGGCGATGCGCAGGCGAACGAAACCGTTCGGGTCGATGATCCACGTCTCGGGTACGCGCGCAACACCGAAGGCGACCGCGATCGAGCCATTGTCGTCTCGCAACTTCGGCCATGACCCACCGTGTTCGTCGAAGTACGCCTTGACCGCACCGTCGGAGTCGTCGTTGATCACCGTGTACAACTCGACGGGTTGATCGCTCGATGCCTGTGCGTCGGCGAAGGCGAGCAATTCCGGATGTTCCGCCCTGCACGGCACGCACGTCGAGTTGAAGAAGTTCAGAACGACCCAACTGCCCTTGCGGCGTGCGAGGTCGAAGGTCTGATCCTCGATCGTCGTCGTGACGATCGCTGGTGCGGGGTTGCCGAGCAATGGCGACTCTGCATCGGTCTGCGAATCGGGACTGGCCACGATGAGCACCACGATGAACGCAACGGCGAGGACCGCCGCAACGATTGCGACACGCGGTGCGATCTTGCGGGATTCGCTCACGACTCGTCATCCTCACGTCGGCGCTTCGACGGAACGAGGGCGAGCACGGTGCCGAGGGCCATCACTCCACCAGCGATCCACAACCACAGGATCATCGGCTTGATGAACACCTTGATGGTGGCCTTGCCGGAGTCCTGACGAACCGGTGGTTCGAGCGTGAGATACACGTCGCGGGCAAGTCCCGTGCGCACGCTCGGGGTTCCGACGTTCATGCCGACCTTCGTGAACTTCGTGATCGCCGGTGCATACGGCTTGCCCCCGTCGACCGACACGAGTGCCTTCACGCTCGTCGCACGATCGGTCTGCACTTCGACGACGTCGATCAACTCGAACGTGTGGCCCGAGAACGTCGCGGTCTTGCCGACTTCGAGTGACAACTCCTGGCTGTGCGTGTAACTGTTGGACGCCGCAAGCGAGACGGCGATCAGGATGACACCGAGGTGCACGATCATTCCGCCGTTGGCACGACCGACGAGACCGAGCACGTTGTGTCGGCGCACCGACAGGGCGAGATGACGCAACGCAGATCCCGCCGCAAAACCACCGAGGGCAAAGGTTGCAAGTGGCCAGATTCCCGTCGCACCGAGCAACACCGCCAGGACTAGCGACCCGACACCGATCCACGCCGGCCACAGCAGACGCTTCGACAACGTCTCGGCCGACGTGCGGCGCCACGGCAACACGGGCGCGATCGCCATGATCGTGAGCATCGCAAGTCCGATCGGAATCGTCAGCCGATCGAAGAACGGTTCACCGACGACGAGCGTGCGGTTCTGCAGCGCCTCGACGACGAGCGGGAACACCGTTCCGAGCAACACGACGAAGGCGAAGAGGCTGAACAGCAGGTTGTTGGCGAGGAATGCACCTTCACGCGACAGCGGGGACTCGATCGCACCAGGTGCGTGCAGCATGTCGCCGCGCCACCCGATGAGGGCGATCGACACGATGACGATGATCGCAAAGAACGTGAGGAGCCACGGTCCGATCGAACTCTCCGAGAACGCGTGCACGCTGTTCAACACGCCGGAGCGAGTGAGGAACGTGCCGAGGATGGTCAAGCTGAACGTCGAGACGAGGAGCGACAGGTTCCAGACGCGCAACATTCCCCTGCGCTCCTGCACGAGTACCGAGTGGATGTAGGCGGTTGCGGTGATCCACGGCAGGAGAGATGCGTTTTCCACCGGGTCCCATGCCCACACACCGCTCCACCCGAGCACCTCGTAGCTCCACCAACTTCCCAGGATGATGCCGAAGGTGAGGAAACCAAACGCGAACAACGTCCAGCGTCGCGTGGCAAGCAACCACCCCTCACCGAGACGACCGGTCACGAGCGCTGCGATCGCGAATGCGAACGGCACCGTCATGCCGACGTAGCCGAGATACAGAAGCGGTGGATGGAACATCACGAGGATGTGGTTCTGCAACAACGGATTCGGCCCCGGCCCGTCGAGCACACCAGGCGGCCCCTCGACGAAGGGGTTCGCCGGTCCGAAGGAGAGCACGAAGAAGAACAACGAGACGATGAACATCACCGCGAGGGCGACTTGCGAGAGCGCATCCTCACGGTGTTTGCGAACCCAGTACGCAACGGCTCCGGTGTAACCGGCGAGGATCACGACCCACATCAGGATCGATCCCTCGAGGGCGCTCCACACCGCGGCGAAGTTGTAGAGCGCAGGCGTCGACCAACTCCCCACCTTCTGCACGTAGGCAAGGGAGAAGTCGCGGGTGATCATCGCGTACTCCATCGCCGCGAATGCACCGGTTGCCGCGACGACGAGCAGCACCGCAAAGCGCGGAATCAGCTTCGAGACGTTCTTGTCGCCGGTTCGTGCGGCGGAGATCGAGGCGAGCGCTCCGAACAGCGATGCGACGACGCCGACGAGGAGGAATCCGCGACCGATCGGGCCGCTCAGCCCGTCTGCTGCGAACACGCCTGAGCCTCCGCTTCGTTTACTCGGTCGGCGTTGTCTGCCATGTACTCGTTCGAGTGGCGAACTTCGATGCGGTTCGCCTGGAACGTCTCGCCGACCAAGCGACCGTGTGCGACGACGGGAATGCACTCTTGGAAGATGCCGCCGGGATCACCCTCGTAGACCACGTTGATCGTTGCGTCGTTGAAGCTGAGGCTGAACGACGTCGAACCTGCCGCGGACTGCAGTGATCCCTCGTCCACCGTGCCCTGGATGCGAATGCGACGATCGGCTTCACACCCTTCGCGCACGCCTACCTCGTCGGCATTGCAGTAGTAGTCGATCGCACTCGTGAGGAACTGCGAGACGATCACGCCACCAGCGACGACGATCACGGCGAGCACGGCGATTGCCGTCCAGGTCGACTTGCGCTTCCTCGGCGCGAGCGGTGCATTGTCCGCCGAGGTTCGTGGGGTCAGGTCCATGGCTTGTCCTCATCGGCAACCTGTTGCGACAACTTCTTGCCCGCTTTCCACGTCGAGACGACGAGTCCGAGCAGCGCGGCGAAGGTGATCACGTACGAGGTGGCGATGAAACCGATGTCTTCCATCGTCAGCTCCCCGATCCCGTGCGTTGCGAGATCGCCACGTCGAGCCGGCGCGACTCGACGACGTCGCGCATCGCGAACACGCGCTGACGGTGCATGACGAGCCACGCGAACGTTGCAGTGAATGCAACGACCCCGACGAGCAGGGTGAACAACATGAGACCATCCATCTTCACGTCGCCATCGGTGCTGAGCACGCTCGCACGCTGGTGCAGCGATCGCCACAAGACCACGCTGAAGTGCACGAGGGGAATCTCGAGCACGGCGAGCAGTGCGAGGATCGCACTGCGCTTGGCGCGCTGGTGCTGCGTGCCACCGAGACCGCGCACCGCGAGATACCCGAGATACGTCACGAACAAAAACGAGGTCGTGGTGAGCCGTGGATCCCATTGCCAGAACGTTCCCCACGTGAGTCGACCCCACAGGCTCCCGCTCACGAGCGTGATCCCCATGAACACGACGCCGACTTCGGCCGAGGCACCGGCGACACGATCGAAACCGAGCGAACGGCGCTTGGAGAGGAGATACGAAGCCGAAGCGACGGCGGTCGTGATGAATGCGAGATAGGCCACCCACGCGGAGGGCACGTGCACGTACATGATTCGAACGGACTCGCCCTGCGTCACTTCAGGTGGCGTGGCGATCAATCCACCGAAGACCACCCAGGCCATCGCCACGAGTGCGATCGCTCCGACGAGCCTCGTCGTTGGCGTGCCGACACCCTTGGCTGCCGCGGTCGTGGGGGAAAGAGACATGGCTCCCAATCATTCCTCAATCAGGGACGGAAAGGACAACAGACCTGCTATGGCAAACGCCACCGCGAACACGGCAAGGAGGCCAACCCACGGCCAGCCCTCACTCACCCGTGCCCCGACCGTGCCGTACGCCGACTCGGTCGCCCGGGCGGCGCCGATCACGACGGGGGCCACGACCGGCAAGACCAGGAGCGGCAACAGCGTTTCGCGGCCCTTCGATGCCGATGCCAGTGCGCCGTACAACACCCCGACGAAGGCAAGTCCCGCCGTCGCACTGACGACGACGCATGCGAGCAGGATCGCCGACTCCACCGACAACGACACGTGGTACAGCAGGAGCGACAACGCGATCAAGACGACGTTGAGTACGAGGAGCTGTGCGAACAACGCGACGCTCTTGCCGACGTACACACCACGCATGTCGAGACCCGCCACCTTCATCGCATCCATCGCTCCGTCCTCGGTATCGACGAGGAACGATCGCGAAATCACGACGAACATCGACAGCACGGTTGCCATCCACGACAGCCCGCTCGCCGCGCGTTGCAAGACATCATCTCCGTCGAGGGCGAAGGCGAACATCACCATCACGAGCGCAGCGAAGGGTACGACTTGGTTCAGGAGGACTCGCCCACGCCACTCGATCGTGAGGTCCTTGCGCGCGATCCTCCGCGCGACGTGCGACGTCCCGATCCCGCTCACGACGCAACCGTCCGTCCCGAAGCCAACATGATCGTCGAGTTCGCAAACTTGGTGACTCGATCGGTGTCGTGTGACGCGACCACGATGGTCGCCCCCGCTCGCGATGCCTCGAGCAGCACCGCATCGAGATCCGCACGGGATTGCTCGTCGAGTCCCGAGTGTGGCTCGTCCAACAACCACAGCTCTGCGCGACGGACGACGAGTGAGGCAAGGGCGACCCTGCGTCGCTGCCCCGCCGACAACTTCGTCACGAGTGTCGAGGAAAGCTCCCGTCCGATGCGCATACGACCCAGTGCGTCGTCGACGTCCGAAGCCGTCGCGCCGACGCAACGCGCCCAAAACTCGACGTTGTCGCGCGCGGTGAGATCCATGAACAGACCGTTTCGATGAGAGAGCATGCCAATTCGTGAGCGCACCGCCTCACGATGGTGAGCCACGTCGATTCCGAGCACGGTTGCAGTCCCTCGCTCGACGGGCAAGAGACCGGCAATCGTGCGCAACAGCGTTGACTTGCCCGCACCATTTTCTCCACGCACGAGGACTATCTGACCGGTCTCGATACGGGCAGAAACGCCGGCGAGTGCCGGGTAGCCGTCGTAGGTGACGACGACGTCGGAGAACTCGACGACGCTCATGACCCGGTGAACTTCGGCTTTCGCTTCTCGGCAAACGCGGCCCTACCTTCGGTCACGTCGTTGCTCTCGATCGCGCGCTTTCTCGCAATCACGACGAGATCATCCACGTCCGGTTCACCAGCAGTCGACTCGAGTGCGAGCTTGTGTCCGAACTGTGTCAGCGGAGCGAGTTCTGCGATCTCTGTTGCCCACGCAATTGCCTCTTCGAGCGTGCCCAAGCGTTGCACCGATCCGATCGCATGCAACGCTTCGGCGTCATAGGTCGCGGCAGTCAGCAACATGTTGCGCGCAACCGGCCACGAGAACTCGCGCACGAGTCGCTCGATCGTCCAGTGGTTGACGACGAGTCCGAGCTTGGCGGCGGGAATCCCGACGACTGCGGTCGGCGCAGCCATTCGCACGTCGCAAGCGGCCATCAACTGGGCACCCGCGCCGAGTGCATGACCGTTGACGTACGCGACCGTGACGACTTTCGGGTCGACGAACGACTTCAACACTCCATGCAATGCGTCTTGAAAGTCGTCCTCCTTCACGCCGGCGAGGTCGGCACCCGCACTGAACGAAGGAGCGACACCGGTGAGCAGAATCACCCGAATCGACTTCGCGCGTGCCTGGTCGAATGCATCGGCGAAGGCGTGCAGCATCTCGAGGTTCACCGCGTTGCGGCGAGAGGGCCTCGTCATCGTGAGGATCATCACGTTCGAGCGCACCTCGACGCTCAACGGAGATTCGCTGGACGTGCCCTCTACCATGGGATTTCAGGCTATGACCTCCACCCCATCTCAGTCCGATCCGGTTCGTCTCCGGCGCGCCGTCATCGCCCGCTGGACCGCACGTGCAAACCGTGCCGGCTATGGGGCGTTCGGGGTCTCGATCGCAGCAGTGACGTACGGCCTCGTTGCCGACTTCACGCCGATGATCGGCAGGCTCGCAACCGGAGGACTCATCGTTGGATCGATCCTGCTCGCACCGGCGATCGTCCT
>JACCDL010249174.1_pt1 | contig 12988 bp, 8 predicted proteins | sample 7441931 | NCBI WGS metagenome assembly JACCDL01 (sample SAMN15323437, study PRJNA562643) | freshwater metagenome | isolation source: river surface water | place: USA:Blue River Watershed | collected 2017-08-16 | reverse complement strand
CCGCGCGCCAAGATCATCAAGGCCCAGTGCGACAAGGTCCTCAAGGTGCTCGGCATCAACGACCCGCTCCTGGCCATCGCCATGCGCCTCGAAGAAGCCGCGCTCAACGACCCGTACTTCAAGCAGCGCAACCTCTACCCGAACGTCGACTTCTACTCGGGCATCATCCTCAAGGCCATCGGCATCCCGACGGAGATGTTCACCGTCATCTTCGCCATCGGCCGCATGCCCGGCTGGATCTCCCACTGGAAGGAGATCGCCGAGACCCCGAAGCAGAAGATCCACCGTCCGCGCCAGATCTACGTCGGCAACACCGAGCGCAAGTACGCGCCGATCGCGCAGCGTAGCTGAGCGTCCTGACCGACGCGCAAAGGGGGAGGGCCGAACGTTTCCGTTCGGCCCTCCGTCTTTTGAGCCATACACTATAAGCCGGATTCTGTCCTTGGGCGGCTCTCGCCGATCCCCTGCGCGTTCATTTCTCTGACCTTGCGGACCCGCCTTGCGGCGGTGCGACAACCCGGGACCTTGGTGGGCGACCTCGGACGGTCCCTGTTCGTCTTGCACCGGATTGGGTTTACCTTGCCTCGTCGGTCACCCTTCGAGCGGTGGGCTCTTACCCCACCTTTTCACCCTTACCTCGTTCCTTGCGGAGGAGGCGGTATCTTCTCTGTGGCACTATCCGTCACGTCTTGCGACGCGCCCCGACTTGCGGCGGGAATCCTGCCCTGTGGTGTCCGGACTTTCCTCACGGATTGCTCCGTGCGAACGCACATGTATGACTGTCCGCCGAGCCTAGCGACCGAGAGGCCCGCAGGGAAGGGCAAAAGGCGCGACTTCGGCCTTGGAAAGGCCTTCGGGTGGCTTTGATTAGCGGGACCCCATGCGAACCCTGCTTCTCGCCTTGCTCACCCTCATGACCGCCCGCGCCGCCGAACCCATCAAAGTCGCCTGCGTCGGCGACAGCATCACCCAGGGCGTCGGCGCCAAGTCCGGCCAGTCCTATCCGGCTCAGCTGCAGGCCCTGCTCGGCGACGGCTATCAGGTCGGCAACTTCGGCGTCAGCGGCCGCACGCTCCTGAAGAAGGGCGACTTCCCTTACTGGAAGGAGAAGAAGTATCAGGCGGCCCTCGCGATGGAGCCGGCGATCGTGATCATCATGCTCGGCACCAACGACACCAAGCCGCAGAACTGGAAGCACGAGGCGGAGTTCGACGCCGACTACCGGGAGCTGGTGAAGTCTTTCCAATCCCTGAAGTCCAAGCCCAAGGTCTTCGTCTGCCGTCCGGTGCCCGTGCCGGGCAAGGGCAACTTCGGCATCAACGAGGAGAACATCCAGAAGGAGATCCCGCGGGTCGACGCGCTCGCCAAGGAACTCGGCTGCGGCGTGATCGACATGCATGCCGCGCTCGAGAAGTTTCCCGAGATGCTGCCGGATCGCGTGCATCCGAATACTGCCGGCGCCGGCGAGATGGCCAAGGCCGCGGCGAAGGCGATCGCGGGCAAGTGAGCTTCAGCGGACGGGGGCTGCCTGTCCGATGATCTGACCGAGCACGTCCTGGGCGGCGGCGCGCAGCTGCTGCCAGCGATGCGAAGGGTGCGCCGGTCCGTGGGCGATGAGCTGGAGCGTGCTCCGCCATTCGAGCACCGCGCGTTCGAGGTCACCTTGGCCGGGGCCTTGTCCGTCGGCGTCGACGGGCGGAATCTTGCCGTGCAGGGCGAATCCTTTGAGCGCCTCGGCGCATCCTTCGCCGAAGCCGACGGGCAGGCCCTCGCGGAGGTATCCCTCGGCGGTCAGGGATTTATAAGTCAGGCGGCAGCAGGCTCCGAGGCGGCTGGAGTTACGACCTGCGGAAGCGACGCGTTCGCCGGCGCGGAGTTCGGCGAGGTCCCAGGCGAGGGCATGGGCTTCGTAGGTCGAATCCTCAAGCGCCGCCGCGACCGCGAGGCCTTCGCCGTGCTGGAAGAGCGAGGCGAGGTGTCCTCGCTCGGTCGGCCGGCCGGAGGCGTCGATCAGCCCGAGTTTCTTCCAGAGACGGCCGGCGCGGGCGGTGTGCAGCGTGCCGCCGCCGAGGACTTCGCGGAGATTGATATCTTGCTTCGCGACGGAGCGGCGCGGCGGATTGATGAGCGGATGGTTGTCGGCGTCGGGCCAGACGCGTACGTCGGCGCGGGAGTAATCGAGCTTCACCTGCACGCTGTCGCGGCCGAGGAAGAGCCCGCCGTGCGCGACGCCGCCTTGGGTGAGCACCGGCAGCAGCGGCAGGATTTCTTTTTCCAGCAGCTCGAGCTTCCAGGTGCGGGGTCGGCTCCGTCCGTTCTCGTGCTTGCGGAGGGCCTTGAGCAGCCACTCCGCCGGCGTCAGCTGCGACGCGCCGGTCTCCTTCGGGAAATGGGCGAGCGTGATGGTTCGTCCGTAGCGGACCTCTCCGCCGGTCTCCAGTTTGCAAGGCGTGCCGTAGGGCAGGGCACGCAGCGAGTCCGGCTTGGTCAGCGCCGGATACCAGGCCTCCTTGACGTAGATAAGGGCCTGCGAGAGCGGTACGACGTGGGTCGGACGTTCGCGTTGCCAGGTGCCGTTGCGTCCGAGGATCTCGTGGATCTGACGGGTCGCGCCGGCCGCCGGTTCGGGGACGTCGGTGGGCGCGTCTTCGTCGAGGCGATCCAAGGCGAGGTCGATGGGCTCGCGGGTGAAGAGCGATTTGGCGAGGGATTGGGCGGCGGTCTTCGGGTCTTCGGCCCGGCGCATGACCGAGAGGAAGGCCGGCCAGTCGAGGCCTTCGCTGCGTTTGAGCTGGAGCGGCTTGGCTTCGCCGAGGCGGGGGCTGTCGCCGGTCCAGAGCGCGAAGCCGCGATCGTCGAGCCCGCGACGACCCGCTCGGCCGAACATCTGCAGCAGTTCGTCGGGGCGAATCTCACGTTCGGCGTGATCGGCCGCGTAGCGGCGGTCCGTCACCAGCACCGAGCGGAGCGAGAAGTTGATACCGGACGCCAGACCGGTCGTCGCGACGACCACGCTGAGCTTGCCGGCCTTGGCCCAGGGTTCGATGAGTTCGGTCCGCTGTTCGAAGGTCAGGCCGCTGTGGTGCAGTCCCACCCCTTGGCGGAGCAGACGGTTGAGGTCATCCCCGGCGAGAGCGCGTTGGCTCGGCGAGAGCTGCGGACCGTTGCCGAGGGGGAGGCCGGCGGCGATGTCGCGGGCGATCTGTTCGGCGGCCCGCCGGCGCGGGGCGAAGACCAGGATGGGGCCGAGGTCGGCTAGGACGGCCCGGATGACCGCCCGGGCGATGTGTCCCTTGGTCCCGGCAGGCTCACGGGTCTCCAGGGCATCGAGCGAGATTTCCTCGAGCGGGATCGGGCGGGTGTGTTCCTCGATCAGGGTGACCTTGCGTCCGCGGCCGCGGAGCCACTCGGCCACGGCCTTGGGATTGGATACGCTGCCGCTGAGGAGGAGCAGCTGGGTGGAGGGTGGGGCGATGGCCAGCACGGTCTCGTAAGCCGCGCCCCGGCGGGAGTCGGCCAGCATCTGGTATTCATCGACCACCAGCAGGTCGGGGTAGCGGCCTTCGAGGAACCGGTGGCGCTGGGTCTCCAGGGTGGCCACGATGACCGGGGCTCCGAGGTTGGCGCTGACGTCCCCCGTGGCGATGCCGACGTCCCAGCCTAGGGCCAGCCACTCCGCCCGCTTGTCGTTGGCCAAGGCCCGGGTCGGTACCGTGTAGACCGCTTGGCCGCGATGGCCGCCCCGGACGAGGAGTTCGAACACGTAGGTCTTCCCGGCGCCGGTCGGGGCTTGGATGATCACGTCCTCGCCCTGCCGCAGGGCGCGGAGGGCGTCCTGCTGCCACAGGTCGGGGAGGGTGAGACGTGAGTCCGCCATGGCGAGTTTCCATCAAACTGCGGTCGGGCGGAGAAGCAAGCCGAGGGGGTTTGCGGTTGCGGGTTTTCGCACCCCCGTGCTACGACTGTCGTCGCATGGCCATCAGCAACGACCTCGCCCGCGGGCTTAAGAAAGTCGATAAGGACCTCGACTTCATGATGTCCTGTTTCGTCGAGGTGCTCGAGCAGCTCGACCACAAGGATCTCGCCGGCACCTTGCCGTGGATGGGCAAGCGCAAGCTGCGCGGCGTCCAGATCTTCTCCTACCGGGGAGTGCAGGCTTATTCCATCGCCTTCCAGCTCCTCAACATGGTCGAGGAGAACGCCTCCGCGCAGTCCAAGCGTCTCCGCGAAGACAAGCATGGCCTCGCCTCCGATCCCGGTTCGTGGGGCCGCGCGCTCCGCGCCCTCGTCGACGCCGGCCTGACCGACAAGCAGATCGCCAAGCGCCTCAACCGCATGCGCGTCGAGCCCGTGCTGACCGCTCACCCGACCGAAGCCAAGCGCGCCACCGTCCTGGAGATCCACCGCGAGATCTACAAGCTGCTCGTCCGCCGCGAAAACAACATGTGGACCGTCGCCGAACAGCGCGCGATCCGCGAGGAGATCAAGGTCGCCCTCGAGCGACTGTGGCGCACCGGCGAGATCTACCACCAGAAGCCCGACGTGCAGTCGGAGCTGCGTAACATCAATTACTTCCTCTCCAAGGTCTTCCCCGACGCCGTCGTCAGCATGGACCTCCGCCTGCGTCAGGCCTGGGAGGAGGCCGGCCTCGATCCTTCCCGCGTGGAGCATCCGGACAGCCTGCCGCAGATCGTGCTCGGCACGTGGGTCGGCGGCGACCGCGACGGCCACCCGCTCGTGACCGCCGAAGTCACCGCGCGCGCCCTCAATCTCTTCCGCTCGACGGCCATCGCCATCTGCAACGAGCGTCTCGAGACGCTCGGCCAGCGCCTTTCGCTCGGCGACCATCTCCAGTCGCCTCCGCCCGTCTTCATCCGGCAGGTCGAGAAGCATGCCGCCGCCCATGGCGAAGCCGGCGAAGCCGCGCTCAAGCGCAACATCGGCGAGACCTGGCGCCAATACGTCAATCTCGTCCGCCTGCGCCTGCCCAACACCGTCGGAGAGCTCGGCCCCGGCCAGCACCGCACCCCGGAGGGCGTCATCGCCGACCTGCTGTTCCTGCGCGAGACCCTGATCGAAGTCGGCGCCGGCCGCATCGCCCGCGCGGAGCTCGATCCGCTCCTGCGCTTCCTGCGCACCTTCGGATTCCATATGGCGGTCCTCGACATCCGCCAGAACAGCGCCTTCCACGACAAGGCCATCGGCCAGCTCCTCGCCGCCACCGGCCAGGATGACGCCAACTTCGCGCAGTGGGACGAATCCCGCCGCCTCGGCTTCCTGGATTCCGAGCTGCGCTCCACGCGTCCGTTCCTGCGCGAGCAGGCCAGCATCGGCCCGGAGGCCGACGCCGTGGTAGCCTGCCATCGCACGCTCGTCGGGCACATCGAACAGTATGGCGCGGCCGGTCTTGGTTCGCTGATCGTCAGCATGACCCGCTCGGTCTCGGACCTGCTGTCCGTCTACCTCCTCGCCCGCGAGGCCGGCCTGACCGCCGGCGGTTCCGACGACGCCTACTGCCTGCTCCCGGTCGTCCCGCTCTTCGAGACCATCGGCGACCTCGAGCGCAGCACCGGCATCATGGACGCGTTCCTCTCGCATCCGATGACGCAGCGCACGCTCAAGGCGCGCCGCGACGCCGGCCTGACGGACGGCCTGACCCAGCAGGTGATGATCGGCTACTCCGACTCCAACAAGGACGGCGGCATCCTCGCTTCGCTCTGGAACCTCTACCGCGCCCAGCAGAACCTCGCCGCCGTCGGCGAGAAGCATGGCGTGCGCATCGTCTTCTTCCATGGCCGAGGCGGCACGATCTCCCGCGGCGCCGGCCCGACGCATCGCTTCATCGACGCCTTGCCCCAGGGTTCCATCCAGGGCGAGATGCGCGTGACGGAGCAGGGCGAGAGCATCACCCAGAAATACGCGAACCACATCACCGCGGTGAACAACCTCGAGCTGCTGACCGCCGGCGTGACGCAGAACACCTTGCTGCACGACGTCGCCGTCCGCAGCGAAGCCGCCCAGGCCAAGGTCATGGACCGTCTCGCCGAGTTCTCGCGCGAGGCCTACCAGGACCTCATCCGCACCCCTCGCTTCATCGAGTTCTTCCGCCAGGCGACGCCGATCGACGTCATCGAGGCCAGCCGCATCGGTTCCCGTCCGTCGCGGCGTACCGGCGCCGCCTCGCTCGAGGACCTGCGCGCCATCCCTTGGGTGTTCGCCTGGAGCCAGGCCCGTTTCTACCTCTCAGGCTGGTATGGCGTCGGCTCCGCGCTGGCCCGCCTCAAGGAAGAGGACCCGAAGGGCTTCGAGGTCATCCGCAAGAACTACGACGACTGGCCGCCTTTGCGCTACATGCTCAAGAACGCCTCCACCAGCGTCCTGGCGTCCAACCGCAGCATGATGAAGCTGTACGGCGGCCTCGTGACCGACAAGAAGCTGCGCAGCCTCTTCCTCAACCGCATCCTCGCCGAGCACAACCTCGCCCGCAAGATGCTCGACGAACTCTCCGGCTCTAAGCTCAGCGAAGGCCGTCCGCGTCTGCGCAAGGTCATCGCCCTGCGCGAATCCGCGATCGACCTCCTGCACGAACAGCAGGTGGCCTTGCTCAAGGATTGGCGCAAGAAGGTGGCCGACGGCGACCGCAAGGAAGCCGACGCGCTGCTGCCGCAGATGCTCCTCTCGTTGAACGCGATCGCCGCCGGCCTCCAGGCGACCGGCTGAGGACGTTCAGCGCTTGGGCAGGTCGGAGCTCGCGGGGATCTCTCCGCGGAGCATCCTGCCTGCTTGGCCGGAGAGCCAGAGGTAGTGGTCGGTCGGGACGTCGGATAGGTTGACGAAATCACCGACCGGACGCGGTCCGCCGCACTTCATGATGGCCGTGCCTTCGTCGATTTCGTCGAACATCGCGACATAGAGGGTCTTGGCCCCGGCGGCGCGCGCGGCGACGGCCTGGGACCACAGGAAGCGGCCGCCGAGGCGGGGGATCTGGTTCAGTTTGGCATTCTGACCACGGAGAGCCGACAGGTTGCTCCAGCTGAAGCCGGGGAAGATGACCGGGAGGTAGGCTTTCCTCTCGGCTTTGCACCAGGCCAGGTCCGGTTTCCAGACTTTGTCGGCCAGGTTGGCCGCTCCCTTCGGGTCGCCGAAGCGGCCGACCGTCCAGGGGCTGAGGATGTCGGCCTTTCGCAGCAGCGCGTGCAGGGCGGGTTCGGTGATGCAGTCGTTCTTCTGTTCACGCCAGTATGTCGGGATGCCGAGCATCACCGCGGCGCCCGTGGATCTGATGTCGGCGAGCAGGGTGTTCCATTCCGCCAGGGCGGGGTCGCGATCCTTGAAGCCGAGGCCCCAGAGCGCGACCAGGGGCTTGCCTTGGTGATGTTGGGCGCAGGCTTGCTTCGTCTGGCCTGCGGCGACGAGTCTGCGCCAATCCGCGGCGACCATCGGAAACTTATCGGGGGTCAGTCCGGAGAGGTCGTACATCACCGTCAGCGAGCGGCCTTCGGCGAGGGCTGCGTCGGTGCAGTTCCTAAGCACGAGGTCGAGCGACTCTGCTCCGCGGCTTTTGCCGAGGCTGGTGGCGAAGCGTTGGAGCATGGCGCCGTTGATCCCGTAGTCCTTCATCCAACGGAAGTGGCGGCGGACCGTCAGCGGATGGACGCTGCTGAAGAGATCGGCGGTCTTGCCGTCGGCGAACTTGAAGGGAGAGGGGTAGCGTTCCTCCGGGGTGAATTCGGAAAGATCGGGCCAGATATCAAAGGCATAAGCCTGCGGGGAGAATCCCTTGCCACGGCCATAATGCACCCAGCCCAGTCCGCTGGCGTCTCCTTCGGCCCGGAACCAGCCCTGGTAGCCCGTGACGACCTTTCCTTCGAGGGAGGGGTGCAACGTGGCTGCGGCTCCGGCCAGGGCCGCCCAGAGGAAGCAGAGCGTCGCGACGACTGCTTTCATGGCCGGTTCAGACGTGCTTCCAGAAATCCATCAGGAAGCGGGTCGCCAGCTGGGCGAGGAAGACGATGTTCCAGAAGATCAGCTGGAGGCCGAGCGAGGGGCCGAAGCCCATGCTCAGGACCTGGGCGGAAGCGCTGGTGACCAGCAGCACGACCGTGGCGGTGCAGAGGGAGATGACGAGGACCTCGATGGATTTAGGGACGAAGCCGGAGAGGCTCGTGTCGGCCATGCAGATGGCGGCGAAGGTCAGCGCGACCGAGAGGATGCCCGTCAGGCCGATGCCGAAGAGGGTGCCGTCCTTGCCGAAGAAGTGCTGGGCGGCGAGGCGACCAAGGAAGGGCAGGTAGATGAGCACCATCGCGAGGGCCACCCAGAAGCCCATCGAAGCGTAATCCTGGCCGAGGATCTTCTCGGCGTAGTTCTCCGCCGCGTGCTTGATCACGGCTTCTTGGATCGGATTGGGCAGGGCGAGGAGCACGCGACCAACCTAGCCGTCCGAGGTCTTTTGTCCACGCCTAAGGCGGCGCTCAGCGGGTCCACTCCTCGCGGCCCGAGGCCCAGAGGTCGTAGTTCAACGGACGCTTGCCGGTCGGTACCATGCGATAATATCCGCCCGAAGCCTTGATGATCGCGAGGCCCGCGGCGACGTCCCAGAGGTTGGTGCCCGACTCGTAATACGTGTCGGCGACGCCTTCGCCGACGTAGGCGAGGGCGAGCGCGGCGGAGCCGATCATGCGGATCTTCTTGTAGCGGCCGACCTGCTGGACGAAGAGCTGCATCGCGGGGCCGGACTTGTCGGCCGCGGCGGGGAAGCCCGTCATGATGCAGGCGTCCTTGATGTCGGTCACCCAGCCCGGCGTGATGCGGACGCCGTTGACGTAGCTGCCGTCGCCCACGACGCCGAGGATGGTCCGGCGGGCCGTGAAGTCGTGGATCACGCCGAGGACCGGTTCCTTGCCGCGCATGAGCCCGAGCGAGACGCAGGTGGAGGGCTGGCGGCGCAGGTAATTGTAGGTGCCGTCGAGCGGGTCGACGACCCAGTAGAGTCCGTCGCCGTCGAAGAGGGAGGCATCGCCGCCGAGTTCTTCGCCGATCACCGGCAGTCCGGTCGCCTTGAGCCGCTCGCGCACCAGGTTCTCCGAGTCGACGTCCGCCTGCATCTTCACGTCGTCGTCGGTCGAAAGGTTGACCTTCATCTGTGCGCCCTTGGCGAGCAGGTCGCCGGCGGCGACGGCCGTGGCCAGGGCGACGGATTTCAGGGTTTCGAGGGAGGACGTGCTCACGAGGGCAGGGTGGGTCGGCCTGGTCGGTTCGGCAAACCTAAGATGCCGGACCTATTTGGATGCCGCGGGGGCGTTCATCGGAGCGTCCCAGTCATAACTTGCGCGAAACGTGCCGTCTTTGAAACGGACGCCATGACGGTTGAGCCGCAAGCCCGGTCCGGCGGCTTCGCCGCGGCAGGATAGTTGGTCGATGCCATGCTCAGCGATTGGCCTGACCTCGCCGGGGTCGCTGACGCCGTCGCCGTCTGCGTCGTGCCACAAGGCCAATCCGATAAGTTCACCTCCCGTCAGCTTATCGTCGCCGTTCGCGTCGAGTGAGCCGAGCGCCTGATAGCCGTCGCGCCAGAAGATCCAGAATGTCACGCTGCCGAACATCTGGAGGCCGGAGGTGATCTGTCCGGACTGCTTGCCGTCGAAGACCAGCCAGGCCGCCTTGGGCGTGATCCATCCCCAGTGTCGCTTGAGTCCGGAACCATCCAGGTCGAAGGAAATCTGGGCGGCAGGATCGACCAATGTTTCGAAGGGCGCATCGCTGAGCGGGATGAGGATCGGGGTCACGCTGCGCCCCATCTTCTCGAGCGTTCTCTTATGCTGATTCAGCACGCTGATTTCGGCCGCGTTCTTTTCCTTGTCCAGGATTCGAAGCATATAGCTTATGGCTTCCTCGCTCAGGCAGATGCCAGGGCCGAGGTGGCCCGGGTCGATCTGGCTCCTCGTCATCGGTTCCAAGTCCTTGAGGTTTAGCCTTGCTCCGTCCTTCCATGCCTGGACGTCGAACGATCTGGATACCTCGAGCGACCAGGCGATGCAGAAGGTCTCCCTGTATCGTTCTAACGCCAGCCGTTTCACTCCTGCTTTCTCCAGGCACCATGCATAACCGAGATGTACTTTGCTGATCTCTGACCGGATCTTCGCATGGTCCTCTGTTTTCCGCAGCAAGCCGATCGCGGTCTGGTAGTGCGTCAGCGCGCATGAGAGGTTCATCCCGACCTCCTTGCCTTTGAGTCCGCCGTTTGCTTCCTGGCGGAATCCCCACTCGAGTGGCGTGCCGTTATCGCCTCCGCCCTCCGTGTATTGCACGGCTCCCGGGGGATTTTTCGATTTATAGACCGTCACCTCGCCGGATTCGGTGAAGGCGGCCATCGCGTGGGCGCGTGCCAGCTGATAGTGAAGGTCGAAGCTGTCGGGCTGATGCTTGAGCTTCGTCTGAAGGTTCGCGAGGATGCGCTCGACCGGAACTTTTTCGGTTTCGAAGCGTATGTAGAGTGCCTGACAATCCGCGGTCAGGCAGAGGGTCGCGAGAAGCATCAGGGCGAGGCGCATAGGAGGAGTACTATCTCGCCTGGCCGGGTCTTTCAATCCGGCGTATGGATCTTATCCCTATGCGGCGGCTGGTCTGGGTGGGTGGCGCATGGACTGCCGCGTCCTGACTCCCCGCCCAACAAGAAGCCCGACTCGATGAGTCGGGCTTCGGCGGTCGATGGAGGCGGGGCTTACGGAAGCTCCGACTTGCCCATCAGGAACTTATCGCACTCGCGGGCGGCGCCGCGGCCTTCGTTGAAGGCCCAGACGACGAGGGACTGGCCGCGACGGCAGTCACCGGCGGCGAAGACGCCGGGGACGTTGGTCACGTACTTCTCGTGGTCGGCCTTCGCGTTGGAGCGGGCGTCGCGTTCGACGCCGAAGGCGTCGAGGAGAGGCTGTTCGGGTCCGAGGAAGCCCATGGCGAGCAGCACGAGCTGCGCGGGGCGGACCTTCTCGGTGCCGGCGATCTTCTGGGGTCCGAAGACGCCCTTGTCGTCCTTCTTCCATTCGACTTCGACGGTGTGGACTTCCTTGAGGTTGCCCTGTTCGTCGGCGACGAACTTCGTGGCCGTGGTGAGGTAGACGCGGGGGTCGGAGCCGTACTTGGCGGCGGCTTCTTCCTGGCCGTAGTCGACCTTGTAGGTCTTAGGCCATTCCGGCCAGGGGTTGTCCTTGGCGCGGGAGGTCGGGGCCTTCGGCATGATCTCGAGCTGGACGACGGACTTGCAGCCGTGGCGGAGCGAGGTGCCCACGCAGTCGGTGCCGGTGTCGCCGCCGCCGATGATCACGACGTCCTTGCCCTTGGCGGAGATGGTCGCGTCGGGGGCCTTGCCGTCCAGGAGGTTCTTGGTGTTGGCGTGGAGGAACTCCATCGCGAGATGGATGCCCTTGGCTTCGCGGCCGGGGAGGGGGAGGTCGCGGCCCTTGGTGGCGCCGACGGTGAGGATGACCGCGTCGAAGTCCTTGCGGAGCTGTTCGGCGGAGACGTCGACGCCCACGTTGACGCCGCACTTGAAGGTGACCCCTTCGGCCTCGAGGAGGGCGATGCGGCGGAGGACGACCTCCTTCTTATCCAGCTTCATGTTCGGGATGCCGTACATGAGCAGGCCTCCCGGACGGTCGGAGCGTTCGAAGACGGTGACGTTGTGGCCGGCGTAGTTGAGCTGCGCGGCGGCGGAGAGGCCGGCGGGGCCGGAACCGACGACGGCGACCTTCTTGCCGGTGCGCTTGGTCGGGGCGCGGGGGATGACCCAGCCGTTCTCCCAGCCCTTGTCGATGATCGAGACCTCGATGTTCTTGATCGTGACGGCCGGCTTGTTCATGCCGAGCACGCAGGAGCCTTCGCACGGGGCGGGGCAGACGCGGCCGGTGAACTCCGGGAAGTTGTTGGTCTTATGGAGGCGTTCCAGCGCTTCGCGCCAGAGGCCGCGGTAGACGAGGTCGTTCCACTCGGGGATCAGGTTGTTGATCGGGCAGCCGCTGGCCATCCCGCTGATGAGCTTGCCCGTGTGGCAGAACGGCACGCCGCAGTCCATGCAGCGGGCGCCCTGTTTCTGGAGCTTCTCGTCGGAGTGATGGTGGTGGATCTCCTTCCAGTCGCCGATGCGGGTGAGGGCATCGCGATCAGGCGGGAGTTCGCGCTGGTATTCGACAAATCCGGTAGGTTTTCCCATGGTGCAGAAGGTGCTTGGTGTGGACGGGGTGGTTGATCAGCCGCCGCCGACCCGGGCGGTGTCGCGAGAGTTGATCTCGAAGGCTTCGTTGAGGGCGGCGTCGCCGCTGAGACCCTTGGCCTGGGCCGTCGCGATGGCCTGGAGGACTCGCTTGTAGTCCTTCGGCATCACCTTGACGAACTTGGCGAGGGAGGCGTCCCAGTTGGCGAGGAGCTTCTTCGCCTTCTGGCTGCCCGTGAGCTCGGCGTGGCGCTCGATGAGGCCGCGGAGTTCGGCCGCATCGGTGGCGTCGGGCTTCTCGAGGCCGACCATCTGCTTGTTGCAGCGGACGGCGAAGTCGCCCTTCTCGTCGAGGATGTAGGCCACGCCGCCGCTCATGCCGGCGGCGAAGTTGCGGCCCGTGGCGCCGAGGACGACGACGCGTCCGCCGGTCATGTATTCGCAGCCGTGGTCACCCACGCCTTCGACGACGGTGGAGACGCCGGAGTTGCGCACGCAGAAACGTTCGCCGGCCATGCCGCGGAAGAACGCCTCGCCGGAGGTCGCGCCGTAGAGGGCGACGTTGCCGAGGATGATGTTCTCTTCGGCCGGGAAGGTGGCCTTGGCGTCAGGGTAGACGATGATGCGACCGCCGCTGAGGCCCTTGCCGACGTAGTCGTTGGCGTCGCCTTCGAGCTCGATGGTCACGCCCGGGGGGACGAAGGCGCCGAGCGACTGGCCCGCGCTGCCCTTGAACTTCAGGTGGATGGTGCCGTCCGGCAGGCCGTCGGGGTGGCGCTT
>JACCDL010303108.1_pt1 | contig 12990 bp, 24 predicted proteins | sample 7441931 | NCBI WGS metagenome assembly JACCDL01 (sample SAMN15323437, study PRJNA562643) | freshwater metagenome | isolation source: river surface water | place: USA:Blue River Watershed | collected 2017-08-16 | reverse complement strand
TAAACGAATACACATTGGAGAACGCATAATGGAATACCTATACTCAGTAACTTGCACCTATGACTCTGCACCTGCACCAGTTTGGATTGGTCGCTACTCAGATGCTTTAACTGCCGTTGAAACTTTCAAGCAGTTTGTTGATAGTGGAGATGCTAAAGAATACGCAACAATTAACTTGTCAGAACCTAGTGGCAAGATGCACACAAAGACCCTCTACACAACAGGATTGGTGGTAACACGATAATGGGAAGCAATTTCGCAACAGACCTAGCAGAAAACATTGACATAAGCCTTGAGTCAGCAATTGGTATGCACCTACAGGGTAATCACTATCCACCAGTACCGCTAAGCATGGTGCAGCCTTGCATTGAGGCTATTGATGCTTACTATGATGAGGATTTTGATAAGGAAATTGAAATGCCTGAAGGCGTATCTTACAGAGGCAAGACTACTGCACCAGCATGGGCTATTATTGAGCAACACCACCTTAACGCATGGCTACCAGAAGGAGACGAATAAATGACTGCTACAATAAATGACATGGAACTTGTAAAAGCTGATGCACTTAGAGTAGATGCTCTAGAGGTTGGCGATTTGATTGGTTTTGGTGATGACATCGTTGAAGTTACTTTCATTGAATGCGATGGCACAGGCGATAACTATGACATTGAAGTAACTAATGATTTTGGTGAAACAGAAATCCTTCAGTTTGCATTTGATGAAGAAGTTGATTGGTACGTCTACTTAGACTAAAAGGGGCCCGACAGCTCTGTGATCTACACCACATTTACGTGGAGTTGTATTTTTCCCCGTTTTCTGCTAGTATTATTACATGAAGAAGAATCCTGAAGAGTTACGACGCCTTATGGAGTTGCGTCGTTCTAATGCTGCTTCAGCGGTACCTAACAAAAAGAAATACAACAGAAAAAAATGTCAGTCCCTCATGTTAGAATTAAAGAAACAGAAAGGCCCCCACCATGACTAAATTAATCAGAAGTAAAGACCGTAAAGTAGCAAACATTGTTACGCCTAATGGTAAGCAGGCTAGCATGGCTAATACATTTGGTTTACCCGCAGGCAAAGCATATTCATGCCCTGGCGCCACTAGTGTATGCGAATCAGTATGCTATGCAGGTAAGTTAGAAAAAGTATTCAAGGGTGTACGTGTTAACCTATTACACAATTGGGAATTACTTAAGGATGAAGATTTGCAGGGTATGTATACATTGCTATCAGAAATGATTGCAGAGTTTAAAGCAGAATGCGTAAAGCGTGAAGCGCCTATGCTATTTCGTATTCACTGGGACGGGGATTTCTTTAACGATGACTATGCACAGGCATGGCGTATGGTTATTGAAGAGCAACCTGATATCCAATTTTGGGTATACACACGAGTGAAGTCTGCTGCACTTATCCTTAAGGACATTGCTAATCTTTCTTTATACTATTCTACAGACAGTGAGAATAAATCTATTGGCGTTACCCTGAAAAATGATCACGGCGTAAAGCTTGCATACCTTGCTCAAAATTTCTTAGTAGGACAGGCAGACATGAAAGAGATGATTGGTAAGCCTGGTGCTAAGTGCCCTGAGAATAAGAAGGCTATTCCCCTTATCTCTCAACAGGGCTCCGCTTGCGTTTCTTGCTCATTGTGTGTATACTCAAAGAGCGACATTGTATTTTCAGCAAGCAAGAAATAAGGGGACAAAATGGACATGTTCGTTCTATTATCTCTAATAGGGTTATTATTGTTCTTGATAACCCAATAATGTGACCCAAATCACACCCGTAAGTGTCTCAAAATGTGAGAAATACAAGAAATGGAGTTGAAAAATGTCAGTCAGAAATGTTATACTTAATACATACAACAAACTACAAAGGAGAAACAAAATGACAGTAGCAACAAACACATACAAGGTAGGCGACCTCTACACATCACAGAAGTCAAAGGTTACAGGAACAATTCTTGAAATCTCACCAACCGCTAAGGACACAGTTCGTGTGAAGTTAGATGTTAATGGCAACACACGCTGGACAACATGGAAGGCTAATAACTAATTAGTTAGTCTTATGTCCTGAGCATGACTCTAAACTGCTCACACTAAAAATGTCAGACCCACCCCCTATACTATAAATACACCACACAGAAAAGAGAAAACAAATGGCATCAAGAGGAAAATCTATTTCAGTAAAGATTGCAACACCAAAGGTAATCAAGGCACTAGAAGCATCACTCGCTAAACTAGAAGCAGACTACGCATCACAAGCAACTAACGAAGTAAAGTATCAGAAGCAATACGATAAGTATAAGAAGGAACTCGTTGCTTATGCCGTTGCTAACATCAAGAAGGCAGAGAACTTCCGTACTAACTTCCGTTCATGGAACGGCACTCTTAACATTGACTTTGACATCACAGGTCTAACAGAGTCAGACTTACCAAAAGAGCCTACAAAGGACTTTGTTACAATGCACCAACACACATACACAGACCAGAAGGCAGAGATTGAGAACGCTATTCGTATTCTCAAGATGACAGATGAGGAAACAGTAAGCACAAGCACTTACAATGCTATTGCTCGTTATCTATAATGAGATAATCGTTCTCGCATAACGATAAATTGCGACCTCCTGAGCATGAGTCAAAACTGCTCCCCGCAAGGGTACTGGATCAAGCTTGACTTTTGTCAGTGCCCACTAGTATAATTAAATTAAACAAACTAACAGAAAGCAGGCCCCCAATGGAAACTCCATTCTCAGCAACAATCGTAGACATGAATGCAACAACAGATTTTCTTAAGTCAGAAATTCTAAAGAAGGATGAGCGTATCAAGCAACTTGAAGAGTCTCATGCACAAGTAACTCAACGCTCATTTGGTGAGGCTGCAGAGCGTAATCGCATGCGTAACGAAATGCATGAGTGGACTCTAGAACAGTTAGATTCTGCAGTAATTGCAGAAGACACTGCACAAGAGATTGCAGACATTTGTGGTTTTGAGTTAACAAAAGAATTTGAATTAGAAGTTACAGTTCAGTATTCAGTTACAGTCAATGCACAGAATGAAGAAGCGGCAATGAACTTAATGTATGACATTGATTTTGATTCAGTGTCACAACCTGACGGAATAACTTATTTGTCATCAACAATTGACAGAGTGGATATTTAGTAGGGGGGTCTACTAATAAAACCTGAGCACGTTTTAAAACTGCTCCGCTCATCCCCTTGAAAAATTTGTCGGGCCAGCTGTGATCAAGATCACTTTACGTAGGTTTAAGAAATGTCCATTTTATCCCATATTTAACTATCCTGATTTGCATTTGTCAGACCGTAGGTGTATAGTTATCTTATCAACAACAAAAAGGAGTAAACTCATGGCACATGAACTAGAATCACAAAATGGTAAAGTATCTTTCGCATCATTTCGTGAACCTGCTTGGCATGGATTGGGTACCGTATTTACAGAAGAAAAAAATACAGCAGAAATGTTAGAGGCTGCAAACCTCAATGGCTGGAATGTTCGTCTGGAAGATTTGGAAACCCCCTCACATCTCACAAGCGATAAAAACTACCAGTACGTTTTGCGTACTAACCCTACAGACAATTCACAGACAGACATTCTTGGTGTCGTAGGTGAGCGCTACCATGTTATGCAGAATGAAGATTTATTTTCATTTGGTGATAACATCCTAGACGGTGGTGGACGTTGGGAAACCGCTGGCTCAATCAAGGGTGGACGTGTTGTATTTGGCGCTCTTGCACTAGAGCGTGAAACTGTTCTAGACCCTAACGGTGTTGCAGACAAGGTAAAGACTTATTTGCTCATCAACACATCACATGATGGCTCAATCGCTATTCAAGCAAGCATTACACCTGTTCGTGTTGTGTGCGCTAATACTCTCAATCTTGCACTTAACACAACTAAGAAAAAGAATGGTGTCAAGCAATCATTCAAGATTCGTCACACACAGACCGCTTCTGGCAAGGTAGCGATTGCACGTGAGACTCTTGGCATGGCTAATAAGTACATGGATGAATTTGACCTTATGGCTAAGACAATGATTGAGAAAGAAATTTCTGCTAAGCAATTTAACGACATTATTCTTGCTGCTTACCCTGAGCCTAGTACATTTACTAAGGGCGCACTAAAGAAGTGGGAAAACAAGGTAGACATCATCAATGACATCTACACAGGCGAGTTTAACGGAATGATTGCGGGTAACGCTTGGGGTGCTTTCAATGCACTAACAGAGCGCCTTGATTGGTACCGTTCTGCTCGTGGTGGTTCTAACGAATCAATCCTTGCATCTGCAAGTGGTTTTGACCCTGCAATTAACGCAGAGAAAAATCGTTTGCTAAAAGTTGTACAGAATACTTTGCAACTAGTGTGATACACTTTCCTGAGCATGAAATAAAACTGCTCAATGGTCTGTTAGCTCAGTTGGTTAGAGCGCTACCCTGTCACGGTAGAGGTCGTGGGTTCAAGTCCCATACAGATCGCAAGAAAAAGGGCCCGACAAAAATTGGACAAAACGGACATTTAAGAACTAAGATAAATAATCTCAGAAATTTTGATTACGGCAGACTTGCATTTTCCCCAGTTCTAGGCTACAATTAATATATGACTACCACTTACAAACCTTACACAATAGACGAACTCGTTACTACAATTTATGAGGATAACTTTTCTCATTTTGATTTCATAGAAAATATGAATGGTGGAGACTGTGACTGTAATCTCCATATGACTATGACCACTATCATAAAGTATTGGGGAGAGTAATGGACATTAACACTTTAGTAGAATATATTAAAATACATAAGGTTTCTTTAGAGCAAGACCTTGAAGACGCTCAGAATGGAGTAGACATTCCTGATGAAGAGTACTTTGGGTCAGATGATTACTATGAGGGCGCTATTGATACTTGTAACCACCTATTGGAGTATTTAGGTGAGTAAAGAATATCCTTTCATACCGCCACACCTGGAGAAGGGCTTAGAGGATATCTCTATCCCGTTAATTGACCTTATGCATGGACACCTAAAAATAGAAATGCTGGACTGTGAGGTAGCCCTGCAAGCAGAGCCTAGTGAGTTTCTTGAAGGGTACATGGAAGCTTTGACAAGTATGTACTGCCTGACTTATAATCTAAGTATTGATCGTAAGCAAATTGAAGAAAGATACTTTGCATAAGACTTGACAGCCCATTGCATTTCGTGTAGAATTATATTAAACCACCAAGTAGAAAGAACACCACCATGCCAAACTGGGTATATAACGGACTAACTGTAGAGGGCTCACCTGATTCTGTCAAGAAGATGATGGAGCAACTCAATACACCATTTGTCCGTGTCCATGATAACTGGAACGTAGCAACACAACAATTTGAAAAGCAACAGGTAACGTATCCAAACCCTGTATTTGCTTTCTGGAATATAATTAAACCAACAGACATGGAAGCATACGACGGTCCTCAACCTAAGACAGATAGTCTTGCAGAGGCATTGACATTTTCATCAGACCATTGGTACGATTGGAATGTTCGCAACTGGGGAACTAAGTGGGACGTAGCCGTATCATCTGTTGAGACAAACCCTGATACCTACATGGAAGAAACAGTCAATGGTGAGAACCATGTTGTCTACTATAACTTTGAGACTGCTTGGTCTCGTCCTATGGGTGCTTTGACTAAGTTATCTGAACAGTACCCTGATTTATTATTTACTTTGTCATATGAGGAAGAGACAGGCTGGGGTGGCGAATGTGAACTACTTCGTGGTAAAGTTATCTCAGAGTCAATGTATGACAACATGTGCAGGAACTGCGACGGTACCTATCTAGATAGCGAAATCGTAGACTGTGAAGACTGTGGAGACTATCCATGCCCACACTGTGGCTGGAGTAATGATATGTGTGAGACCCATCAAACTAGATATGAGGACCAACATGCCTAAGACTACTTATCTTATTGAACTAGCCGTTGACGAAGAATGGTTTAAAGCCATTAGTGACTTTACTGCAGATGTGCACGATGGTGAACTGTGCGATTGGGTCAGGGTACAAGCAGAGACTGAGACAGATGAGAACGACTGTGAGAACTGTGAGGAGGCCCCTAAAGACGATCCTGACGGGATGTACTGTGAGGCCTGTAGACGAGAATTTAAGGAGTCAGAATGAACTGGACACAATTGACGCTATTTGATATACTTGAAGAAAACACTACAGAGGAGGAAACACCATGGGAGCTCGTATAAATTTTGTATTCAAGGATGACCTGGATTCAGCGGTAGTCCTATATAGTCACTGGGGCCAGACAGAATGGGAACGGGACCTAGCAATGGCTATGAACCATGCTAAACCTAGATGGACAGACTCATCCTATGCCACACGTATGATGATTAGTTATCTTATGCAGGATAGCATCCTGGAAGAAACAGGGTTTGGTATCTATTCAATCACTGGGGATAACTATGACCTGGGGGAGCAGACGGTAGTTATTGATTTAATTAATCATACAGTTACTGATACCGTGCCTGTCAAATGGGATAATTTCATCCAAGCCTTTTTACCTGAGCACGCAGTGGTATAAATACACGCTGCAACGGGGGAGTGCGATTTGTGGTGGGTTGCGCTCCCCCCTTATTTTTGATACAATGAACTGAGGGAGAACCATGAGACGAAAACTAATCACCAAAGAGGAAAAGGTAGCAATCCAACTATCCAATGTCTTGGCAGACCTACGCCTTGACCTTGACATGGTAGGAAAGTACTTGGTACAATTATCACCCAATGTTATTTATAATCGCTTAATCACCATAGCAGACTCAGCAGAGCAAGAGAAGGAAGGGCAGTACAATGACTACCAGTACAGACTATTCTAAGAAGTGTGAAATCCTTAACGACCTGTGGATTAATCACATTAACAATGAAATGTTTGAGGACTTTATTGAGGTCAACGATTTAGGTTTGCCACTAGCCCATTTTATTTCGCAGGGTATTGTAGAGTCAACACCTTTAGCACAGGAGTTAGTAGAACAATCATTTGAGGATTTGCTGGAGCTTTTGGAAGTCAAGGATGTAGGGTTTGTTAACCTTAAACAAATGATTTAGACTTGACAAAAGCCCTGGCAAGGCCCGACAAAACCAAACCATAAAACCTTATTACGATAGGTCCAAATTTTTCCCATTTTTTAGCATTACGAACGATCAAAAAATTTTCCAGATTCTAGCATATCAAACCTTTCCTGTCAAACCTTTATATCCAAACCTTATATGCTGATATAATGGCTTTATGGGTAGAAATTATTTCTCAAAAGCTGGTGGACCATATTTTATTAATGATGGTTTCTCTAAGCATCATGACCATGATCATAATGGATCATCAAACCATGAACATATCAAACCAGATACAAATCTCTTTTATGGTTTGACGCTATCCTTCTTATCTCTATTACTTATTATAGGTTTGACACTAACTCTTCTTAATTAAGTTCCCCGTTTCAACGCATCTAATTATCCTATTAGACATTACGATCACGCTTTAGCGTCCCCGTTTTTGACGGGGGATCAGAGAAGCTATACCAAATACCCCTATAGTAAAAGACATTACGATATCAAACCTTTTCTCCTGGTTTTTTAAAAGTTTTAATAAATTATCAAACCTTTATATAATATTATTGGACATTTTGGACGATTTTGTATATGGTTTTATATAAGGTTTGTAAGGTTTGATACTTGACAAATGTAAGGTTTGGGTATATAATCAAGGCCAGAATGTAAGGTTTGAAGGTTTGGGTGGGAGGTTTGAAAGCCGTTGACATTACGACGCCATCTGTCTAAATGCTCAATAACCCAATAGACATATCCAAACCAGATGTAAACCATATCTAAAAAATATCAGTAAGATTTATATGTGGATAACCTGTGGATAACTATGATATTTTATGCATAAAACCATGTGGATAAACCATACATGCTATACTAAATCTATGCTAAAAGTTCTATGCTTTGACTGTGGTGTTATATTTGAAGTGCCATATAATACTAGACAAATAACCAAACAATGTCCACAATGTAAGATTCCAGGGTATAAGCAAACTCCTCCTGATTGGTGTGATGACTGTACAATTCAAGACAGTGTTTGTACCATATGTGGCTGTACTCATAACTGCTAATTTAAAAAACGGTACACGCTCTTAGGCTATCTGACATATGGGCATATCCTCAAAACCATGTATTCCTATAGGGGTTATTTACTATAGGGATTATGGGGTCTCTTTTAAGTTCCCCGTTTTTTATGCCTGACCTATGCAAGGATCTACAATCCTATGGGATACAGAATGTCCACAGGGTGATACTCCTGACTTACAATGACAATCAGGACCTTCTGGCTCTTTTGCTGTAGCTGTCTCAATGAGGTTACATTTTGTATTAATTAAATGAGATGAAAATACACCACAAGGACAAAGTGTTATCTGGTCATTATCATTACAAAAACTAGGGTCAATGGTAGACTGGTCATCAGACTCTATAAAACCAGCCGTTGCATTACATTTTTGACATATCAAACCATCATCTCTATTTGTTGTAATATGGTTGCCACACTCTGTGCATTTATATATCTTATACATAGCTTGAGTATAACATATTTAAAATACCCTGCCTTTATGACATAAGGGGTAGCTAACCAATAGTGCTCCTTTGGAGCATAGGGTGGTTTGTAACCTCTATGTCGCCGCCGAACTTAAAAGCAGTGTATACTACTTGAATGACTGGAATCACATGCTCCGTATGCGGACAACCTAATGCAACCCATGTAACGACAGGGGCAACCTATTGTGTCCACTGCTATGCTAAGTACTATAGGGGATTACGATAGTCTATTCCTATCCCCTGCAAATTTGCAGCCATACTGTATACTTATAATATGACTAAAATTGTGCTAAACCATAGGGAACAATTTGTTTTAGGTATAAACAAAAACAAAAAGAATGGCTTTTATGTAGAGCTTGGCGGATCTCACTCATCAGACAATAGCAGCACCTATAACCTAGAAACCCACTATGACTGGAAAGGTATGTCTATTGAGATACTTCCAGAGTTACAGCAGGAGTTTTCTAAAAACAGGAAAAATCCTTGTGTCCTAGGCGATGCCATGAAGTTTGATTATTTGAGCTATTTTAAAGAAAACAATATGCCAAAACAAATGGACTTTCTGTCAGTAAATATTGATCCAGGCTATGATGACAATACAGGAAGAATGGCTGGCAATCCAGCACAATCTCTTCTTGGACTCATAGCCCTACCACTTCACTCATATAGATTTAATGTCATAATATTTGAGCATGATAGTCTTCAGCACTATAAAAATAATTCAATTAGAGATGCTCAGCGTGAGATCTTAGATGCCCTTGGATATTCTTTGGTTGTAAGAGGATGGACTGAAGACCTTTGGGTAGATCCTAGCGTTGTGCCATACTCTGAGTATAAAAGTTTTTATAAGATGATGGGGCCTTGAAGGTTTTATTATGAAGGTCGTAAAGCATAGCGAAGGAATTTATGAGGTTGAGAACTTTCTCAATGATCAAGAGATGTCCTTATTACTATCCTATGTTGATGTAGATGAATTTAAAGAAAGCCATCCTGGAAATATAGTTCAGGACCTTCCTGCTGATTCTTTGTCTATTGTTGAGGATATATCTAATAGAATGATCAATCTTTTTGATAATCATAAGTCTTATACACCAATAAGGAATATAAGGAGAATAGGTGCTGGGGAATCTATGCCACTGCATAAGGACGATGGTGATAAATATACTAAGAATCGTATTATTTTTGGCACGGTAATTTACCTTAATGAAAACTTTTCTGGAGGAGAGCTTAATTATCCAGATCTAGATATATCCATAAAGCCAAAGGAAGGAAGTATTATGATCCATGACTCTCAGATTAGCCACCAGGTCCTGTCAGTAATGTCTGGAGATAGGTATTCTCTTACTTCCTTTATATTTGGTGATAATAATACTGTCTTTAACTTTTGACATTCCCCGCCAAATTTAAAGCCAAGATGCTATAATAAGAATATGAGCTATAAAATAACAGAACTTCCAGGAGATATTCTTTATGTAGAGAATGCCATTCATGCATCAAAAGACTTTTTAAGTGCAATAGAAAAAGAGTCATCTGAAATCATTCCAGAATGGAAAACTTGGTACAACGGCTATGCAGATAAAAATGAAAATGATGAATGGACATTTAAGGAAGAGCTACAAAAACCAGATGCAGTCTATGGAATTCTAAAAACAATAGATTGGGATATGTCAATCAATAAAAGAAACACCCTTTGGCCAAGAATTAGTGTGGACTCAAACTACGATGAAGAACACGCAAAGGCATATGAAACTATTAAGTTGTTTGATGAGCCTTATACAGAGTTGTTAGAATTCTGGGCTAATAGATTTAATCACAAACCATTTAACTATATAACTAAAAACTATTGTATCAGACAGTACTATCCTGGAAGCTGGATGGGCGCACATATTGATAGAAACTACGAAGATCCAAGAAATTCAATGGATTGGACAGTATTAGTTTATTTAAATGATGATTACGAAGGTGGAGAGTTAGTATTTCCAGATTATGACATCACTCTAAAACCATCTGCAGGAAGCGCAATATTTTTTCCATGTAACGCAAAGCACTCTGTAAATAAAATTCACAGCGGTAAAAAAACCTTTGCTTTCTTATTTATTCATACTCATACAAATATGTCTACTAGCTTGAGCGAACCATATCATGAGCTAGACAACAATATTTTAAAACATTTATCCTCTTGACATTCCTTCCTTTTTGTGAAATAATAGGAATGAAAAGGAGAAAAACATGACAAAAATGACAGAAGAACTATTAGCAGAAATGATCTATCCAGAGCACTCTGGTGGACGTACGGAAGTAAGCATTAAGGCTATGCGAGATATTATTGCAAAGCATGACCCAGAAGGCTTTAGTGCTTTTAATCCTTACGAACATATGTAATAACCACTCCTGGACATGAGTTTAAACTGTCCAAACAACTACTATTGAAAGGTTTTATTATGAAGGGTTCACTTTGTGCCTATAAGCGTGGAGAGCATTACTTTACTAGTTATCACTGGTGTAATGAGTGTCCTCCAATTGATCAGTACCGCAAAATGGAGCGTGAGCAAAAGCTTGCTTGGACTAAAAGAAATGCTAAGAAGCAGTGAAAAACGAATGTCCACAATGTGAGATGAGTAAGAAGGATCCTTTATTCTGGGAGACTCATCAGACAATGAGTGATGGTAGGATTTGGTGTGTCAGAGCCTAACCTTTTTGTAACTACTTTGCCTACTACTAGAAATATGCATAGGCAAGGACCAAAGATTAAGGGTAAGCGAAAGCCTATGAAGTCTAAGCCTGTTGTAAGGGTTGGTGGCAGAAGGGTTTCTGCTGCAATTCAAAATAAAACAAAGTATGTATTTCCTGTTGAAATATCGTACGTTAAGGGTGCTGACCAGTAGCTCCCATTTAGGGTATGGTATGATATAGATATGGAATCAGGAAAATGTTTTTATTGTGATAAGGACGCAGCATACTTTGATGTCATCATGGATGATGAAAATTATGTTATTGCTGACGTATGTATGGATCACTTAAAAATGGGACTATCTTCTTAATGATACCAGTCTTATCAATACCAGTATTAAATAGGTATGACTTATTAGATGAAAACTTAAAGCTAATAGACTTTCCAATTGAAGAAATTCTAATAATAAATAATGGAAAAGAAGTTTACCATCCAAAAAGAAAAGATCTAAATATAAGAGTTTTAAATTTACCATCAAATCTTGGCATGTCTGGATCCTGGAATCTTACTATAAAGCTTTATCCACATGCAAAATTTTGGGTATTTTCTTCAGTTGATACCCATTGGCTTCCTGGATCACTAAAAAAGATTTACCATCAAAGTGACAAATCAAGATTGCTTTGTAGCACAGAGGGATTTAGTTGCTTCTCTCTTGGTGAAAATGTTGTTAGACAAATAGGATTATTTGATGAACATTTTTACCCCTACGTATTTGAAGATGATGACTACCGTGAAAGACTATTCAGATACAATGAAAATAATATAGATAAAAAACTAGAGTTTATAAGTAATGCAGTAGAAGTCTCAGCACCTCATGGGCCAGCACAAACTATTGCTAGCGATTCATCTTTATTAGAAAAATATCAAGAAACTTTAAAAAAAAATAAAGAGTACTACAAACTAAAAGAATCACAAAACTTTCAGATAATGGGTGAATGGGATATAGATACTAGAAGGTCTCAAGAATGGCTGTCATAGGAGTATTACCAGCATCTGGAAAATCATCTAGAATAGGTGGCATACCAAAGTTTTGTTTGCCAATCTCAGATGAAAGATCACTATTACAATGGCATGTTGAACAAATGCTAGAAGTTTGCGATGAGGTGAGGGTTTCAACAAGGCCTGAGTGGGTTCCTATTGTTGAAAATATGAACATGAATGTTAAGCTTATTGTTCTTGAACCATCAACAATGTCTCATGCAGTTACAGCCATTGTTGGTGATCACAATGATAATGTTTTAGTTGGAATGCCAGATACATACATACATAGAACACATAAGAATATATATAAAGAAATGATTAACGTCCCTGGCGATTTAGTTCTTGGTGCCTGGAAGTGTGATGAAGATATTTTGGGTAGAGTTGGACAAATACTATTATCCAATAATAAAGTTATTGCCTCTATGGATAAAAATGCTACGTGTGATTATCCATACATGTGGGGGACTATGTTATTCCGCAAAAACCTTGTAAGATATATTGACCCAGAACTTGAACACCCAGGAAAACAAATACAAGAGTGGATTGATATGCACCTAGATATTAGGGCAATTGTTCAAGATGGAAAGTATATGGACATAGGAACACTAAAAGGATTGAAGCAGCTATAT
>JACCDL010266880.1_pt1 | contig 12998 bp, 24 predicted proteins | sample 7441931 | NCBI WGS metagenome assembly JACCDL01 (sample SAMN15323437, study PRJNA562643) | freshwater metagenome | isolation source: river surface water | place: USA:Blue River Watershed | collected 2017-08-16 | reverse complement strand
CAACTGCATCGTTAACATTTCTTAACAAAGTTTTAACTAAAAATATTTGGATATGTCAAATATGTCTTTTATATTTGTGTATCATTAATCAATAAACACTTACTACAATGAACAGACAAGAAATCTTGGAACAAAAACAAATCTTGATTGACAACATTACTAACACCACTGATGTTAAGAAGTTGGAATTCACAATCCTTACACTCATTATGGGTTGGACTATTGACGAAGGTAGTCAAGATGAGTACAAGGAGTTGATTAGACTTTCAGTTAATCGGTTAAAGACATTATCAATCATTGAGGGTTTTGAACACCCACTTTGTGAAATTGATGTTGATACTGATGAGAACAAAATCAAAATGTGTTTTCAATTATCATTGTTAAGGTCAATGGTGGAGAACAGAGAAGAAAAAGAAACTTTCTTAAAGTTCAGTTTGAATTAGGAATGTAAATGAAGTTTGAAAAACCTCGGTGGAAACATCGGGGTTTTTTTATTTCCGTACAAACCATCTTGGTTCAGGGGCCCTGAGAAAAGTCTAACTGCATATTCGCAGTTGAACTTGAAAAAAAGTTTAAAAAAAGTTGGTCAAAAATTTGGATATATCAATTATATTGTTTTACTTTGTCTTACAAAAATAAACACCGATGGAAATAGTAGACAAGTTTATAGAACAACACGAAAAGAAAGTAGTTAGTATGTTCAAAAAACAAAAAGGTATTACACCTTTTGTAACTTTTCTTTGTCAAGATGAAATTGAAAAGAAAGGAGAAGTGATGATATTTGAAGTACCCGACCAATTATTATTCAACGAGGGTAAAGATTTTGTCAGAGATGTTTTGATTGAAAAAATTAAAGAGAAGTTACGAAAAGACAACAAGAACTTGGTATGTGTGAATTGGAATAGTGAGGGTTGGATGTATAGAGGTAACAAAGAAGAACACGAAGAACTAAATGGTAACTACCGAAAGTTACCAAAGACCGAAGTGTTACTGATGACATTTGATAGTAAGAAAGGAACACGAACAATTACATACGAGATTAAAAGAGATTTGTTTGTTGGGGAAGAAGGGTTGAACGAACAAGTTGATGTGGAACTAATGAAGTTGGGTGATAATTTTGAAGTAGGTGGTAGATTTTCAAATTTACTTTGATTGGGGTTTTTCATTTTGATTTTAAAAAGGGGTTGGACATTGTCCGACCTTTTTTTTTGTGAGGAAGATACAGCGCTAGCGCTGGTGAAAAGTCTAACTGCATTTTGCTGTTGAACTTGTTTAATGTTCAGGACGAAATGTTCAACAAAAACATTTAACATTTTTTAACAAATTAAATTTGGAATATTCAAATATACTTTTTATATTTGTATTGTTATTTAATCATTCACACTAAACACAAAAGAAAATGGAAAGTCAATTAACATTTCAACCTAATGGTTACGGATTTGGTTACGATTGGACACTCAATGTAACTACACACAATTCATCAAAGTCCTTTTACTTAGGACAAGACGTAAAGTTTTGTAGACGAGTATTGGGTATGGAACCCTCTTATGTTGTTGAACAAATTGGTAACAACGATTTAAGAAATGTGGAAACACAAAAGAAACTCGGTGATTTTATCATTGACACACTCGGATTGACCGAAGTTGAAATTGACACACTACAACCTTGGGAACTTTGTTGTCAGTAAGAACACCAATGGAATTTATGAAGTCCACTCCGAAAGGGGTGGATTTTTTTTTACCTCAGAACCCGATTTCACCGTGTCGTCGAAAAGTCTAACTGCGAGATGCAGTTGAACTTTTACCATCGACGGTTCCTTCGCAAAAACTTTAACACTTTTTAACAAAATAAATTTGGTGGTCTCATATAATAGTATTACTTTTGTATCATAATCAAACACATATACTATGGACAGAATTCAGTTAAAGAACATCAAGTTCTCGGAATGGAACTCGGAGGAAACAAATTGTTTTCGTGGGGACATTTACTTTGATAACAAGAAGATTGGGTATTGTATGAATGAAGGTCGTGGTGGGGACACCTATTGTTACCCCAACAACATCAAGGACAAAGAGAAGTTCAAAGAGATGGAGGACTATTGTAAATCACTACCCGATATTGAATACCCATCAATATTGACAGGACACGAAACATTCTCAATCCCATCAAGTTTAGATAACGTAGTGGATAGGATATTTGAAAGTTGGTTAGAACAACAAGAGGACAAGAAGTTGGAAAAGAACTTCAACAAGGGAATTTGTTTCAGTACAAAAACACGTTATCAAATTAGTCAATTCAAAAGTAACAACAAGAAAATTACCATTGAGGAAATGTTACAAAACCCAAGAGGTCAGATGTTACTGAAACAACATTGTAAAAAGTTGAAAGAGGAGGGACATCTTATCCTTAACACCAATCTTCCATTTGAAGTTTAAGGGGGACGAGTCGGGGTTACAAGTCTAACTGCGAAAGGTATGACATTAACAAACTTTTAACACCGAATATTAGGTTATATCAATTATATTGTTTTACTTTGTAGAAAATTACTACTATGTCACAAAAAGAAACACTTATCGTTGGTTCACATTCAATTAGTGGACTGAATGAAAAAATCAAGTCATACACCAAAGAAGGTTATGAGGTTGTGGGGTCACATCAAGTTGTGGAAACACATCACCAAAATCGTTATCGTGGTAGTGACCATATGGACACCATCATACAACACGAGTACACCATTACGATGGTGAGGGAAGAATACAAACACCCTTGTATAGAAGTGGGTATCTACTATCAATTTAGAGACCCCCAAGAGAAAATCAAAATCTATGATGAGGAGTGTATGAGAGAGGAGTTTGAAGAAAAGTTATCCGAACTAATAAAAGAGGAGGTACAAAATGGTTAATGTAGTTATTCTATTTGTCGGTGGAAAACCAAAGGGAGTTATGACCGACGTTCAGTTCAATCAAATTAGTTCACACAAGTGGTGGGATTATGACACCCTACTACGAAACGTTGATGAAAGGGATTGGGAACAAACCAACATCACGAACGTACATAGTCTTCTGTTGAAGTACAGATGATGAAACAGAGGAGGTGGTACAAGTCTAACTGCGACGTGGTGTGTTTTAACATCTCTATAACAAAATAAATTTGGTAGTTTCATATAAAGATATTACTTTTACATCATTAAAATTATTACTATGAATTTAGAAAGAATTGGTAATTGGTATATTGTTGGTGAATACAATGTTCTTATTCAAAAAGAGGACGATTCATTTTATTGTGACCCGAGTTCAATACTTGTATTTGATGACGAGTTCAACAAAGTGAATGACCCCAAAGTGTACGAGAAGATAGAGGACATTATGGATAAGATGGATTGGAAGTACGATATGGTTGATGAAGAAGATTAGGTTTATAGGGTTAAGGTTGTTAAAGGGGTCGGAATTTTTCCGACTCTTTTTTTTGTCCAAAATTCACCTCGACAGGTGCTGGTGGAAAGTCCAACTGCATTTGGTCGCAGTTAGACTTTTCTCGTCCCCGACAGGTGAAAAAAATTTTAACATCCTTTAACATTTTTTTAACTCTCAGAATTTGGATATGTCGTTTATATTGTTTTACTTTGTAGTGTTAAATTAATCAACTATGGTAAAACAAACAATTATCGTCCCTACCTACGAAGAAATGGTAGGAGTTTGTAGAACAATCCAAAACGGAATGTTCGTGTTCCTTAATTCGACTATGAAAGTTCGTATGAACAAAGGTGGTCGTCAGGGGTTGAACATCTATTACGATAGAGTGTTCAAAAATGTTAAAGGTAATGTTCGTCCTCTTTGTGATTTCAAACTCCGTATGGACAATGAAAACGAGAAACGAGGTTTACCTGAACATCAGTTAGGTCGTAACAAAGTTGGTACGAAAGTAGATGAAGTAGGTTGTGTAACTTTCAACGAGAAGTTGAATAAACACTACTTTATGTACGAGTTCTTCGAGGGTGTTAAGGTTAAGGTGGATTACATCACCGATACCAACGACCCAATCGAACGACAACTATTCGACCAATGGGTTATCAAGTCTCAACCGAATGAAGTCAATACACGACAAGTGTATATTGACAACATCAACGAGATTACGATTAACCACACGAGGTATGTTAGGTCAAGAGTGTAGTAGTGTGGATTGTTTAACGATGAGGGGGTGTAGTAATACACTCCCTTTTTTTGTATCCAAGAAAAATTACAACCTTGTAATTTCAACACAAGTCTAACTGCGGGTGGTATTACATTAACAAAGTTTTAACAAATTAAATTTGGTGGTTTGGTATAAAGGTATTACTTTTACACCCTAATCAAAAATTACTACTATGACAAAGTTAACAATCGACCAAGTTAAAGAGAACATCTACGAACACATCAGTAGAGAACACGAAATGGGTTTACCACCACACGAGAGTTGGGAAGGTATTATGGAAGGTGAGGAATGGGTTGATGAATGTATTGAGAGTGGGTACACACTACATCAGTTACAAAATGATTTGTTTGATGAAGTGTACGAGAAGTGGAGTAACGAGAATGAAGTAGAAGAGGAAGAAGAGGACGAGGACGAATAAGATTCGAGGTTGTAAAGATTCCACTACAAGTGTAGTGGTTGTAAAGATTCCTTGATACCCCTTACGAAAGTGAGGGGTTTTTTTATGTCCTCATTGTAATTTTTTTACAATCAACTGAAAGTCCAACTGCGATGGTTAAAAATTTTAACAGATTTTAACAAATTAAATTTGGATATGTCAACTATACCTTTTATATTTGTATTGTCAATTTACTACAACGGGGACGGGTTACCGAACAACCAATAACTATGTCCAAGAGACCAAAACTTATTACCACGAAACAATACCTTGAATCAGTAAGGATTGTTAATGAGTATCTTAACCAACAAGTGAAGGTTAAAGATAAAGACACACCACCAATCTATATAACTGACATTGATATTTCAGTTCGATTGTACAACATCTTTAAGACACACGGAATTACCACCCTTAATCAAATATCCGATATGGAAATTACGGACTTTATGAGGTGGAGGAATTTCGGTAGGAAAACCCTTGAAGAGTTGGAGGAAATAACTGACTATCACGGAATACCACGAACTTGGTAAATGAAGGGGGAACGAAAGTTCCCTTTTTTTTTGTCCAAAAGTTTTCATCAGGAATCCGAGACCAAAAGTCCAACTGCGGTGTTTAACAAATTTAACAAAACATTAAACAAATGCAGTTAGACTTTCCTCGTCCACAGACGGTGAGATGGTTTTAACATTTCTTAAATAAAATAAATTTGGTGGTTTCATATAATGGTATTAATTTTACATTCAAATCAAAAAAATACAACTATGAAAAAAAGATTTAATCGACTTGGTAATTGGTATGATGTTGAATTTAACAACGTCATCTACAACGTCCTTATTCAAAAGGAAGAGGACTCTTTCTATTGTGACCCTTCGAGTGTACTCGTATTCGACGAGGACTTTAATAAGGTAATTGATGAGAAGGTCTACAATGGTATAGAAGAGATTATGAATAGGGTGGATTGGAAGTACGATATGGTAGATGAAGAAGATGAGGATTAAGTGGGGGACACAAGTCTAACTGCGAGGGTTAAAAATTTTAACACTTTTTAACAAAATAAATTTGGAATTCTCGTATATCCTTTATACTTTTGTATCGTCATCAAAAACAAATAACTATGGTCAATCAGACACAAATCGTCCCTACCTACGAAGAAATGGTAGAAATTTGTAGAGGTATCCAAAAAGGTTCATTCGTGAACTTGGATAGTATTGTTAAGGTTCGTATGAACAAAGGTGGTCGTCAGGGTTTGAATACCTACTACGACAGAGTGTTCAAAAGAACAAAGGGTAATGTTCGTCCGTTGTGTGATTACCCTCTTCGTAAAACCAACGAGTTCAATAAACTTGGACTTGGTACACCGACTATCCACCACAACAAAGTGGGTACAAAGGTGGACGAGGTGGGTTGTGTAACCTACAACGAGAACCACGATAAATTCTACTTTATGTACGAATTTTTCGATAACGTGAGAGTTAAGGTGGACTACCTACTTGACTCCAACGACCCGATTGAGAAGAGTTTGTTTGACCAATGGGTTATCAAATCTCAAAAGACAGAGGTCAATACACGACAAGTGTATATCGACAACATCAATGAGATTACGATTAACCACACGAAGTACATCAGACAAAGGTAGTGTGTGAGTGTTTAACAATTAGGGGGTGTAGTAATACACCCCTTTTTTTGTGTCCAAGAAAATGACAACCTTGTCATTTCAACACAAGTCTAACTGCGGTCGGTATTACATAGGGTGGTCGCAGTTAGACTTTTCTCGTCCCCGTCAGGTCAGACTCCTGAGTTAAAATTTTAACACTTCTTAACAAAAATAATTGGTCTGAAATTTGGAATTACGATATATCCTTTATACATTTGTATTGTCAACATCTACTACGGGGACAGGTATTCTGAACACCAATCGGTATGACACCTACATACTTATCCGAGATTACCAAGACTATGAGTACCAACGTGGAAATCGAATTTTCCGTGGACTTCCAAGGTCAGTGTGAGTACGTTCAGTCAGACAACACTGAACAATTTTTGGAGTACGAACAAATCATTTTGTTCCTCGTGGAGAAGGAGATTATCCCTATCAACGAAAGAACGGAGGGGTTGGTTGAGATTGTCGATGGTATCGTCAATGTCAATTACAGAACTTGTACCCAAGTGGGAGACGATTGGGACACGGACGTTTGGGAGGAAGGTTCCTCCGAGAACCCTATAAGTGAATTGGTGAAGGAGTAACGTCCTTCCCCTCTTTGAAAACCCTATCAGAAATGGTAGGGTTTTTTTATGTCCAAGAAATTACAACCTTGTAATTTTTTTCAAAGTCTAACTGCGGGTGGTGTCAGGTCGCAGTTAGACTTTCTTCCAGTTCACCTGGTCCCTGAACTGGTTAAAAATTTTAACATTCATTAACATCTGAAAATTTGTATTTCTCATATATCCTTAATACATTTGTATTGTCATCTAAACAACACTACTATGAAGGTATCAGAAAAAGAGTTACAAATGTCAATGAAGTTGGTTAAGAAGTACAACCGACTTGTTGAAAAACACGAACGTATTATCGATTCGTATTACCGAGAACTTAATACCAAGATTGATTATTCAGTTTCGGTCGACCCCAAATTCGATAGTATAGATATTTGGGAATTGGACGTAAATGTCTATACGTTTAATATCATTAGGGGTACTACCAATATCCGTACTCTTGGAGACCTATTAAGAACTAATCCACGGGAAGTAAGGAGATTGAGGGGTATGGGTAAACATAGGTTCAATATGTTACTTGAATGTGTCGACTCCTATGGAGTGAGGTGGTTGGAAAGTCACGGACTCGAAAAAGTCAATGTGTATTGTTGACCAAGTCCCCGAGAAATCGGGGATTTTTTTTGTCCAAGAAGAAGATGTAAGGTTACAGGTAGGGAACAAAGTCTAACTGCATCTGTGTAAAACTTTAACAGATTTTAACAAAATAAATTTGGTAGTTTCATATTAAGTTTATACTTTTACATTCTAATCAAAACACATACACTATGGAAAAGTATTTAGAATTTTCACTTGACTACAATGGTCAATGTGAGGACATTTCAACCTTTGAGGTTGAAGGACACGACAAGTCCGAAGACGTTTATTTCGAGGACGTTGATAAGTTCGTGAAGGAGTTGGAAAAATTGGACAAGTTCTACGTTTCCGAACACAGAACGGAAGTTAGTGTGTATTGGAGTGAGGACGGGACAATGAATGTCAAGTTCCGTTATTTCAACGAACCCGAAGACGGGGAGTTTGACGACCACGAACTAAATGGTCTTGAACCTATCGAATTTGTGTGGGGGGAGTAATCCCCTTCACACTTTTTTTGTTTACCTAAACTCAAAATAAAATGACAAAGAAAAAGTATCAAGTATTATCACCCGATGGATTTACTATCGAGTTCGACAAATGGACATATCCATCAAAGAAACAAATGATGGAGTCCTTCAACAAATGGAAACAGAGGTTTACCTTTCAGGGTTATTATAGTTCCAACAACTATGGTAGAATCCCATTAGACCAATTAGAAAATTATTGTACATTCAAAACCATTCAATCCTAAAACTATGTTAAAAGTTAAAGACCACAAGAAGTATCGACATTTCGATTACGAAAGTGAACCCAGTACTACATACCAACTTGGTGATGTGTTACTCAAAAAATACGATGACGAATTAAGTCCAGAGATTGGAGTCGTAATACAAACATTCGCCGATGGTGATTTTAGAACTGATATGTGGGGTATGAGTTCTTATAGTGAAGTGTTACGAGCTAAACTATCTGACGTTAAAGAATACAGACCTGAACTTCTACCAAATCTAATCATTAACATAGGTGTTTACTTCACTACCGATGATAATGGTGAGATAACTTTTGATGTTGAGGAAATGGAAAATGAGTTAGTCCACTTGACTATGTAAAACATTTATTATATATTTTTGTTATAGTCTAGTGTTTAATTGTGTTTGGTAGTAAGTAAGAGGGTGGTGTATTACCACCCTTTTTTTGTGCCCAGTCGAAACCAGGTTCAGACCAGGCCGGACCACAAGTCTAACTGCAAGATGTATGACCGCAGTTGGACTTTGGGTATGCTGCTGTGCTGCACAGTTGCGCTAATAAAAACTAGTGTTTGCGCTGTTGCCAAGCTGCGTTGCGCTGCATCAGACGAAAGTTCAACTGCAAGATGTATGACCGCAGTTGGACTTTGTACTGGTCCGGGCTGGTGTCGTTGTCATACTTAAAAATAATTTAAAAATAAATGGTCAAAAATTTGGCAGTCTCATATAAGGGTATTACATTTGTATCGGATATTAATTACTAACAACTAAACATTTACAAAAAATGGAAAATCAAGTCCAAGATTTACTGAACCAAACAAGATTGAATTGGTCAGTACGAACAGAAAATTTACAGACAGCTTCAGGTATTATTATACCTGACAAGATTGGTATTATTCGTGAAGACGATAGTACCGTATTAGGTATTCATTCTAGTGGATATGTGCCATATCAGAATGAACAGATGATGGAATTACTTTACAAAGTATCCAACAAGACAGGATTAGAAATCCATAGTGGTGGTCTGTTCAATGGTGGTGGTAAAGTGTACGTTCAATTAAAATCAGATGACCTACGTTTAGGTACTGACAGAATTGAAGGATACATTACAGGTATCAATTCCTTTGATGGTTCTACGTCATTATCATTCGGTCCAAGTTCCAAGACAATTAGTTGTCAGAATACATTTTGGGGGGCGTATCGTGATATGAAGAACAAAGTGAGACACACTAAATCTTTGGAGATTCGTGTAGAGGAAATCGTTCAAGAGATTAATAAGGTAGAACAGGTGGAGAGACAAATGTTTGATAACATTGTACGTCTATCTGAAACTCGTATTGGTCAGGGGAATGTAGATGATGTGATTCGTAAGTTGTTTAACATTGATAGAAATGTAGACTTCCGTAAAGAAGATTCTATTTCTACTGTTACACAAAACAAACTATCAAGATTCTATGTGGACTTGAATGGTGAAGTTCAAGAGAAGGGTGATAACCTTTGGGGATTGTTTAGTGGTGTAACAAAGTATACTACTCACTCTATGGGTAAGAGTGGTAACACAGAGAACAAAATCTTCGGTACCTACGGAAATAGAGAAAGAGAAATTTACCAAGACCTCGTGTCGTTGGTGTAAGACATTGATTTGAGGAAATCAATTGGCGACAACCTGTCGGAACCCTCATCAGAAATGGTGGGGGTTTTTGTTTGCTCACAGTTTGCGCTGGTGTTGCGCGCAAGCAAGGGAAGTCTAACTGCAATTGACGTATTACGCAGTTAGACTTGTGACAGTGCAGCTCGCCGGCAAAACATTCAGATTTCCATTAACAAAAATTTAACAAAAAAAAGTTGTCAAAAAATTTGGCAGTCTCATATTAAGTTTATACTTTTGTATCGTAATCAAAAACAAAAATAAAATGGGGTACACACATTATTGGAATTTAACGAAAAAACCTTCTAACTTTAAAGAAGGTATGATGAATGTTCAACTTGACATTCAACAAATTTTAAGAGTTAAACCTAACGACATCGTTCTACGAGGTGGTGATGGTTCAGGTTCACCTGATTTTACAAATGAATTAATTTGTTTTAATGGTGATGGTAGTAAAGGACTTCACCACGAGACCTTTTACTTTGATGGAGTTACGGATTTTACTTTCTGTAAAACAAATCATAAACCCTATGATTTAATTGTTTGTCTTATATTAATATCTTTGAAGAACCATATCGAAGGATTTGATTTCAGTACAGATGGAGATAAGACAGAGTGGGAACCGATTTTCGAGTTTTACGAAACCAATGTTGGTAAAGTAAATCAAGAAATAAAAGACAAAATTTATGGAGTTTTGGAAAATAATTAAAAATAAATTTTGTTATATAAAATAAAAATGTATAACTTTGTATTCGTTCATTATCTATAACTTAAATCGGGGACAGGAAGAAATCTGAACACTTATTAACTATGGCTACTACAGCTAAACACCTAAAATCAACGTACACCACAAATTTGGGTACGTTCCGTTATCACGAAGTAAATCGTGATTTCCACAACATCGAATCTCAAAATCGTATTAAACGAATCGCTGAGTCGATGAAAACCGAAGGTTTGTTACCACACGCTATTGTTGTAACAAGTAAGTTCTACGTTGTTGATGGACAACATCGTTTGGAGGCGGCTCGTATCGCTGGTAAAGGAATCTATTTCTTTATTGATGAGAAAATCCCTAACACCGCTAAGGGTATCTTCGAGGCGGCTAAGAGATACAACCGAGACGCTAAGGTGTGGTCGAAGAAAGACTACATTCACGGATATTCTGAAATGGGTAACGAGTCTTACACCATCTTGGAAGAATTCGGTAAGAAATTCCCAATGTTCACTTTGACCGAGAGGTTGATGTTGTTACAGAATAGTGGAACTAAACACGCCGACAAGAGATTGTTCGCTGATGGTAAGTTCGCTGTGGGTAATGTTAAAACCGCTGAGAAGTGGGCTAACTACTTGTTAGAGTTAAAACCATATTTTGAAAATGGTTACAACAAGTCGAATTTTGTTCGTACTATCTTGACCATTATGGAAAAGAAAAAGGAGTTCAAGTTTGAGGAGTTTTTACATAAAGTAAAAGTTCGTCCTACATCAATCAAATTGTGTGGTGATAAAAAGTCATACGCCGAAATGATTGAAGGTATCTACAACTACAAACGTAGAGACGATGAGAAATTGAATTTGAGATTTTAAGTTGTAGTAGTGTTCGATTGATTAAAGGGTATCCGAAAGGGTATCCTTTTTTTTTGTCCAACCCCTTTCTGCGCAAAAGATGCAGCATTGTCAAAGTCTAACTGCAATTGATGTATTACGCAGTTAGACTTTCACTGTTTGCGCTGCGTCGGAAGATTTGTGCAAATAAAAAACCCCCGACATTTCTGCCGAGGGTTCAGGGGGACTTACTAACCATTCACACTATCTAAATCAAATAGTTCCTTCTATTCCGTGTATTTTCTTGGTCATTCGTTTACCTGTCTTTTGGTAATTCTCATAACCAATTAGGAAATTATCTTTTTGTGTTCCAATTAAACAAGAACCTTCAACTTTAACATTGTCATAGTTCACCTTTAATTGTTTCATAAATGAATTGAATGACTTTTCCAATTTCTTACCGATTAGGTCAGAAGGTGGAACAGGTGCATTTTCAATTCGGTAATGAGTTCCTATTCTTGAAAACTTAATACCATACATTGCCTTTTTGTCAAAACCAGGAACACTCTGGCTCAGACATTCCCTCATTGAATCCAACGACTTTTTCAAGGCTTTGGTCGTGTCTTTTCTTGGTTTTTGTATCATAACAATTTAATTTGTTTAGGCAAATGTAATAAGAATTAAACAAATCACAAAGAAATAAAAAAAAATAAAAATAATTTGAATAAAATTTGGAAATATCAACTTAATAGTTTTATATTTGTGGTGTCAAAGATATTTGTGTCATTAAAGAAATTTTAACAAAAAAAATTTGGATATGTCATTTATATCTTTTATATTTGTAAATAATTAATCGTTCACAAAAATCATTTCAAATGAAAAAGAAACAAAAACACACATTGTTGAAGGGTGAAGGTATAAACCAACATACCCTGTATGGTGATTTCTCAATCGAAGAAGTTACTGATTATCCGTCGTTACAAGTTACGAAGGAAAGTTTACTTAAACACGAACAACCTGATGGTTCGTTTAGTAATGAACACCAAACTCTCAAAATTGAGAAGGGTGAGTGGTCTATGGGTAAACAAGTAGAGTACAATCCATTCGAGGGTAGAGTAACACAAATTTGGGACTAATATGGCTAATCCATTAATTCATTCCAAATCTTCGGTGAAGAGATGGGGTGGGAAAGTAGAGGACTACCTTCCAATCCACGAACTTATTGATAGTCCAAAGATGACTATGAACAACAACTCCGCGAGGTTGATGACACACAATACTTGGTTCGCATACCATATTGTACCAAAAATCTTCGGATACAACATTACCAACTCTGATGGTCGTAGTGTTGATGTTGTTGATGTCGCGATGTTACATATCGCTGAGGACTTTCGTATGAAGTTCGTTCCGACACCACAAGATTATCTAAAACATTTACAGGTTCAACCCTGGATGAATAATGGAGTGAAGGAATTGGATACCGAAGAGGGAAAATTAATCGTTCAACAATTAAATCAAAAATTACATTATGAAAACAACTGATGTAGAAACAAATGAAATAATTGAGTTGTGGAAAAAACTCGATATT
>JACCDL010858619.1_pt1 | contig 13006 bp, 10 predicted proteins | sample 7441931 | NCBI WGS metagenome assembly JACCDL01 (sample SAMN15323437, study PRJNA562643) | freshwater metagenome | isolation source: river surface water | place: USA:Blue River Watershed | collected 2017-08-16 | reverse complement strand
GGAATCTCTAACTCGGAAAGCCCGCCAGAGGATCCAGTTCTAAGAAGGTTGCTTCCTAACGCCTATGAGGATGAACAGGCTGCGGGGGAGTTTCGCCGCTACACAGAGCATGGCCTGAGAGAGAAGAAAAAAGCCCACGCGCAACTTATCTATGAAGCTCTTTTGCCACAGGATGAGGATTGGAATGGCGATATCCCGCTGGATAAAGGTTCAATTCAGGTCACTATTGCAATGGCTGATTCACTTGCTTGGCTAGGTGGTTTAAATGATTTGCGGCTCGCGTTGGCGGTACGCCTTGGTTTCGGCTCAGAAAAGGGCCAACATCCAGCAGACCAAGCTGCGGGTGTAGATACACCAAACGCCGATGTCCACAAGAAATATGAATTGATGCTGGAGAGCGATCCCATGAAGGCGGTTTACGCTGTTTACTCCTGGATTGGATGGCTACAGCAATCATTGTTGGAGGCGCTGGAAGTTAAGTAATACCGACAATCTCACACAGATAAACCGACACAGATAAACCGACACAGATAAACCGTCACAAATAAAAACAGGGCCCGGTTTCCCGAGCCCTGCCTTACTACTACTTACTGATTCTTGCGTATTGCTTCTTAGTGATCGTCCTTCATGCCTTCTGCAATGGACTTCATGCGAGCGATCTTTAGAATTGTTAGACCCCATACGCACTTCGCAACAACGTCTGCGATGGTGTAACCAACTTGACGTCCAACGAATGCACCTGAGCTTGCTGCTCCATCTGCATCGATGATTGGAAGTAGGTACGCGATTGGGTATACGCCCCATGATGCGATAAGTAGAAGACGTAGGCGACCGATGGTTGCTGCAACACCTTCTGGCTGACGATCAAGTGACTTGCCTAGCTCTACGAATAGTACGTAGAGGATGTATAGGAATGGAATTGTGGAGAGAACGCCCCACATAATCTTCTCACCCTGATCTGAAGAGGTTTCTCCAGGATAGCCAAGTGCGATCATTGCTGCTGATGCAGGAACAAGACGCATGATTAATGACTTGGAAGCTTCCTTAGCAAGTGCAAGAACTGCAATTACCTCAACAAGAAGCAATGGAACTGTAAGAATCCAGTCAACGTAACGGTATCCCTCATTGAAAGCTAGTGAGCTAGCGTTGATATCGGTTGCAACATTAAAGGTACCTTCCGCAGTTGCATCTTTGAATGAATCAAAGATACGTAGGTAGTGGTAACCGGCAATGAATGTAACCATTGAAGAAAGCACAAGCGCGTTGCGGTACTTAGGAAGAACGCGGTGCTGTGAAACAAGGGTGTAAACAGTTGTAGCGAGCATTGATACAAGTCCGAAAGAAAGGATGTTGTATACAACGCTCCACTCTGTTGCTGATAACTGAAGCAAAATGGCCTCCGTGGGCTATTAGGTTCGCTCGGGTTTAATCGAGCCTGGTCTGCTCGGCCCATTTAGGGCTAAGCGATCACCTCTTCCGTAGGCCCATATGAAGCCTCGGTCAAAGCAATTAGGAAAAGGGTGCTCCTTACTCATGAGTTGTTCAAGCCGAAATCACGGCATTTCTTAAGAAATCTTTATTTTTTCTATGACTTTTCGGGGCAAATCGGACATAGAAACCTTAGATAATAATGAGCCAGGCCACAGTTTTGCGGGGCTTTACACTTCAACCCGTGTCCTCGAGCGCAGTAAACCCATCAAATCAAGCCAATCAACCGATAGGCATATTTGATTCTGGGCTAGGCGGATTGACCGTTGCCAGAGCCATTATTGATCAGCTACCCAATGAATCCACTATCTATTTTGGCGACACCGCCCGTGGACCATATGGCCCGCGTCCCTTGGCAGAGGTGCGCTCCTTTGCGCTAGAGATTATGGACTCACTTGTCAGCGCTGGGGTCAAGGCGATTGTTATCGCATGCAATACCGCTAGCGCTGCGATGCTTCGTGATGCCCGCGAGAGGTACTCGATTCCGGTAATTGAGGTTATCCAGCCGGCTGTGCGCCGCGCAGTTTCAGCCACCAAGAGCGGAAAGATCGGCGTGATTGGTACTCAAACCACAATTGATTCTCAGGCCTATAACGACGCCTTCGCCGCAGCCCCGCATTTGAATTTAACTACAGTGGCCTGTCCTGATTTTGTTAATTTTGTAGAACGGGGAGAGACATCTGGAGCTGCGGTTACCGCTGCAGCAGAAGGTTATTTTCAACCTCTCAAGAAGGCTGAAATTGATACCTTGGTTTTGGGCTGTACACATTACCCCTTACTAACCGGTGTCATCTCTTATGTCATGGGTAACGATGTAACGCTAGTTTCCAGCGCTGAGGAGACAGCAAAAGATCTTTACCGTGTCTTGGTGCAAAACAATTTGTTGCGCTCTGAATCCACTCCAGCTACACATCAATTTATCTCGAGTGGCGATCCAGAAAATTTTGCCAACTTGGCAAGAAGGTTCCTCGGCCCTGAGGTCAACTTTGTTAAAGGTAAACTTTGAGAATCAACCTTGTAATTCTCAAGTCTCCAATGAAAGAGAGCGCCAGTGTCAGCAAGCGATAACTCAACATCTCATAACTTGTCTGGCCGTATTGATGGCAGGAGCGCAAACCAGTTAAGAGAGATTAAATTTGAAAGAGGCTGGTTAAATCAGGCAGAGGGCTCGGTGCTAGTTTCCTTTGGAAACACAAGGGTTTTGTGTGTTGCCTCCTTTACTCCAGGGGTTCCCCGATGGTTGGTGGGTTCAGGAAAGGGTTGGGTGACATCGGAGTACTCCATGTTGCCGCGCGCAACCCATACCCGCTCTGATCGCGAGAGCGTGAAGGGAAAGCTAGGTGGGCGTACTCAGGAAATCTCCCGCTTAATCGGACGCTCGCTGCGCTCCATCGTTGATATGAAGGCATTAGGTGAGAACACCATTGTTTTAGATTGTGATGTTTTGCAGGCTGATGGTGGAACCCGCACCGCAGCAATTACTGGTGCGTATGTTGCATTAAGTGATGCAATTACTTGGGCCACAAAGCAGGGGCATATAGCTGGAAAATCTCCGCTTTCAGACTCAGTTGCTGCAGTTAGCGTTGGAATTATTAACGGAACTCCAATGCTTGATCTTTGCTATGAAGAGGATGTTTCAGCCGAAACCGATATGAATATCGTTTGCACCGGCGGAGGCGAGTTTGTTGAGGTTCAAGGAACCGCAGAAGGAAAACCTTTTGACCGAGAGCTTTTGAATCAGCTCCTAGATTTGGGATCCAAAGGCTGTCTACAACTCGCTGAGCTACAAAGAGCAGCGTTAGCCCGTTAAATCCTTTTTGAAATCCTTTCTATGAATGAACTTGTAGTTGCCACCCGTAATCAGGGAAAGATTGCAGAGCTAAAAAGATTATTGGTTGAACATGCTCCGAATCTGCAACTTCGTTCTGTAGCTGAATTTGATTTGGCTGATGTTGAGGAAACTGGTGTGACCTTTGAGGAGAATGCTCTGCTGAAGGCGACAACTATCGCCACCCTAACTGGATTGCCGGCATTGGCAGATGACAGTGGAATTGCTATCGATGCCTTAAATGGCGCACCTGGGGTTTTTTCTGCGCGCTGGGCCGGAAAACATGGTGATGATGCCGCCAACATAGAGAAGGTCCTATTTGAATTGCAGGATGTTCCAGTAGAAGGACGCGGAGCACAGTTTGTCTGCGTTATCGCACTAGCTTTGCCGGATCACAGAAGCCTGACCGTTAGGGGAGAGCTGCAGGGCGTTGTTCGATTTAAGCCTGAAGGTGAGTTCGGCTTTGGGTATGACCCGATATTCCAACCAGATGGATTTTCCATAACAACTGCGCAGATGACGCCGGAACAGAAGGATGAGATCAGCCATCGCGGCAAGGCGTTGCGTGAAATCGCCCCGAAAATTCAACCCTTTATCGGCCTTTAAAGGCATCTACTTCTAAATTGCGCAGGTAGGCTTATGCCATTGAATCTGCCTTGCAAAATTAGGCAAAGCAGCGAAATCACGTCGAAGGAGTAGTTGTGGCAGCAAAGAAGAAAGCTTCTGCAAAGCGCCCGGTTAAGAAGGCGGCTGCAAAGCGCCCAGCAAAGAAAGCGGCCAGCAAGTCGGGCAAGAAAGCGGTAAAGAAAACCGCCAAGAAAGCTGTTAAGAAAACCGCAAAGCGTCCGATCAAAAAAGCTGCAGCAAAAAAGCCAGCAGCGAAAAAAGTTGCGGCCAAAAAGAGTGCGAGCGCAAAGGTTGATGCTGCAAAAATTGTTATTCCACCAGTTCCTTCTCGTAGTACCGCAGCTGTAACTAGTACACCAGCACCAGCGAAGAGCTCTACACCTGCAGCTCCAGCAAAAAAGAGCTCCAGCAATGTTTTGTTCTTGGTTATCGCTGGCGTAGTTCTGCTAGCTATTTTCGCTTTAACAAACTCTTCAGATGATGAGGGCGCAACCCCTACTCCAACCGCATCAGAATCAGTCTCTGAAGAACCAACTGCAGAACCATCTGAAAGTGCAAGCGAAGAGCCAGCGCTCTCTGCATATGAAGCTCCACAAAGCTTTGTTGCTATCGCAAATGGCAGCGAAGGTGTAACTCTGCGCTGGAAGGCTCCATCTGCTACAGAGGGGCTAACCGGTTATCTAATCTCAGTTTCTTACAACGCGGTTGATTTCACCGAAGTCACCACAGTTGCAGCAGATCAGCTTTCATATGAGATCGCCAAGGTAGGCGATGAGGGCGGAACTCAGTTCCTATTGCAATCGGTTTACTCCGATGGCACAAAGGTTGATGCAAAGAAGTTCTCTCTGAAGGGTAAGTTTCAATAACCTTTAATTAAAACCTTTAATTTGATTAGATTAAATGAACCGCCTCGAATTCCGGGGCGGTTTTTTTATTGATTCAATACCTCGCGAATAGCCGCCACATAGGCATTTACTCCGGGCGGATTTAGGTGAACACCATCGGTGGCAAAGTACTCGGGATGATTCGCAGAGATGCGATCCCAATCCACCAAGATGGTGTTTGGGTACCGCGCAACAACAGAGCTAATGATTTGATTGTTCTCATCCTTCCAACCACGTGGCACAGCTGTATTAACCACGATGATTTTTGGCTGATTTCGCACAATCTCCATCAGTGCAATTACATCTGATTCGACTAGCCGGTTGTTGTTGCCTAGGTTTAAAACAACAGGAGAGTTAGCAACAAACTGTTGATCGGTCTGAGTTACCTCAATCAGCTCATTAATTTGACGCCCCACCCGGGCGTTAATCAACTCAATCCGCTCGTACTTAGCCAAGACATTACGGATTCCTAGAATTACTGAGTCACCTGTTACCCATAATCCAGGGGTATCCGCATCGGTGATTACTTGATCAACTCCATCTTCAGCCACAACCGCAGCTTGCTCTGCTGCAACAATCTCATCAGCCTTCTTCATCGCGTTGATAGAGACGATTGAGGTAGCAAAGAGTGTTATGACCACAGCTGCAGATGCAAAGAGCTTTTGCCGCAGCCGGACTGTTTTGGTTCGATACTTCATGCCGCGGAACCAGAGTTCAAAGTAACCGCGACGAACTGGAATTTCGATGTAGCGAAGAGAGATATCCGCTAGGGCGAATACGATCAAAACCCGAAGTGCGTACAAGGCCCAATCATCGCCAACTAAATCTATTGAGGGTCTAGTGAGTTGGAAAACAATCCAATGCCACAGATAGATGCCATAGGAGCGCTCTCCAATCCAGATCAATACTCTGGTGCTAAGCAAGGGCGCAAAACGTGAAGCGGGATGAACTACTGAAATCAAGGTAAAGCAACCAAATATCGCAGCCAGCGGAAAAGCGATTCGATAAAGCGTTGGATCACTTTCATTAATGAAGAGGAAAGTGGCGAGCAACCCCAGAAAACCAAAGACTCCAATCAGATCAACAAAATCCTGCGCCCGTTTTGAGATTTCCTTGGTCAGATTCTGCGGTTTCCAACTAACCGCTAAAGCAGAACCTAAGAACAATCCAATCGAGTGGGTATCAGTTCCAAAGTAAACATGGCTAATTGCTGATTCCTGAGTATCGATTCGGATTGAATATGCAAACAAGGCAACGCCCGAAGCCAGTGCAATAGCCAGAGCTGCGAAGGAGATATTTTTTTTGCCAAAATAACGCAGAACAAAGAGCAAGACCAATGGCCAAATAAAATAAAACTGCGCCTCAACCGCCAGTGACCAGGTGTGTTGCAATAGTGGTGGCCTACCAATACTTTCAAAGTAATCCTGCTCCCGAGCCACAAGCGCCCAGTTCATGGTTCCACTTAAAACATATGGAATATCCGAGATGAAACGTCGGACAGTTTCTGGCGCGTACACGCCGATATAAAGTGTTGTAAAAACCAGCATCGCAATTAGTGCTGGCAGCAACCGGCGAACTCGACTGAGATAAAAGGCTCTTAGATCCAAAGTTCCAGAGCGGGCGATTGATTCCAGAATTAATCCGGTGATTACATATCCAGAGATTACAAAAAATAAATCAACGCCGAGAAATCCGCCTGGAATCCAATCTATTCCCAGGTGATAAAGCAGAACGGCAATGACCGCAACCGCTCGTAATCCATCTACTGAATGTATGTAGCGGTTTGTGGAGCTAGACATCACCGAGATTTCGCAGTTGTTTTCTTGGCTTTACTTTTAGCTTTTTTCGGTGTGTTTTTCATGCTCTTCTTAACAGAACCTTTTGAAGTGGAGGGTTTTGCACCAGAGCTCTTGTTTTGAATTTCTTCAGTTACGTTCTGCTGTGCCTGCGCAACTCGGGCCGCTAGCTTGGCATCACCAGTAGGAGTTCCATCTGCAGCGATAGCGCTAACAACCTGCTTTTGCAGCTCTGCCAATCTATTGAAAGCTGTTTCCAGGCGAGCTCGAGATTGAGAGATGGCGTTTTCAGCAGCATCCAAGGATTGGGTTTGAATTCGATAGAGCCGCTCCGCCTCTGAGATTACGCCAGCTAGCCAGGTGCGATACTCCGATACCTCAGTGGTAGCAGAGACAACCAGACGCTCAGCTTCTCGCTTTGCATTTGAGGTGATCTGTGAACCCTCGCGTTTTTTGGAGTTGATTAAATCCTCTGCCTCAGATTCCGCTTTTGAGAGAATATCTGACGCATCATTTTCTGCAGCCTCCAAATATTTGCGGCCCCGTGATTCAGCCTGCGCCAAAGTGGATTTAGCTTTTGCCTCAGCAATTTCAATTGCACTGGTTGCCTGCTTTTTGCTCTCAGATAAAAGCCTTTCAGCGCTTGCGTTGGCTTTTGCCTCACGTTGTTGTGCGGTACGAATAATCGACATGGCGGTTTCAGTTGCCAGGATTTCAAACTCTTCTTTAGATAGAGAGGTGATGTCACGACGAGAGCGCAGATCATTTAACTGTGACTCGAGTTCGCGAATTCGCTCGAGCGCTGCAGAGCCGGCAGCAAGATTTGGTTTCTCGGCCTCTTCTTCGCCTTTAAAACCAACCCAGGATAAAAACTTCTTATCGGCCACTTTCTAGCTCCTAATCATCAATAACTTTTATTTGGCAGGCTTTAACTGCGCAACCCAACCGCACCATTGAATAGCACCAGAAGGGGCGGGAATCTTCCCATGATTAAGCGGGAGTTGAAAATGGGGTGATGGCCCTAAGCCAGGCAGCGCCTCGAGCTTAAGGTGGCTAGATCATGGATAGAGACCACGTAGCCGGTGGGCCTGTGCCACCCTGCTAACCCCGATCATGTTGGCAGATTCTCGCCAGTTGACCTGATGTGCAGCCGAGTGCTCTGCGACCTCAGTTATCGAGCGCATCAAAATAGAGTTCAAATTCTCTTTAACCTCGTCAGCGCTCCAAAAATAATTTTGTTTGTCTTGCACCCATTCAAAGTAGGAGACGATTACACCGCCTGAGTTTGCCAAGATATCGGGCACAACCAAAACCCCTTTGTCATTCAAGATTGCATCTCCACCAGGTGTAGTTGGAGCATTTGCGCCTTCTACAACGATTTTCGCCCTGATTCCAACTGCAGAGGATTCTGTTATTGCATCAGCGAGAGCGGCGGGCACCAGTACATCAACCGGAAGATGAAGTAGCTCAGTATTTGTTATTGATTCAGTTCCGGGAGCTCCAATTAATGTTCCATTTTCTTGTGCGTATCGATGTAAATCAGAGATCTTGTTGAAACCGGTAACGCCACCTTTAACATCGCTAACCGCAACAACTTTAAGTCCCATGTTCTCTAGTGCCACCGCTGCCCAATATCCAACTTTTCCAAAACCCTGGATCGCAACTGTTGCACCTTCTGGATTAATTCCCTTTATCTTGAGTGCTTCACGAACCGCGATTGCGACACCATCACCTGTCGCGGAGGTTCTTCCTAAAGATCCGCCCAAAACGATTGGCTTGCCGGTAACAACACCTGGAACCGAATACCCCGCATTTACAGAGTAGGTATCCATCATCCATGCCATGTTGCGTTCATCAGTTCCAACATCAGGTGCCGGAATATCTCGCTCTGGTCCGATAAGCGGCAAAATTTCAGAGGTATATCGACGGGTTAATCGTTCATTCTCTGTTATTGAAAGGGTGTGAGGATTTACTGCAACGCCACCTTTTGCGCCACCATATGGAAGATTTGTTAAGGCGCATTTCCAGGTCATCAACATCGCCAAGGCAACGGTTTCATCTAGATCTATATCTTGATGAAATCTGACTCCACCCTTTGCCGGGCCTCGCGTGGTTGAGTATTGGACTCGATAGCCCTTATACATCTCAACTCGGCCATCATCGCGACGTAATGGAACAGCAACCTCCAAAACCCGACGGGGAGTTGAGAGGGTATTCCAATCATTTTCAGAGAGATTTAACTGATCAATCGCTCTCCTTAATTGCGAGAGCGCGGTTGCAAGTGGAGATTCCAAATTAGGCACAGCAGTACTAGATGACCTCGTTGTCATGCGATAAATCTATGCTTCAGTAAATCAAATATCTATGAACAAACCGTGAGATTTCAGTTATAAATTAACAAAGATGAAAAGCTGGTGCGGGAGGTGGGACTTGAACCCACACGCCGAAGCACAGGTTCCTAAGACCTGCGTGTCTGCCATTTCACCACTCCCGCAAGAGTTGGATGGGAAGGATACCCGCAAAAGGCTGAGAGAAAAAATTAGCCAACTCCCTTAAGTGCGACATGAAGCCTGGCTGGGTCGGTAACCTTGCCTAGGTGTCAGCAAATCAAACTCCAGCTCAATCAGAGGGCCAATCACAGGTGAGCGGATCATCTGAGCCCTATGGTGATTTAAGCCGGGCAATTTCTGAACTGGTATCGGAGCTTGTTACAAAGGGCGAGTTGCCAGCAGAGGTTCTGGAGTTAAACGCTGTCAAAGAGATTGTCTTAGAACGTCCAAAAAATCGCGATCACGGGGATTACGCATCCTCGATTGCTTTAGCGCTGGCTAAACCAGCTGGAAAACCACCGCGGGAAATTGCAGATTTAATTGCCAAGGGCCTGACCTCCAACTCCATGATTGAAAAAATCGATATTGCTGGCCCTGGGTTTATTAATTTAACTTTGGCGAAAAGTAGTCAAGGCGCGGTTGTCACAGCAATTTTTAATGAAAAAGAAAGCTTCGGTCGGGTAAAAGTATTAGCTGGAAAGAAAATCAACCTCGAGTTCATTAGCGCAAATCCAACCGGCCCTCTGCACCTTGGCCATACTCGATGGGCTGCTGTAGGCGATGCGCTCGGCAGTGTTTTGTCCGCCGGTGGAGCCGAGGTAATTCGAGAGTTTTACATTAATGATCGCGGCACCCAAATGGATTTGTTTGGCGCATCATTGCGAGCTGCTGCCCGTGGCGAAGCTCGACCAGAAGATGGCTATCAAGGTGAGTACATAAATGATTTAGCTAAATTGATTGTTGCTCAACATCCCGAGTATGTAAATCTAGAAGAGTCAGAGGGTATTGCGGCATTCCGCGAAGCCGGTTACGCCCTTCAGCTGCAACAACAAAAGGATGTTCTAGATAATTTTGGAACTCATTTTGATGTTTGGTTCTCTGAGCGTTCACTGCACTCTGGCAAAGCATTAGACAAGGCGTTGGAAACCCTCAAAACTCAGGGTCATGTATTTGAATCTGAAGGAGCGACCTGGTTACGCACCACTGATTTCGGCGATGATAAGGATCGGGTTTTAATTAAATCTGGTGGCGAACTTACCTACTTTGCCTCGGATACCGCCTATTACATCGATAAACGAAACCGCGGTTTTGATATCTGCATTTATATGTTGGGCGCTGATCATCATGGTTATGTAGGGCGACTAAAAGCAACCGCAGCATGTGCTGGCGATGATCCAGAGTTCAATATTCATGTATTGATTGGCCAACTTGTAAAGATTATGGAGGGCGGCCAAGAGCTAAAACTTTCCAAGCGGGCCGGAACCATAATCACACTTGAGGAGTTAGTGGAAAAGGTTGGTGTTGATGCGGCTCGATACACCTTGATTCGTTATCCAGTGGACACCCCGATGGTGCTGGATGTTGATTTATTGAAGAAGCGCACCAATGACAATCCGGTTTATTACGTGCAGTACGCACATGCTCGCATCAGTGCGGTTCTGCGCAACGCAGAGGATTTAGGTTTGAAGTTAGACCTCGCAGATTTCAAGGCTGAGCTCTTGGTGCATGAACGCGAGCGGGAGTTACTTGGTGGTCTTGCCGAGTATCCCCGAGTTGTAGCTAGCGCTGCAGAACTGCGCCAACCGCATCGCATCGCGCGTTACATTGAAGAGTTGGCAACTCTTTACCATGGTTTTTACAACGATTGCCGCGTACTTCCTATGGGTGAAGAGCCAATCTCAGATATCCATCGCACCAGAGTTGTCCTTTGCGAGGCAACCAGACAGGTCATCAAAAATGGTTTATCAATGCTGGGTGTTAGCGCACCGGAGCGGATGTAGAGATGACAACCAATTTCAATCCAAAAATCTGGCCCTCAACTACAACAGAAAACTCGGGCGTCATCTCAGTAGGTGGTTGCTCATTAACCTCCATAGCGCGTGAATTCGGAACACCGGCATTTGTACTGGATGAAGCGGACTTCAAACTCCGGGCCCAGCAATGGAAGAGCGCACTAGACAAGAACTTTGGAGCTAATGCAGGAACCGCTTACTACGCAGCAAAAGCCTTTATTTCCAAGGAGATTGCCCATTGGGTTGAGCAGAGTGGATTGGGATTAGATGTTTGTACTGGGGGAGAGTTAGCGGTTGCCAAAGCGGCAAAGTTTCCAGCCGATCGCATGGAACTACATGGCAACAACAAATCAGAAACCGAGATTGCAGATGCCATTGATTATCGAGTCGGAACCATTGTTATTGACTCACTGCAGGAGATTGAACGGGTCGCAAAGATTGCCCACAGTAAAGGTGTTGTACAAAAGGTTTTGCTGCGCTTGACCCCCGGGGTTGATGCCCATACTCACGAGGCAATCTCCACAGCACATGAAGATGTGAAATTCGGTTTTTCAATTGCATCAGGAGCTGCCTGGGATGCGGTGCTTTCAACATCAAAACATGAATCTTTAAGTTTGCAGGGCTTCCATGCCCACATCGGCTCACAAATTTTTGTGGCGAATGCATTTGAAACCTCTGCCGGCAGATTGATTGAAATGCTCGCCAAATACAAAACGCAATTTGGCAGTGAGCTACCAGAGTTAGATTTGGGTGGCGGATACGGCATCGCTTATGTCGACACTGATAATCCCGATGATGCCAATTCAATTCTTGAGAATTTATCTGCAACAGTTACTGCTGAGTGTCACAAACACAATTTGGCGGTGCCAAAAATATCTATTGAGCCCGGCAGAGCGATTGTTGGTCCAGCGATGATCACGCTCTATGAAGTTGGCACTACAAAAGAGGTTGTTTTAGAGGATGGATCAAAGCGTTGGTATGTATCAGTCGATGGTGGTATGAGTGACAATCTTCGTACCGCTTTGTATGACGCGGAGTACTCAATTAATTTGGTAAATCGCACCAGCTCAGCGCAATTGATTAGGGCACGTGTAGTTGGAAAGCATTGCGAGACCGGAGACATCGTGATCCATGATGTGCAACTGCCATCAGATATTGTGCCGGGCGACCTGCTGGCAACCCCGGCTACCGGTGCTTATGGCCGCAGCATGGCTAACAATTACAACCATATGGTTAGGCCACCTGTGATTTCAGTATTCAATCAAACGGCACGCACCATCATTAGAAGGGAAAGCTACGCTGACCTTCTAGCCTTAGAGGTGGATGAGCCGCCCCGAAAAATCTCGGAGTAAAGCAGCCTTGAGAATGCTGAATAACAGGAAAAGGAGTTGATGATGAACGCAGCGATTACCACTTTAAATGTGGGCATGTTGGGTTGCGGCGTTGTCGGCTCAAATGTCGCGCGGTTGCTGCAGGAAGATTCTGGGGATTTTGCCGCTCGCTCCGGTGCTACCTTAAAACTTAGCAAGGTAGCGGTTAAGAATTTAAATGCCAAGAGAGATTATGTGCCAAGTGAGATCTTGACCGCTGATGCAAACTCTGTTGTGACCGATCCGAATATTCAAATTGTTATTGAGGTAATGGGTGGAATCGAACCAGCACGCGAACTAATTTTGACCGCCATCAAAAATGGCAAATCAATTATTACCGCCAACAAAGCGCTACTTGCCATGCATGGTGCCGAGCTATTTGATGCGGCGGATAAAAATGGCGTTGATCTTTATTACGAAGCTGCAGTTGGTGGTGCGATTCCAATTTTGCGCCCGATGCGTGAATCAATTGTCGGTGACCATGTTCATCGCGTTATGGGAATTGTTAATGGAACTACCAATTACATTCTTACCAAGATGGATGAGGAAGGTTCAGCCTTCGCCGATGTCCTAAAAGAGGCGCAGGCGCTCGGCTTTGCTGAAGCAGATCCCACCGCAGATATCGAGGGTCATGATGCCGCTGCCAAAGCCGCAATTTTGGCGGGACTGGC
>JACCDL010475955.1_pt1 | contig 13009 bp, 11 predicted proteins | sample 7441931 | NCBI WGS metagenome assembly JACCDL01 (sample SAMN15323437, study PRJNA562643) | freshwater metagenome | isolation source: river surface water | place: USA:Blue River Watershed | collected 2017-08-16 | reverse complement strand
TGAAATATGCTTTTGATGGTAAATAATTAAGTATTGATCGTTTGATTAGGTATATGCCGCCATTTGAATAATAAGTATAAGTTGGCTTTTCCTTAAAACTAACTACATTTTCATTATTCGTTTCCATGACTGCATATGGAATATTGACTTGATATGGAATTGTGACCACAGCAAGATCTGCATCTTTTTTAATGAAGTCCAGAAAAAAGTTCTCGTAATCAAGATTAGTTAAAATATCAGAATTACTAATAAGTATATAATCATGTTGGAAATTACTAATTTGTGATACACTGCCTATAGTTCCCAATGGCTCATCTTCCAAAACATATGAAATTTTCATATTTTTTTCTACCCCATTTCCTAAATAATTCTCAATCATGTTTCCTAAATAATTTATGCATACCCACATATCATGAATCCCAAAAACTGAAAGCCTGTTAATATTATGTTCAATGATTGGTTTATCTCCTACAGGCAATAATGGTTTGGGACAAGTTTCTGTTAAAGGCAATAACCTTTGTCCTTTACCCCCAGCCATTATTACAGCATCTACAGGTAGATATGATTTAACCGCTCTAAAATTAATCACATTCACTACTCGATTTTTACTATCGAGTACTGGAATTATTCTGTATAAACCTTCTCTATATTCGACTACTTTTTGTATATCTATTTCACCCTTCTTTATAAACCTCGGATTTGGTTGTATAATTTCATTAATAGATTGTTCAATAATTATACCTTTCAACAAACCTCGTCTAATATCCCCATCTGTAAGAGAACCGATCAATATACCATGATTATCTACTACAAACAAGATTGCATCTTGTGATAAATCATTAAGTCTTGTTAATGCTTCTTTTATTATACTGCCACTTAAAATCAAATGATTTTTATAGTTTATCATTTGTCTATATATTTTATCATTTGAAATGCTTCCGCATAATTTACACCAATAGTTGCACCCCTGTAAGTTGCCAAAGCCTCAATATTTTTAATGCTTCGAGGAAATGGATGTTCACCTAATTCAGAATCAAATATTTTCATGATTTCGATTTTTTTATTTAAAAAATCAGAGATATCAACAAAATAATTTGGCTGAAAAACTCTTTCAGGTAAAATTGGAGCGAATTCAGTTTCAGATAAACATTCATACATAAATACTTTTTTTACATAGGGATATCTAAAGGACTTTGTACAGGACATGACAGCATCAAAGACTATTCTATGATCAGAATGTGCATCAGATCTATTCATTACATATATGGTTTCAGGTTGTAATTCTTGAAAAATTAGAGAAATTTTATTTACTAATTCAAATAAAATAGTATCATCTAATTTCATAGTTGGATAGCCTAAATTATATACATTATTAAATGAATATAATTTAGAAACATTCTCTATTTCTTTTTTTCTAGACAATACTCTCTCATTTGAAAAACCTTCAGTTTCAAAAACGTCAGTCACAATTAACCAATAAACTTCGTCGCCATTTTTTTTATGTTTTAAAATAGTACCTCCAGCACCTAATGTTTCGTCGTCTGGATGTGCAGAAATTATAATTACTTTACTCATTTTATTATGTATTCTCCTTTGGTTAAAATTGGTAATTCATGTTCAGTTAAGCGAATAGAACCATCTCCAGTTTTAATTTCAATTATATTTTCGGAAATTGCAAGTACTTTTCCTGGTTCTAAGTAATTCAGAGTAAATGAACCTGGCTCACATTTCCAAATTTTATACTCTTTTCCATTTATTTCACAATGGGCCCCTGGAAAAGGCTTAGTTAAAGCACGGATTAAATTTACAATAGAAATAGTTGACATTCTAAAATCAATTAATCCATCTAATTTATTTCTTTTTCTCCAAGTGTTTCCTTTATCAGTTTGCTTTATTCTATCGTAATTTCCATTTATGAGTTTTGGATAAAAAATATCAATTTGATTTAAGGCAACACTAGTCATATTATTATAAATATCATTAATATCATCATCGTCCGATATTTCGAAACATTGCTGTTCTAAAATATCACCTGTATCAGCACCTTCATCCATAAAAAAATAAGTTGATCCTGTTTTTGATAAGCCTAATACTTTTGCCCAAATTAAAGGATGTCTTCCTCTATTATTTGGCAATAATGCCGGGTGAAAGCCAACTACGCCCAGTTTTGTCAAAGATAGGATTTCAGCTTTTATTAGACTTGACCAGCCAAAACAGAACAAAATATCAGGCTTTAATTGGTCAATCCATTTTACATTATTTGGATGATTAATGTCATTAACATATTTATATGGTATATTCCGCTCTTTTGATATAAAAGAAAGATCTATAAAATCAGAATTATAAGAAGATTTTTCTTTTGTTATAATTCCAACAATATTAGCATTTAAATTAAGTAATTTTAAAAGTGCATTTTCTGAGAAAAGTACACTCCCAATAAAAACAATTCTCATTTATAAATTATAAAATCTCTTTTTAACTAAATTATCATTTACATAATTTTTTTTTAAAATTTTGACTATTTCAATTGAGGCATTTTTATTGCCATAAGGATTTAATGATTTTTTGATTTTTTTTCTAAAAGATTCAGATAGGCCAAGTTTAATTGATTCAATAATTTCTTTTTCACTTGGCTTACAATTAATAACACTCAATCCATAAACTCTGCCCCGTTGACGATCCCCAATATTTATAGTAGGTTTCTTAAAAGAAGGGGCCTCAATTAAACCACTTGAAGAATTTCCTATTACTAAATCAACATGTTTAATTGCAGATAAATATCTCAATTGACCTAATGAAGTAAATGCAATAGATGTGTTTTTATTATTTGCAACGAAATTTTGAATTAACTTAATAATAACTCTGCCATCATTATCTGCATTTGGCATTGTAAATATATATGTAGTATTAGGGTATTTCTTAATTGCAGATAATAGATTTACAAATTGATTCTCAGCAGTCGAATTTTCAAGAGTAACAGGATGATATGTAATTAAAAATGTTTGTTTTAATAATTTAAAACCAATTGATTTTTCAAAATCTGATTTATTTAATAATTTAAGTTTATTTATATTTTCAATTCCAAGAGCACCTACATTAAAAACCCTATTAGGTTGTTCACCTAACTGAATTACTCTTTTTCTATATTCTTCGGTAGAGGTAAAATGTAGGTGTGACATTTTAGTTATTGAATGCCTTATTGGCTCATCTATTAGACCCTCAGTTGCTTCTCCTCCATGACAATGAGCAATTGGGATTTTTGCAATCATAGCTGCTGTTGCAGCAGCAAATATTTCAAATCTATCTCCAAGTATTAATACTACATCTGGCTTCAAATCACTAAAAACATCTGCAAAGCTAATTATTCCAAGACCAATACTTTTAGATATTCCATTTTCAGAGTCGGAAGATAAAAGCATTTCAACTTTTTTATCAATTACAAATCCGTCTTCTTCAATTTGCTTGAACGTTAATCCAAATTCTGGAGAAAGATGCATCCCGGTTACACATATTTGTACATCAAAATATTTCTCAGACTTTAATTTTTTTATTGTCCAATATAGCAATCCATATTCAGCCCTAGTTCCTGTAATAATGCAAATTTTCATTATTCAAAATCTGTTTCTTTGATTAAATGATTTTTAAAAACATTTATTGAAAGCTTTTTGCCTATAACTTTCTCATATATCATTGGACTTATGCCACTACCGGGTCTAAGAATCGAAAAATGTTTTTTTTCAATTATATCACCTTTAAGTAAGTCTTTGTTGTAGTGGAGGCTTTTTCTAACAATAGCTATATTTTTTTTCTCAGACTCGCTTGCCTCTTTAACTCCATTACCTGAAATCGCTAATTCAATATTTCGAATGGAAGTAACCATTTGCTTAAGCTCATCAGGAGTTAATGAAGCCAAATGATCAGGACCAATCATATTTCTATCTAATGTAAAATGCTTTTCAATTAATACTGCACCTAATGCTACAGCTGCAATTGGAACTTCAATGCCAAGCGTGTGGTCTGAATATCCAACTTTTATCCCTAATTCTTTTTGAATGGTTTTCATGGCAAGTAAATTTACATCTTGCATGGGTGTTGGATATTCTGTATTACAATGTAATATGGTAATTTTATTTTTGTCAATTTGATGCTTTTGTATAACCTCAACTGCATCTTTAATTTCCTGCAAATTTGACATACCAGTCGAAATTACAATTGGCTTACCTTTTTTTGCAATATGCTCTAAATAGGGCTTATTTGTTATTTCACCAGAAGGAACTTTAAACAAATCGATATTTAGGGAATCAAGAAAGTCAATACTGTCCTCGTCAAATCCGGTTGAAAGAAATTTAATACCACACTCATTTGCATATTTAATTAAATCATAATGCCATGCTTCTGACATCTCTAATTTTTTCAACATGTCATATTGCGAATCTCCGTCCTCTTTTAAATTAGCTTTTTGATATTCGGCTTTTTGCGCATCCTTTGAAACAAGCTTATCCGCTTTAAACGTCTGAAATTTTACGTAATCAGCTCCTGCATTTGCTGCTGCTAAAATTAATTTTTTAGCATTCTCAAAATCTCCATTGTGATTTACTCCTGCTTCAGCAATAATTATAACTTTATATTCCATTATATTAATCTTCCTGGATTTCCAACTATTTTAGAATTTTTTTCAACATTATTTATTACAACCGAACCGGCTCCAATTATCACATCATCTCCAATTACTACACCTTGCTTAATAACTGCATTTGCTCCTACAAAAGCTCGGTCTCCAACTTTTACATTTCCAGCAAGCACTGCACCAGGAGCGATATGTACAGCTGTACCTATTTCACATTCATGTTCAATTATACACCCGGTATTTAAAATTGTAAAATTACCAATTTTTGAAAAGGCATTTATCAATACCCCCTTAGATACAAACACTCCGTTTCCAATGTTAGTACTTTTAGAAATTACTGCATACGGATCAATAACATTTTCCAATTTATTTGACTTGCTTAATATTAATTTAGCAGCTTTCTCTCTTAAATTATTATTACCTATTCCTAAAATATAATTTAACGATAGGTCCCAACCTTTAAAATTAGAAGCGGATTCAAAACCCAAATATGCTAAATCAAAAGGGTTGTTTGACGCCTCTTTTAAATCTGCGTAAAAACTAATGTTTCCTCCATTCGCAATATATGACTCAGCTACCACATAAGCATGTCCGCTATAACCAACTATTACTGTTTTATTATCTAACACTACTTGGAATATTTACAATTCTTTCCTCTAAATAAATAGCGTTTTCTTGAGCATCCTTTTGAAAACTTGAATAAATGGGTGATTTGAAAATCAATTGCCAAATGGGTCTTGTCATCACTTTATTTTCATTTGTTTCCTTTAAAAAAATATATCTTTCTTTTTTATTATCTAATTGCAAGCACATTAACCAGTAGTTTGCTTTAGTATTAGGTAATTCTGTTCTAAAATTGATTCCTTTAGTTTTAAAAAATGTCTTGTACTCCAAAGCAAGTGTTCTTTTATTTTGAATAAAAGAGTCTAATTGTTCTAATTGAGCACAAGCTAAAGCAGCATTTAAATTTGGCATCCTAAAATTATAACCTATTTCATCATGAACATATTCATAAGGATGTGGTACTTTGGCAGTAGTTGTTAGGTGTTTGGCTTTAATACCAAGTTCAATTTCATTTGTAACAATTGCTCCACCACCTCCACTAGTAACTATCTTATTGCCATTAAAAGAAAACACACCTAATTTACCAAAGCTTCCTGTAGGCATTCCATTATATTCACTTCCGATTGATTCTGCTGCGTCTTCAACAACTGGAATATTCCATTTGTTACACACTATGATTAATTCATTTAAATGAACCGGGAATCCAAATGTATGCATTGGCATACAAGCAGCAATTTTTTTGTTCGTTTTCTTATTATAACAAATCCCATCTCTTAATTCTCCATTTTGTTCTAAAAAAGCTTCTACAGCATTAGGAGATAAACCCATTGTATCTATATCAACATCTAAAAATACAGGGCAAGCACCATTATATATAATCGCGTTTATTGTAGCTATAAATGTTAATGCCTGAGTTAAAACTTCATCTCCTTTCTGAACTCCAGCTAATCTTAAAGCAACCTGAAGAGCAGCTGTTCCATTTACAACAGCAACTGCTTTTTGTGTTTTGGATAATGCGGCCATCATTATTTCAAACTTGTCTACATAGGCACCCACTGAGGAAACAAATGTTGATTCTATTGTATCCAATACATATTCTTTTTCTCTTCCTGAGAAATTAGGTTCATGCAAAGGAATAAAATCTTTAGATGGGAATTGATTTTTTATAAAATCAATTATTTTAAAATAATTAGACATTATAAATATCAGATTTGTATTGTTGTAAATTTTCTTTTTTAGAAAACCAATCAATTGTTTCCTTTAAACCCTCTTCTAAAGAATACATTTGATTCCAATCAGTATAAGATTTAAGCTTTTCGTTTGATCCAAAAAGTCTAAATACTTCTGATTTTTCTGGACGCATCCTTATTGAATCTGTTATAATTTTAGCACTAGGATTAATACTGTTAATTAATTTCTGTGCTAAATCACCAACTGAAATTTCACTTTGTGTTGCAATATTAACTTCGTGTCCAATTAACTTATCACATTGAGCTATTTTTATAAATCCATTTACAGTGTCTTTTACAAATAACAAGTCTCTTGTTGGAGAAATATCTCCAAGTTTAATTTCTTCAACTCCATTTAATAATTGAGAAATTATAGTCGGTATTACAGCTCTTGCAGATTGCCTAGGACCAAATGTATTGAAAGGTCTTACAATTGTAATAGGCAAATCAAATGATCTATAAAAAGAATCTGCAATAGCATCTGCTCCAATTTTAGAAGCTGAATATGGTGATTGTGGTTGTTTAGGATGCAACTCAGTTATGGGTACAAATTGTGCAGTTCCATATACTTCTGAAGTAGAAGTTACTAATACTCTTTTTACATTATTATCTCTAGCAGCTTGAATTATATTTAATGTACCCTTTACATTAGTATCTATGTATGAATCAGGTGAATGATAACTAAATGGGATAGCTATCAAGGCAGCTAAATGAAATACAATATCTACACCTTTCATAGCCTCTCTAACACCATTTGGGTCTCTGATGTCTCCTGGAAAAAAATCAATTTTATTATTTATTTCTTTAGATACGGTATCTAACCATCCATTTGAATTAAAAGAATTATAGCATACAAAAGCACGCACATCATACCCCTCTTTCACCAACGCTTCTGTAAGATGCGATCCAATAAATCCATCTGCACCAGTAATTAAAATCTTAATTATTGACATAAGCTAATCTTTAAATTATATATTTTTCCCTCGAACTTTACTTCTATATTTTTCAATCGGATCAGCGATAAATCTAATTACTATTATGCTGATAAAAGTTGTTAATATGATATTAATTGCAAGTGTAATGTAAAAAATAAATGTGTCGCTGTACTTTAAACCCAATAATCCAGATAATTTTATACTTATTGAAAGTACAAAAAAATGAATTATATAAGTAGGGTAAGATAAATCTCCTAATACTTTATCAGATTGATGAAAGCGAAGTCCTTTTTGTATTATTAATAATGGAATTGAAATTGAAATAAATATTAAAGAATATAGAAAATTTTTAACTAAGATTAGTTTTTCTAAGTGTAATTCAAACGAAAGTAAAAAAACAATAATTGCTAACGCGATAAACAATTTTGAGGAAGTAATATACTTTTCGTCGTATTTATAAAATAAAAAACCTGTGATAAAAAAGAAAGACCAAGCAATAAATGATCTATCAATATCTACTAAATTAACAGGGCGAAAATACAAAAGTATGCCTATTATAGATAAAAAAAATAGTCCCAGTATTGTAAGTTTTTTAAACTTTTGATAAGCAAACAAGAAAAATGGCACAAGGATATAATATTGCAGCTCCACATCTAATGTCCAGGCTGGGTTATTAATACGCTCATAACCACCCCAAAAAAAAGACTGATTTAATCCTATCAAAAGTATATTCTGTATCCATCCTGTTAAAGTAGGTGACGGATTTATTCCTTCCCATTTTCCATGAATCGCTGAAACAAAAACAGACATTACTACTGGGATTAAAATTGTAACCCAATAAATTGGGAATATTCTTATGAACCTATTTATGAAAAATTTTTTCATTCCAATTCTCCATTGAAAATGAGCATAATTTTTTTCGTAGGTTAAAGGCATTAGATAACCAGAAATGAAAAAAAATGTTGAAACTGCAATTGTCCCAGAGTCAAAGGCAAATAGTTCATAATAACCTACAGTATGGCATGCAATTACCATCCAAGCTAATAAAAGTCGGTATGCTCCCAATCCAAATAAATATTTATTACTTTCCAAACTCTTTATTGTTTAAGCTTTTTTAAGTTAGCATTTTTACTGACTTAATTAAACTTACCGAAATGCCCTCCTCTATAAGTTTTCCCTTGTCAAGCTTATAAATATAGTCGCACTTTTCAACTGTAGATAGTCTGTGTGCTACAATAATGATTGTTTTATTTCCCTGTAAAGCGTTTACAGCTAACATCACACCCTTTTCAGTTTCTGTATCAAGAGCACTTGTTGCTTCATCAAGAACAAGCACTTCTGGGTCATGATATAATGCTCTTGCAATTCCAATTCGTTGACGTTGCCTACCAGAAAGACGAACTCCCCTTTCGCCTACAAATGTTTCAAGCTTTTCTGGTAATGTGTTTACAAATTCATCCATTTGAGCAGCTTTTAAAGCACGCATTATAGCTTCATCGTCTATTTGTTCTTCTGGAATTCCAAATGCAATATTTTTTCTAAGGCTGTCATCAATGAGATAAATGGCTTGAGGTACATAACCGATTTTATTTTGCCAATTACGCAAATTATCATTCATGTTCTTACCATCAATTAGAAATTCACCTTGCTCTGGCTCAAGTAGTCCAAGTAAAAGATCAACTAGTGTACTTTTTCCGGAACCACTTGCCCCAATTAATCCAACTGATTGTCCCTTTCTAATGGTTATGCTAATATTTTCAATTGCTTTGCTTTTTGCACCGTTATAAGAAAATGTTAGATTTTTAACACAAAGCTTTTCTCTAAAATCAAGTATGTTATTATTTTTCAGCTCATTTTTGAGAGACTCATTTATTGTAACCAATTCTTTGTATAGCACTTCTACAGTAGATTGAGTATATCTTACAGTTTGCATAGAACTCATAATTCTATTTAGAGATGGTATCATCCTAAATGCAGCAGCAACAAAAATACCAATAGTAGGTATCAATAATTCAAGTGGTTTGTTTTGCAAAACCATTGCTAATATCAACCCAACAAGTCCAAGTACAGCAAAGAGTTCAAGGTAAAATCTAGGTGCAAGTGAAAGGGTCATAGTTTTTAATTGTATGCGGGCATATGCACGATTATGAACAGCAAATTCTTTAAGAAAATTTTCTTCCCGGCCCATTAATTTGATATCCTTTACACCCCCAAGTCCTTGCAATAAGTGCTGATTCGTATTTCCAGCATGAAACTGTCGGCTGACACCCCATTTAAGTAATTTGTTCCTTGTTAATCTATGAAATACAAATGCAGTAATTCCAAGAAAAAGTGTTACAGAGATAGCACCTATTGGTTCAGCTAGAATGAGCAAAAATGCAACACCTGAAATCACAGATAGCTCTGAAGATAAAGTTACTGCAGCTTGAGAAACGGCTGTGAATTGACCAACTTCAGTTTGAATGTTACGTAATAGTTCAGCTGAATTTCGTTGAAGGTGAAATGTATAAGGTTGTCGCATATAACCAAGGAAAAGTTTTTCACTTAAATCTGCGGAAAGCTGTGATGTGAACTTACTTTGTTTCCAACCAAGAAATATTAGGTATATAGTTTTTATAACGTAAACAACTATTAATAAACTCATTCCGTATATTAAAAGTTGTTTCTGACTAGGATTGCCTAGATAATTTATAACTGGTTTTAAAAAAGGATAATCTTTAGCAACATCTGCTTTAAGCATCAGACCTAGTGCAGGTAACAAAACTCCTAATCCAGCCATTTCGAATAACATACCAATTAATAACAAAAATGCTAAAATTATAAGTTGTTTTTTTTGTGATGGTGTTAGTAAATAATTAAACTTTTGAATCGATGTCATTTATGTTATTATGTATAATAAGAGTATTAAAATCTTCTTTCTAAAATTGAGTTACTGACTTCATTTATTGTTTGTTTTAGCCCTACTAACAATTCAATTTTTGCATTCCAACCAAGTTTATCGATTTTAGATACATCCATTAACTTTCTCGGGGTACCATCAGGCTTAGTTGCATCAAATACAAGTTGACCTTCATATCCAACTTCTGCAACTATTAATTCTGCTAATTCTTTTATTGAAACATCTATTCCACAACCAATATTCACTAAACCCTGTTCATTATAGTTCTGTAATAAAAAGTAGCACGCATCCGCTAAATCATCTACATGTAAAAATTCTCTTCTAGGTGTTCCAGTACCCCAAATGGTAACATTGGGTTCATTATTTTTTTTTGCTAAAATAATTCTTCTTATTAATGCTGGTAATACATGTGAATTTTCTGGATGATAATTGTCATTGGTTCCATACAAATTTGTTGGCATCGCAGAAATAAAATTACAACCATATTGTGCTCTATAACTATCACACATTTCAATACCTGCTATTTTTGCGATAGCATAGGGTTGGTTAGTTGACTCTAAAAAACCACTTAACAAATATTCTTCTTTCAATGGCTGAGGGGCCATTTTAGGATAAATACAAGATGAACCTAAAAACAATAATTTTGTAACTTGATACAAATATGAGGCATGAATAATATTGGCTTCGATCATTAAGTTGTCATAAATGAATTCAGCTCGATAGGTATTATTAGCATGTATTCCACCTACTTTTGCAGCAGCAAGTATTACATATGCTGGTTTTTCTTTTTCAAAAAAATCATTTACAGATTGCTGATTTCTTAAATCTAATTCACTAGAAGTTCTTGTTACAATGTTGTTATAACCTTCTTTTCTTAATTTGCGCTCTAATCCAGAACCAACCATTCCTCTGTGACCAGCAATATATATTTTAGCAGTTTGCTCCATATTTATAATCCACTTTGTTTTATATACAATTCCTTTTTAAATAAGGAAACATCACTCGCCACCATTTCTTTAACCAAAGCTGCTAAATCATACTTTGGCTTCCATCCTAATTTTGTGATTGCTTTAGTTGGATCTCCAATTAATAAATCAACTTCAGTTGGTCTATAATATTTAGGATCCACTTTGACAACTATTGTTCCTTCATCCAATTTGTATTCGCCAGTATTTTTTACAACATATCCTTCTTCTGCTTCATCCCTACCTCTAAATCCTAATTCAATACCAAGCTCCGCAAAACTCATTTTTACGAAATCACGAATGGTTGTTGTTATACCTGTTGCCAAAACAAAGTCCTCTGGTTTTTCTTGTTGCAAAATCAAATACATTCCTTCAATATAATCCTTTGCATGACCCCAGTCTCTTTTTGCATCTAAATTTCCTAAGTATAAACATTTGTCCATACCTAAAGCAATTTTTGCAGTTGCTCTTGTAATTTTTCTTGTTACAAAGGTTTCTCCTCTTTGTGGTGACTCATGATTAAACAAAATACCATTACAAGCAAACATGTTATATGCTTCTCTATAGTTTACTGTTATCCAATATGCATACAATTTTGCAACAGCATATGGAGAACGAGGATAGAATGGAGTAGTTTCAGATTGTGGAACTGCTTGTACTAGTCCATACAATTCTGAAGTAGAGGCTTGGTATATTTTTGTTTTCTTAGTTAAACCTAATAATCTAACCGCTTCTAAGATTCTTAATGTACCTATTCCATCTGCATTTGCTGTATATTCTGGCTCTTCAAAACTTACATGCACATGACTCATTGCTGCTAAATTGTAAATTTCATCAGGTTGAACTTCTTGAATAATTCTAATTAAATTAGTACTGTCTGTTAAATCTCCATAATGAAGGTGTAAGTGTCTATGTGGTGTATGAGGATCCTCGTAAATATGGTCTATTCTTTGTGTATTAAACAAAGAGGATCTTCTTTTAATTCCATGTACTTCGTATCCTTTATTTAATAAGAATTCTGCTAAATACGCTCCATCTTGTCCTGTGATTCCAGTAATAATTGCTTTTTTCAATGTAACTAGTTATTTAAAAAATTATTAATCCATCCCAACCACTTTTCCACCCATATCAAGCTTCTCAAACACACTATTGTTGCTCACAAACTCTGGCACCATTTCTTTCATTTTAGCAACCAAGTACATATCGCTCTCTTCAGAGCTTACAAGTGTAACTAATTCATTAATATGTTTAGACACTTCCACAAACTCAACCTCACGCACCTTGGCAATCATTATTTTATCGTGATAGGTATTGCCTGTGTTTTCGCCATGATTTAAAAGCTCTTCATATAATTTTTCGCCAGGGCGGAGTCCACTATAAACAATATCGATATCAATATTAGGTATAAGACCGTACAAGCGAATCATTTTTTTAGCAAGGTCGGCAATGGCAACAGGTTGTCCCATATCAAACACAAATATTTCACCACCATTACCCATACTACCTGCTTCTAATACCAGTTGGCAAGCCTCAGGGATGGTCATAAAGTAACGCGTAATATTTGGATGCGTAACCGTAATTGGCCCACCCTTTTCTATTTGGTGTTTAAATCTATTAATTACAGATCCATTAGAGCCAAGTACATTACCAAAACGAGTAGTAATATATTTAGTGCTGGTACTATGTTTACTTAAACCTTGTACATAAATTTCGGCAAGACGCTTACTAGCTCCCATTACATTGGTAGGGTTAACAGCCTTATCAGTACTTACCATTACAAAACGTTCTAC
>JACCDL010798032.1_pt1 | contig 13010 bp, 11 predicted proteins | sample 7441931 | NCBI WGS metagenome assembly JACCDL01 (sample SAMN15323437, study PRJNA562643) | freshwater metagenome | isolation source: river surface water | place: USA:Blue River Watershed | collected 2017-08-16 | reverse complement strand
GTGAGATGAATGATACCGTTGAAAGTGCAGCTGGTAAAATGATGAATGCAGCTGTATTCGGACAAGTGATTATTCTCATTGTTTATATACCTATATTATCATTATCAGGTATTGAGGGGAAAATGTTTAAGCCCATGGCGCAAACGGTAGCTTTTGCATTGGTAGGGGCATTCATTTTATCTCTTACTTATGTACCAATGATTACCAGTCTTGGTTTAAGCAAGAAATTATCTGGAAAAGAAAATATTTCCGATCGCATGATGCGCGCACTTCAATTGAACTTCAAGAAAGTTTTATCGAAGTTTTTATTGCATCCAGCTAAAGTGGTAACTGTTTCTTTGGTATTGTTTGTACTCTCTCTTTTTGTTGCATCTTCATTGGGAGGTGAATTTATTCCTGAATTGGAAGAAGGGGATTTTGCAATAGATGCAAGACTCATGACAGGCAGTAGTTTGCAAGAGACTGTTGATGCAACTACCAAGGCAGTAACAGCATTAAAACAATTCCCAGAAGTTAAGAGTGTTGTTACACGTATTGGAGCTAGTGAAATTCCTACTGATCCAATGCCAATTGAGATGACGGATATTATTGTGAATCTGAAAGATAAAAGCGAATGGACAAGTGCGGATAGTTATGATGAATTGGCAAATAAAATGAGCGCTGCTATTGGTCAGGTACCAGGATTAACTGGTGGTTTTCAATATCCAGTCCAGATGCGTTTCAACGAACTCATCGCAGGTGCAAAGCAGGATGTGGTTTGTAAGATTTTTGGCGAAAACCTGGATACACTTGCGCATTATGCTGCTGCTTTTGAAAAGGTCATTCATAGCGTGGAAGGAGCTAAAGATATATTTGCTGAAAGAGTAACTGGATTGCCCCAGGTGGTCATTAAATATAAAAAGCAGGCCATCGCAGCATATGGCTTAAATATTGCAGACGTAAACAGGATGTTGAGAGCTTCTTTTGCAGGTGAAGTTGCTGGTCAAATTTATGAAAACGAAAGACGATTTGATTTGGTATTGAGATTGAATAAAGAGAATAGAGATGATTTGACAGATTTAAAGCAACTCATGCTTACTGCTGCTGATGGAGCAAATATACCGTTGGACCAAGTAGCGGAGGTAGTGATTGAAGAGGGACCAAATCAGGTACAACGAGAAGATGCAAAACGAAGAATCACTGTTGCTTTCAATGTACGCGATAGAGATGTGCAATCTGTTGTTGAAGAAGTACAGGCAAAGTTGGATAAACAAATAACACTGCCTCCTGGATATTATGTAAGTTTTGGAGGACAATTTGAAAATTTAGCAGAGGCAAAAAATCGCTTAATGATAGCTGTTCCTTTAGCGTTGTTGTTGATTTTGCTTATTCTTTATTTTTCTTTTGGATCCATCCGTTACGGATTATTGATTTATTCAGCCATTCCGCTTTCAGCAATAGGAGGAATTCTATTCCTTTGGATTAGGGATATGCCTTTCAGCATATCTGCAGGTATTGGATTTATTGCATTGTTTGGCGTGGCAGTTTTAAATGGTATAGTATTGATCAGTGAGTTCAATAGTCTCAAATCAAAGCAAACAAATACCATGAATGTTGATGAGATAGCGCTTGAAGGAACTGTTTCAAGGCTTCGTCCAGTGTTGATGACTGCTGCTGTCGCTTCCCTTGGATTCTTGCCCATGGCATTGAGTACAAGCTCTGGTGCTGAAGTTCAACGACCGCTTGCTACAGTTGTAATAGGAGGATTGATTTCAGCTACATTGTTAACGCTTTTCGTTCTTCCTGTTTTGTATGTATGGGTGGAAAAGAGAAAGCTTAAAAAATCCAAAGTAGCTTCAATGTTACCCATACTTTTAATGCTTCCTTTTTTAGGGCTGACTCAAGATAAGGAGGTTTTGTTGCCTATAGATTCAATTTTATTGTTTGCTGATAACAATGCTGCTGTACTAAAAATTGGAAATAAACGAGTTGAACAATCCATGGCATTAAAGAATAGAGCTGCACAGGTCTCAAATACTTCAGTTGGGTTTGAATATGGGAAAATAAATAGTGCATTTAATGACACAAGATTGTATCTCAATCAAGGGTTTGATTTACCTGTTGTCTATAAAAGACAAAAAGAAGTTTTCCAAAAAGGTTTCGAATTAGAAAAAGCTAGAACCGGCTTGGATAGGGCATCGCTTCATTTAAAAGTTCGTGAATTGTCTTATCAAATTATGGATCTTGAGCGTAGGGCTCAAATTTTAGATGAAATTGAATCTAATTTTAGTGAGTGGAGACGAATTGCAGTAATACAGCAACAGCAAGGGGAGATAAATAAAAGTATTTTCAATGCTATCGAATTGCAGTTTCAACAAATCAAGATTCAAAAAATGCAATTGCTTGCTGATAGGCAATTACTACTTCAGGATCTTAAGCAAAACATTAATGCCGATAATTTACTAGCTCCAAAGCTTGAAAAAATAAGTAGTGTTGAAGTTTCAAAATCGTTTCCTGACTTTACAAGCCATCCATCTTTAAAAGTATTGGATGCAACAATTCAAGAGCGAAAAGCAGCTTATAGTTTAAGTCGCTCTGCATTATTACCCAATTTTAATTTAGGATACAGTAGTCAGACAATTATTGGTTGGCAGTCGCCTGATGGGGTTAGTCAAAAATATTATAGTAGCAACAATCGATTTGGTATTTTCCAATTGGGACTAGGGATTCCAATTTTTAACGGCTCTTCAAAGGCTAAAGTAAAAGTAGCCTCTCTAGAAAAAGAAATTGCTGAAATAGAAAGAACACAACAGAAAGAGTTCTTGGATATTGAGTATGCTAAACTTTTGTCAAGTTTTATCCAACATAAGCAGTCTGCACAATATTACGAGCGTGAAGGGTTGAAACTGGCTGAAGAAATGCGTGATCAAGCATCTATTCGCTTGAAGGCTGGCGACTTATCCTATGCAGAATGGGCTCTATTGGTGAGCCAATCATTGCAGATTAAAATTGCTTATGCAACAGAAATTCATCAATTGCAAATCATTTTAGCCAATTATTATTATTTAACTGAAAAAAATTGACCATGAAACTCAAGTTAATGTTGTTAATGGTTTGTGCTACTATTGTGTATGCTTGTTCATCAAAAAAAGTTGATGTTCCAGCAGAGGGAGAACAAATGCCCATCGACGAAGTTCAGTTGAATGATGCGCAGTTAAAAACATTATCCCTTCAGTTGGGTTCTACTATCATAGAAAAAATGAGTTCCGCCATTCAGCTACAAGGTAAAATTGATCTTCCTCCTCAGAATATAGTTTCAGTGAACTTTCCGTTGGGTGGGTACCTGCGCAACACAAAACTCATTCCAGGTATGCAAGTCCGAAAGGGAGATGTAATTGCACTTATGGAAGATCAGTCTATTGTTCAATTACAGCAAGATTATTTATCAGCAAAGGCTAAGCAGGAACTGGTTAAACAAGAGCTAGAACGCCAGCAAACATTAATTAATTCAAATGCAGGGACTTCTAAAGCGTATCAATTGGCTGAGGCAGAAATGAAGATGCAATCGGTCTTGGTTAAGTCTTTATCTGAAAAATTAAAACTGATTGGCATTGATCCATCAGCTTTGAATGAAAATAACATAAGTGGTCAATTGGCTATTCGATCTACCATCAATGGATATGTATCAAAAGTGCATGTCAATATTGGTAAGTATGTACAACCCACTGAAACCATGTTTGAATTAATTGATCCAGATGATATACATGCTGCCTTGACTGTTTTTGAAAAGGACCTTCCGTATATTAAAATAGGCAATACGGTTAAGATTCATTTCATGGGCGATAATGAAAAAAAGTATCCTGCTCAAGTGATTCTTGTAAATAAAGGGATTGATGATGACAGAACAGCAACTGCTCACTGTCATTTTTCAGTACATCCTACTCAGCTTTATCCTGGTATGTTGATCCAAGCAGAAGTCGCTGTTTCCAATAAAGATGTAGCTGTACTCCCTGATGAGGCCATTGTGCGTTCAGGGAGTCAACAATTTGTTTTTTATAAAAAATCAGATAAAACATTTGCTATGATACCTGTTACCACTGGGTTAAGTAGTAATGGAAAGACAGAGATTGTTACTGGTTTGGCTAATCTTCCGCAAAACAGTATTGTCCTGAATAATGCCTATCAGTTATTAGGTGTATTGAAAAATACAGAAGAAGAGTAGGATTAGTCTCTGTAATCTTCTCTAACCGGACTAAATACGTCTATCAGTGTACAAGCTGTAAGTGCATCAGCTGAATGAGGTGTGTTTGAAGGGATGACCTGTACATGGCCTGATTCAAGTACAACTTCCTTGTCACCAATTTGCATTTTAAGTTTCCCTTCTAGCATATAGGTAATTTGTTCGTGAGCATGGTGGTGTAGGGGTAGGTGACTTCCTGCTTCAATTGTGACATATCCAAATGTTGTGCTATCGCCATGCACATATTGTCCGATGATTCCCTCGATTAGCTTTTTCTTTTTTACTTGATCAATATGTATCATTTCAATTATTTTTTAAAATAAGCGACTGAACCTCCAACCCAATCTTTGTCTGCATTATACCTAACGCCAATCATTTTCCCTTTACTTAATCTGGCCAGATTGTTTACAAGTAAAGGGTTTTCGGAACCATCTTCCCAAATGTACATCAACCTTACTTCTACTTTTGCCGGTCCAGTAGGAGTTTCAATACAATCGGCATATTTGACTTTCTTTTGTAAAATCCAATTTTCTGGATCCTGGATTGCTTCTATATCCGCTTTTGTTACATCAATCAAAACACCTTGCCCTGCAAAAGAGAACAATGGTTTTAGAACATAATTCTCTAGATCACCGGGAATCTCTTTTAGTTCGTTTAAAAAATTTGTTTCAGGTATACATTCATGTTGAATGAATGGCAAAGTAAATTTCGAAATACGGTAAAACCAATGCGGATGTGTTACCCATTCCACATCATGGTTTTTTGAAAAGTCAATGGTTGTGCCAAGTTCTTCTTTTCTGTTATTTAGCTCATCGGCAATTACTCTATTGTAAATTCTTTTGATTTGAACTTTTTTTCCATCCACTATATGGAATAGTTGATTTCCCTCTTCAATCAATGCAGTTAAGCAAACTGATTTTATACCGAGGTATTTTTCTGTACAATAAAAATCTATCCTGGTTTTTTGTTCGTATGGTTTTATTTCTAGAAGAATAACTTCATCTGGATGATGACTACCAATTATTACTCTTTTTAAAAGCGATATGTAGCTTTCAAAGTTGAGATCGTTGAAATAATGAGAAAAATCAGCTGGTATTGTAAAGAATTGTTCAAGTATTGGTGGGTAGTAGGCATGGTATGCAAATAGGGTAGGAAATCCTTGCATTTCAATTAATGCAGGATAGAGACTTCCGTTTTCTTTTTCGGCAATACCAAAGTCAAATGCAATAAAATGTGGATGTTTTCCCTCATTTCCCATTCTTTCGTTAGGCGGAATCGCTCTTTCGGTTTTTGCTGTAAATTCTCTTGCTTTGATTAATGAAATGATTTGTTCACAGCAGGCTATCATGCTGTCCCTTATTTCTTGGGTGACAAAAACAGGGGTTTCAGCAACTCTGAATTCTATTGCACCTGGAAACTCTTTGTCCAGAGCCTTTAGAAATTCTTCATAACGTTCTTTGGTGAATTGTTCGTTATAAGATGTCCTGATAGATTGAATCATAATAATGTTGTGTATTAGGACAAGCTAAAAGGGTTTTGTAACGCTGCTATTGACTGTTTTAGAAAATTGGGAAGTACAAATCGATTTGTCAAGCTTATTTTATCTGGGTCATTCAAGTGTTCAATCATAGAACTCCATTTTTCTATTCCATGATTTTGAATTACCGTTTGTTTTTTATCCTCTCTTTGTAAATACATGCTCATGCCCTGTGCATCCGCTTCAGGATGGAATTGCGTGCCAACAATATAGGGGTTGAACCTAATTGCCATTACAGCTCTTTCTAATGGAACATGGGGTCTTTCTTTTTCAATGCATAAAATCTCTCCACCCAATTCAAGTACACGTGATGTATTCGTTTGTACTACTTGATAATCCCTGCTGTCTACACCATAGAACGGGTCTCCTAGACCATTAAAAATTGGATCAATTGAGCCATGGGGCTTCAACATGTGAATTGGAAAAACCCCAAATGCTGTTGATTTTCGTTTGATTACTTCACCAATTTGAAAGTAACGACATGCCAATTGAAACGAATGGCAAATTAAAAAGACAAATTTTTTGTTTGTATTGTTTGGGTTTCTGTTCCAATTGTCTATTTCACTCAACCATTTGAAGTAAGCGTTTTCCCATTCACTACCAAGGCTGGTAAGTGGACTCCCTGGTCCTCCTGATGAAATGAAGATATCATGGTCAAGGGTAGGGATCTGTATTTTTTTTCTAACCTCGAATTCTTCCCAGCTAATGTCAGAAGAAATTTCATTTTTTGCTTGTTGCAAAACGTCTCTGATGCACCTCATGCCTTCGTTTGGCATTTCATCATTCATATCCAATATTGCCACCTTAATATTTCTCATCATGACTGCAAAAATACATCAAAGTGAGGCAAGAAAATTCGATTCAATGTAGGTGGCAACTGCTTCAAGACTATTCGTTTCTTTATAGACAGCAAGTTGACGATCAGCACCAGTTCCTTTTTCTAAGATGGTATGAATGGTTTTTAATGCATCTCTGCAGCCTAATTCATCAACTACATCATCAATGAAATCGAGTAGTTCTAATATCAACGCACGGGTATTGACTTCTTCTTCTTTTCCAAAATCAATGAGTTTGTCATCTATGCCATATCTCGATGCTCTCCATTTATTTTCATTAACCAATACCCTTGGATAAATCATGAAGTTTAAATTGGCTAAACGTAGTTTATAGAGTTTAACGCATAGGCATTGAAACAAAGCAGCAAAGGCTACAGATTCATCAATGGTTAATGGTACATCACAAATTCTAAACTCAACAGTTCCGTAAAAAGGATGCACTCTAAGGTCCCACCAAATCTTTTTTGCATTATCAATACAATTGGTTTTAATCAGCATGTTCACATAATTCTCATATGCGCTATAACTATCAAAATAATCAGGAATACCCGTTCTTGGAAATTTGTCGAATACTTTAGTCCTGTATGACTTGAATCCAGTATCTCTTTTTTCCCAGAAAGGTGAATTGGTACTTAGTGCGAAAACGTGTGGAAGAAAATACCTGGCTGAATTGGCAATATGAATAGCCATTTCTTTGGAGGGCATTCCCACGTGAACGTGCAATCCAAAGATCAGGTTGGATCTTGCAGCATCCTGCATTTCATTTACAATTTCTTTGTACCTGATATGATCGGTAATCAATTGTTGTCGCCACGTACTGAAAGGATGCGTTCCTGCAGCACCTGCACTGAATCCCAAATCAGTTGCAATATCTTTTACAGTTTGTCTTAAGTTAGTGATATCTGCCCTTGCTTCATCTATGTTGGCGCAAACATCGGTTCCTACTTCAACTACAGCTTGATGCATTTCAGCTTTTACTTTTTCACTGAAAAGTTTTTGTCCCTCTATCACAATCTTCTGTTCATGGCTGACCAATTCTTTTGAACGAGGGTCAATCACCATATATTCTTCCTCAATACCAAGTGTAAAGAGTTTGTAGTTGATCATATCGGAGTATTTAGAGTGATGTTTGTGTAATACTTCTTTTGATGTATTCTCCCCAAGAGAGATTATCTTTTCCAGCTTTTGAATTTTGAGCAGTCTCGATGGCAAACAGCGCTGCATGTTCTACAACCCATTCAAAATTTTCTTCACCAACACTTTTGAGATCTGCATCTGGAGCTGGATTACAAAAATCAATTGCATAGGGTATGCCATTTCTTATGGCTAACTCAACTGTATTGAAGTCGTAACCTAAATAGTTATTTATTTTCAACACAATCTCTTCCATTGTTTTTAACAATTTAGCAGAAGGTTTGAAGTTGGCAACATATCTTAGGTGATGCGGATTTCTTGGTTCATAAGGCATGATACGCACATGCTTTCTGCCTATGCAATAACAGCGATAATATTCCTCAAAAATAATTTCTTCTTGTAAAAGCATTACAAGCTGACCTGTTTCAGCATGTGTCTGGAAGAACTCTTCCATGTTGTTTAATTTGTAAACATTCTTCCAGCCACCACCAGCAAATGGTTTCATGTAAGCAGGAAATCCAACATATTGAAAAATTCCTTCCCAGTCTAGTGGATAAGCCAGATTGGAGAAAGATGCTTCTGAGGTATCATCAGGTAGTTCTCTTGATGGTAGAATTACCGTTTTAGGAACGGGTACTCCAATTTTGGTTGCAAGTGCATTGTTGAAAAACTTTTCATCTGCGCTCCACCAAAATGGGTTATTAATGACAGCAGTACCTGAGATTGCTGCATTTTTTAAGTAGGCTCTGTAAAAAGGTACATCCTGTGAAATTCGATCTACTATTACAGCATATCCTGAAGGTTCACCTTGTGCAACTTTATCAATTTTGACAGGTTCAGCAATTATACCATCAATTTTTTTATCGTTGATTCTTTTTACAAATGCTTCTGGAAAACTTCTTTCTTTTCCGTGGAGAATACCAATTTTCTTGTTCATGAATAAGGTGTTGTGTTCCTAAGTTAATGATTTATTTCTTTGATTTCAAGGCTTTATAAGAAGAAGATCATTTCATACATTTGCCTGCAATGTTGGGTAATCTGGATGTGGATATCAAATCGTTTAAAATACACTCTCGTTCTTTGGCTAGAGAGGTGCTCATTGATCTTTATTTCCCCCAAGACCTATCGAAGGATTCTAGTGTTGACCTTTTGTTGGTTAACGATGGTCAAGATCTTCACAAAATGAATTTCCTTAAACTATTGACTGAGCATCAAGCGGACTTTCCATTGATGGTAATAGGTATACATGCGGGCAAAGAAAGGAAACAAGAGTATGGGGTAATCGGGGTTCCTGATTATTTGGGCAGGGGAGCCTTGGCGGGGGCTCATGCTGACTTTGTTATTCAAGAATTATTGTTGTTTTTTCAGCAGACGTTCACCAACTTGGTGATTAGGAAAAAATACTTGGCTGGATTTTCCTTAGGTGGATTAATGGCATTTGATATGCTTTTGGAGTACCCTCATTTGTTTTCCGCAGTAGGAGTTTTTAGTGGTTCTTTTTGGTGGCGATCTAAGGCACTCGAGCATGGTTATATTGAAGAAAGGGACAGAATCATGCATGCAAAAATCCGGAAGCATAAAAAGCAGCAAGACCTGAGAATCTTTTTACAAACTGGTCAGCTTGATGAATTAGCTGATCGAAATAAAAATGGTATAATTGATTCTATTGATGATACGCTGGGTATAATTGATGAGTTAGTAAATGTTGGCTATAACCGAACAGATCAAATCACATATTTAGAACTCGAAGATGGTAAACACGATGTTGAAACATGGGCTAGGGTAATGCCTGTTTATCTCAAGTGGTTGAGCAAATAAAAAAAAGAGCATCCAAATGGATGCTCTTTTTTTTATTCAATGCGTTTAATCTATTTAACACTGAACATGACCATTAAATTTTCCCAAGAAATATGAACCATATCATTGGCTACTTCAAATTTCAAAGCTTCATTGAATGCAGCAGATTTTTGTGATTGAACTTTTACACGTAGAACATCTTCTTCTTGCTTATAGCTGTAAGCACCCCATTGTTTCGGGTTTTTATTGAAGATGATGGTCCATCCATTTTCTTCAGGAATAGTGAACAAGGCATATTTACCTTTTGCAAGAGGTTGTCCTTCAATTTTTACATCAGCACTAAATTCAATTGTGGTAGCATCATTAGCACCAGTTCTCCAAACTTTGCCATAAGGAACTAGATCGCCCCATATTTTTCTTCCTTTAACTGAAGGAGAGCCGTAATTAATGGTGATAGTTGCGTTTCCTGCTTTTCCACTGGCAGTTTGAGCAGGACTAGGTTTTGCATTTTGTGCACAAGCATTGATGCCAAAAGTCAAAAGAAATAGAAAAGTTGCACCGTAAAATAAATGTTTCATGTTTTTTGTTTTTGTAAACGATTAAGATTTAAAAAAGTTGTTTGTTTAGTTGTCTTCTATACAATTGTATGGTGTTTTCAAGTCCAAAATAAAGCGCATCACATATCAATGCATGCCCAATGCTCACTTCATCTAGTTGAGGAATATGCTGTGAAAAAAATGAAAGATTATTAAGATCTAAATCATGTCCTGCATTTATTCCTAGTCCATGCTTATGGGCTACTTCAGCTGCTGTAACATAAGGTGCTACAGCTTTTAATTTATCTATATGATATGTTTTAGCGTATTGTTCTGTATACAACTCTATTCTATCGGTTCCAGTAAGTGCAGCACCTTCAATCATTTTCACTTCCGGATCACAAAAAATACTTGTCCTGATACCTGCTTGCTTAAACACTGCAATTATTTCTGTGAGATAACTTTTGTGTTGAATCGTATCCCATCCATGATCTGATGTAAGTTGATTCTCTGCATCAGGTACCAAGGTGACTTGATCAGGTTTAACCTCTAAAACAAGATCAATAAATTTTTGCTCTTTGCAGTTCCCTTCAATATTGAACTCAGTGGTGAGGACTTTCTTTAATGCTCTTACATCATCATATCGAATATGTCTTTCATCAGGTCTTGGATGAACAGTAATACCTTCCGCACCAAAACGTTCAGCATCTAAGGCTACCTTAATGAGGTCGGGGTTGTTACCACCTCTGCTGTTGCGTATGGTGGCAATTTTATTGATGTTGACTGAAAGTCTTGTCATGTTAGCTCATTCGATTGAGTTGTAAAATTAAACCTTTCAGCGTTGTATAATGTATCTAAATGCAATAAAAAACCCGACCAATTGAAGTAGGTCGGGTTTTGATATTGATATGTTTCGATTAATATCTGTAGTGGTCTGATTTGAATGGACCAGCAACAGGAATTCCGAGGTAATCAGCTTGCTCCTGTGTAAGTACATCCAGCTCAACACCAATTTTTGCTAAGTGCAGACGTGCTACTTTTTCATCAAGATGCTTAGGTAGAACGTAAACATTCTTATCATACTTAGCGTGGTTTGTCCACAATTCAATCTGTGCCAAGGTCTGGTTGGTGAATGAGTTACTCATCACGAAACTTGGGTGACCAGTAGCGCAACCAAGATTAACAAGACGGCCTTCTGCCAACAAGATGATGTCTTTGCCATCTACATTGTAGATATCAACTTGTGGTTTGATGGTGTCTTTGGTATGACCATAGTTGGTATTCAACCAAGCAACATCAATTTCAATATCGAAGTGACCAATGTTACAAACAATGGTCTTGTCTTTCATGGCTTTGAAATGTACACCGGTGATAAGATCACGGCAACCTGATGCAGTAACAACGATATCTGCTTCTTTAACTGCATCAATCATTCTCTTTACTTCAAATCCATCCATAGCTGCTTGTAATGCGCAGATAGGATCAATTTCTGTAACAATTACGCGGCAACCTGCACCAGCAAGAGAAGCAGCAGAACCTTTACCTACGTCACCATAACTTCCCACAACTGCTACCTTACCAGCAAGCATTACATCTGTAGCTCTTCTGATAGCATCAACCAATGATTCTTTACAACCGTATTTGTTATCGAACTTAGATTTGGTTACAGAGTCGTTTACATTGATGGCAGGCATAGGAAGTGTTCCTTTTGCAACACGCTCATATAGTCTGTGTACACCAGTAGTTGTTTCTTCAGAGATACCTTTAACGTGAGGTACCAATTCTGGGTATTTATCCAATACCATATTGGTTAGGTCACCACCATCATCCAAGATCATGTTCAAAGGACGATCGCTAGATCCAAAGAAAAGTGTCTGCTCGATACACCAATCAGCTTCTTCAATGCTTTGTCCTTTCCAGGCAAAAACACCAATACCTGCAGCAGCAATTGCAGCAGCAGCATGGTCTTGTGTAGAGAAGATGTTACATGAGCTCCACTTTACTTCTGCACCAAGAGCAACCAAGGTTTCAATGAGTACAGCAGTTTGGATGGTCATGTGTAAGCATCCTGCAATTCTTGCACCCTTCAAAGGTTGAGATGCACCGTATTCTTCACGAAGTGCCATTAAGCCTGGCATTTCAGCTTCAGCTAATCTGATTTCTTTTCTTCCCCATTCAGCTAGGGTTATATCCTTCACTTTGTAAGGTAATGCAAAGTCGAGTTGTGCGATAGTTGACATGGCGTTTTTAAATTTTGCGCAAAGCTAACATATATTGGGTAAAAAGCACGATTAAAGCTCATTTTTAATGAGGTCCAGTTCCATGATAAAATCATCTAATAAGTAACCATGTTCAATTTCAGTGACTATGTCTTGTATTACCTCAAATCCCATTCTTTTATAGAAGCCCACAGCTGGATTTCTTTTGTGAACATTCAACTCCAGGACGGTACACCCTAATGGCATCACTTGTTCGGCTATGTACCTAATGATGGATTTGCCAATACCTTTACCATGTACTTCCGGTTGAATATAGAGTTTGTTTAAGCGATATCGAGTTGGGTCATTTGTATCTTTAACAACATAGGAGGCATAACCTATGGGTTCGTTATCCCATTCAATAATTAAGAACTGATGACCTTGTTTGGTCATTTGATCAGTGAGGGCTTCGGGACTATGCCATTCTTTTAACAGGTATTCAATTTGTCCGAGTGGCACAACTGCAGGATAAACTTTTCTCCAAATTTCATTACTAAGTCGTTCTATGGTTGGAATGGCTTCTAAGCCAACTTTATAAATATTAATCATCTCTATTTACTGTATGCGTTTCTGCAGATTGTTGCAGATGAGCGCTAATTGCTTTTTTTGATAAAATAATTCCTGTCAGCAAAGATACAACAGCACCAAGAAGCATCAAAAGGCTAAATTCAGATGTTGAATGTTGTGCTTCCT
>JACCDL011069084.1_pt1 | contig 13012 bp, 11 predicted proteins | sample 7441931 | NCBI WGS metagenome assembly JACCDL01 (sample SAMN15323437, study PRJNA562643) | freshwater metagenome | isolation source: river surface water | place: USA:Blue River Watershed | collected 2017-08-16 | reverse complement strand
GCCTTTAAAAAGTTCATCAATTAAAATCAGGTATTTTTTTCCATCCAACACATGGGTGAGGGTTTGTTTAATTCTTTGTACTTCATTAAAAAAATAACTTTCACCTTTAAGTACATTGTCTGCGGTGGTCAAGTTGGTGATGAGCCCATCTAAAAAACTGAGCCTACAGTTTTTTGCAGGCACCCCCATGCCAATATGTGCAAGGTAGGCAAGGATGCCCACTGTTTTGATGAAAGTGCTTTTGCCCGCCATATTGGCGCCAGTCAAAAACAAAAATCTTTTTGACACAGTCAGTTGTAAATCATTGCCAATCGCATCGGGTACCAATGGGTGCATCGCGCCTTCAAATTCAATAATAGGGCTGCTTTGATCTACCCATGTCGGAAAACTAAATTGATAGTATTGAAAAGCAGCTGCCATACTATAATAGGCGTCTAAAATATAAAATTGATCTTGTAGTGCTTTAATGCGTGCTTTATATTCGTAGGCAAAAAAATAGCCTAGTTGTAAAACTGTTTGAGGGGCTTCTTTTAATTTTTTAAGATCAATGCCAAGGCAATCCATTTTTGCTATAGCGGCTTGTATAGATGCATATAAACCATCCAATACGGGCGTGCTTTTATAATTTTCAAATGTGGTAAGCCATTCATCTAATGACTGTACAAAGGAAACCATGTGCTGAACAGAATACGCAATAAGTGCATAATCTGTTTTGTTCCAAATTTGGTACCAATATGCCCCTGGTACACTTATGTTTCTTGGAATCGGTTTATAGCAGGTACTATAAAATTGATCGATGACTAAACAGGTGCCATTCGATATTTTCATTTGGTCTAGAAAATCCTTTTTAGAAAGCAGCACTTGCAACGCTGATTGCCTTGCCTTAATCGCGTCTATGGAACCAAGGGGATTTGTCACAAAATGCATCCATTGATTTTTACCTCCATTGGTTTTGCAAAAATCTAAATGACTCGCCAATCCATTGGACTCCTGTTGATCCAATAACCCAATGTCTTGTATGGTGGTTTTGTCAACTTGCATCTAGCTTCTTGTAAACTGCATTCTACTTCCTTTTTGAGTTTCGTCAAACTGGCCTTGATGGTATACAAGATGGCCATTGACAAAGGTAGATTCAATACTATAAGGGAATTGCTCACCCTCCATTGGGCTCCAGCCACATTTGTACAATATGTTTTCTTTCGTAATAGTGTAAGGACGTTTTTTTACTAAAACGAGGTCCGCAAAATAACCTTCACGAATAAATCCTCTTTCTTTAATTTGAAAACAAGTAGCTACAGCATGGCTCATTTTTTCTACCATCTTCTCCATGCTTAATTTCCCTTCTTCTACATATTTTAACATCAACTGCACACTGTGTTGTACAAGTGGTAAGCCAGCATGCGCATGCGCATAGGCTTCTTGTTTTTCTTCCCAGGTATGTGGTGCATGGTCTGTTGCAATAACATCTAATTGATCATTCAATAAGCCTTCCCATAATGCAGTTCTGTTATCTCCTGATTTGATGGCTGGGTTGCATTTAATTAAATTGCCTTTAGCAGCATAATCGGCTGCAGTAAAATGTAAGTGGTGCACGCAAACTTCTGCAGTAATACGCTTTTCTGATAAAGGTTTTAAGTTGGAAAACAATTGCAATTCTTTAGCGGTACTAATATGAAGAATATGCAAACGGGTGTCGAATTTTTTAGCCAATTGGATGGCTTTAAATGAAGACTCGAAACATGCATCTACATCCCTGATAATGGGGTGATCACTTGGTTCTAAGATTGTTTTTTTAGCTTCTAATGCCGCCTTATTTTTTTTAATAATGGCTTCTTCTTCACAATGGGTCGCAATAAGCAATTCAGATCCTTCAAAAATACGTTCCAGTACAATGGGATTGTCTACTAATAAATTACCTGTAGATGAACCCATGAAAATCTTTACACCACATACCTCATTTTTCTTTTCATTTGTTCTTAATACCTCTTCGATATTGTCCTGAGAGGTACCCATGAAAAAGGAATAGTTGGCTAATGCATTGTTTGCTGCTATCTGGTATTTATCTTCAAGCAGTTCATGTGTAAACGCAGGTGGATTGGTGTTGGGCATTTCCATAAAGCTGGTTACACCCCCTGCCACAGCAGCTTTTGCTTCGGTATAAATATTCGCCTTATGCGTTAAGCCAGGCTCTCTAAAATGCACTTGATCGTCTATGGCACCTGGTAAAAGAAACAGACCTTCGCCATTGATTTCTTTTACTGCAAATGGGACTTCTATGTTGCTTGCAATTTTTTCTATTCTACCGTTCTTAATTAAAACGTCGGCATCAAAGCTGCGACCTTCATTGACAACGGTGGTGTTTTTGATTAAATAGGTAGACATAAATAGTATGAATTAATTTTCTAGGTGCACGGTGAAGAATGCAAAATTCGAATTTATCTTATCAATATTTGACAATAGAATATCGTTTTTCTTACTATTCTGTAGGCCGTAACTTAATTTTAGTTCGGGAGAAATAGTGACATACCTTAGGTAAAAGCTCATACCCACGCCAATCTCAGCGCCAAGGTCTATTTTTTTAAAGAGGTTGGTATAGTTTTTACTAAGTAGTCCTGCAGGCTGGACGTTGCCAGTTTTTTCTTCACCTGTTAAATCGAAATCAACTTTTCCTCCAATAAGCAGGTAATGACGCATAAAATCCGGGCGTCTAAATCCATTGTACCTGTCAGATTGTATTTTAAAAGCAACAGGAATTTGGATAATACTAGAAAGTATTTTAAAGGACTGAATAGAATCTTTTGTTGCTTTAATATTAAAACGAACACTTTTATTTCCGCCGATTAAAAAATTAGGATTAGCTCTGAAATAGATATGATTGGTTAATTTCTTGGTGGCGGATAAACCAAGATTGAAAAAAGTGTTGTTAATTGGACTTATCTGAATAGCGCTTTTTGCGTCTTGAAGCGAAGCATTTGTCGGTAAAAATTTCCCATCTAATTGATAAGATGCGTAATAATTGCTGATGCCCACACTGATACCAAAAAAATAGGGCAATTGATCTTGGTTAGGACGAAACACTTCGTCTCTCTGTGCCATTGCAGCACTGCTCAAACATACACATAGTATAGCTATGCTTATTTTATTCCGCAATAAATACTGCATATGCCTAAGGTTAATTTTTTTTGAAAGACTTGCTTAAATCCAACCTGTTCAAATATGTTTAAAAATGCTTGTCCTTCTGGGAAAGCAATGACGCTGTCGTTTAAATACTGATAAGCTGCTCTGTTGCCAGAAAAAAGTTTGCCAATGGTGGGTGTAATCCAATTCATATACAATTGGTAAATTGGTTTAAACCAAAAACTGCTTGGTTGTGAAAATTCTAAGATCACCAATTTGCTACCTGGTTGTAATACTCTGTAAATTTCACTTAATCCTTTTTCGAGGTTGGCGAAATTTCTAACACCAAATGCCACCATCGCCGCATCAAATTGTTCATCCTCAAAAGGTATAGCAGTACTATCACCAGTGACCAATTGAATTTGATTGTTTAATCCTTTGTCTGCAATTTTAATTCTTCCGTATTGCATCATCCCTTCTGAAATATCAATCCCTGTGATTTTTGCTGGGGCAATTGTTTTATGCGCCATTAAAGCCATATCGGCAGTTCCAGTAGCGATGTCTAATAAATGATGGATCTTTTGGGTGCCAAAATTTGCAATGGCTTTTTTACGCCAGCCTTGATCGATGCCCAAGCTTAAGAAACGGTTTAAAAAGTCATACCTCTTAGCAATATGATCAAACATGGAAGCCACTTGTTCTTTTTTATCGGCATTACTTTGTGCATAAGGCACAATTTTATCGTGTTCATATTGACTCATGGGGCAAAGATATTGATTTTGTGGATGCTTTGATTATCTTCGTTTTTCATGAAAGCAAGGATCTATAAATCTACTGGCAGCTGGTACAGCTTAAAGCTGGAAAATGGCCAATTTTGTCAAGCCCGAATCAAAGGGGTGATTAAATTGGATGCCATTACCTCTACGAATCCTATTGCAGTGGGTGACTGGGTGGAATGTGAGATGGAAACGGATACAGAACAAGCGGTCATGATCTCTGAGATCATGGAAAGAGACAATTATGTGGCAAGACAATCTCCACATAATAAAAGGCAGCAACATATTATTGCCTCCAATATGGATCAGTCTATTTTGTTGGCTACTTTAAAATCACCCAAAACATCTCAAGGTTTTATTGATCGTTTTTTAGTGTCTTGTGAAGCTTTTCACATTCCTGCGATCATAGTATTCAACAAAGCAGATTTGTACGGGCCCGAAGAATTAGCCAGGTATGCTGAATTAGAGGAAATGTACCAGGCTGTTGGTTATAAAGTATTGCTAATAAGCATTGAACAAAATATAGGATTAGCCCCATTGGATGAATTATTGAAAAACAAGACCACTTTGGTGAGTGGACATAGCGGGGTAGGTAAATCTTCTTTAATTAATTATTTATTCCCTGACCTTGATATAACTACACAAGAAGTGAGTGAATGGAGCGGGAAAGGAATGCATACCACCACTTTTGCTCAAATGTATGATTACCCTGGAGGGGGCGCTGTAATTGATACGCCAGGCATGCGCGAACTTGGTTTGGTAAATTTATCTAAAGAGGAACTCGCACAATATTTTCCTGAGATGAGGGCAAGGATGCAGTATTGTCAATTCAATAATTGTCAACATATCAACGAACCAGGTTGTGCTGTAAAAGCAGCGGTAGAAAAAGGCATTATTTCGGAGGCGCGCTTTTTTAGTTATGTCGATTTATGGCATGGCATTGAAGACAAAAAATATTAAATCGTTCCTGGTTTCACAGGATTGTTTGTCTTTTTTGGTGCTTCATTATAGTCGCTAAACCAAGAAGCATATTGTACATAATTATTGGAGATACGATTGATCTCTCCATGTATCAATTCTTCTGAAACCATTTTTACTTTTTTTGCAGGTACGCCAGCATAAATACTACCAGCTTCAACAATCGTACCTTCTAATACTACTGCCCCTGCTGCGATGATTGCATTGGAGTGCACTACACAGGCGTCCATCACAATACTGCCCATTCCAATTAATACATTATCATGAATAGTGCAACCGTGTACCATGGCATTGTGGCCTATAGACACATTGTTGCCAATCGTAGTGGGGTGTTTTTGATAAGTACAATGAATCACAGCCCCATCTTGTACATTGACTTTGTCGCCCATTTTGATAAAATGAACATCTCCACGGATGACTGCATTGAACCAAACAGAGCAATCTGCACCCATACTCACTTCTCCTACAATAGTGGCGTTAGGAGCGATAAAACAATTTTCACCAATTTGAGGTTCTTTTCCGTTAACGGGGAGTATGGTTGCCATAAAAATGCGACTTTTGTACTGCAATTTATACCGAATGTCCAGATTAAACAACAGACAATATTTTTTACAGTATTTAGCACAAACATCTCCTAAGCCCATTGGCCTAGAAGTGGATCGTGCACAAGGGGTATATATCTATGATACTGCGGGTAAAGCCTATATCGATTTAATTGCAGGCTTTAGTGTTTGTAATATTGGGCATAGTCATCCCAAAGTGATTGAAGCTATTGAACAACAGATCAAGCAATACATGCATGTTATTGTATATGGTGAATTTATACAAGCCCCTCAGGTACAATATGCGAAAGCATTGTTGTCTTTATTGCCAGACAATTTACAGTCCATTTATTTTACCAATAGTGGTGCAGAAGCTACAGAAGGCGCAATGAAATTAGCCAAGCGTGTGACCAAACGCAGTAGAATCATTGCATTCGAAGGAGCGTATCATGGTAGTACGCAGGGGGCATTGAGTGTAATGGGGGATGAATATTTTAGAAATGCCTACCGTCCTTTATTGCCAGATGTGTTTCACTTGCGCTATAACAATATGGAGGATATTGAATTGATAGACCACCATGTGGCATGTGTTATTGTAGAGCCTGTGCAAGCAGAGAGCGGTGTGACTGCAGCGAACATGGAATGGTTAAAAGCATTAAGGGCTAAGTGTGATCAACTTTGTACTTTATTAATATTTGACGAAATACAATCTGGTTTTGGAAGAACAGGTACTTTATTTGCTTTTGAGCAATATGGGGTCGTGCCAGATATTTTATTAACAGGAAAAGCATTGGGTGCGGGCTTGCCTTTAGGCGCATTTATAAGTTCATCAGCCATGATGGGCACTTTGACCTATGATCCTGTATTAGGCCATATCACTACATTTGGGGGCAATCCGGTGGCATGTGCTGCAGGTAAAGCTGGATTAGAAGTATTGATTGAATCCGGATGGATGCATGAAGTAAAAGAAAAAGAAGCTTATTTAGTACAAGCGTTAAATCATCCTGCGATTTTAAATAAACAATATAAAGGGCTTTGGATGTCCTTGCAATTTTCGACACCTGAGTTGACTAAAAAAATTGCCGCACATTGTGTTGCCAATGGAGTAATAACTGATTGGTTCTTATTTGCAGAAGATCGTATACGTATTGCACCTCCTTTGAATATTACCATGGAAGCATTAACAAATGCAGTGCAAATTATAAACGAGAGTATCGCTCAGTCCCTTTAGCAATCGCCTGTTCTACAAAAACGACGGTAGAGTTTTTCGTAAATTGGAATGATATGGTGGATATCAAACAGTTTAGCTTGCTCTAATGCATTGTGCTTAAATGTTTTCAGTTTTGCATCGTCTGTCAATAATTCAATGGCCCTTGCACTCATCGTAGCTACATCGCCTACATTGGCCGTATAGCCTGTTTTTCCGTCTATATTGATTTCGCCTAATCCGCCTGCGTTAGAACTTACTACGGCAACACTTGACGCCATTGCTTCTAATGCTGCAAGACCAAAACTTTCATATTCAGAAGGCAGTAGGAATAAATCGCTGACTGCTAAAATATCTTCCATTTGTTCTTGCTTACCTAAAAAGCGCACATCCTGTTCTATGCCGTATTGTCTCGCCATGTCTTCTGCTACAGGTCTTTCAGGACCATCGCCCACCATCAATAATTTAGATGGGGTGGCTGCGTGGATATTTTTAAAGATCTCCATTACATTGTCAATCCTTTTTACTTTTCGGAAGTTAGAAGCGTGCACTACAATTTTTTCGTCATGGGCAGAAATCACTTTTTTGAATGCCGCCAATGGTTTTTTATTGAATCTTTTTAGATCTACGAAATTATGAATGACTTCGATTTCTTTACGAATATCAAAATGCTTTAAGGTTTCTTGTTTTAAATTTTCGGATACTGCAGTAATGGCGTCACTTTCGTTGATAGAAAAAGTAACCACAGGTTCATAGGTTTTGTCACGACCCACTAGGGTAATATCTGTTCCGTGTAAAGTAGTAATGACAGGAACCGATCTGCCTATTTTTTGTTTTACAATTTGCTTAGCAGTATATGCAGCAGAGGCATGCGGTATAGCATAATGCGCATGGATTAAATCTAGGTCGTGGTTTAAAATCACATCCACCATGCTGCTTGCCAAGGCCAATTCATAAGGAGGGTAGTCAAATAAAGGATAAGTGGGCACCCTTACTTCATGGTAAAAGATATTCTCGTGAAAGCTATTTAAACGGACAGGTTGTTGGTAAGTGATAAAGTGAATTTCATGCCCTTTTTCTGCCAAGGCCTTTCCTAATTCTGTAGCTAACACGCCACTTCCACCAAAGGTGGGATAACAAACAATTCCAATCTTCATTTTGTACTATTGTAACTACAAAGAACAACTAAATAATCGATAAAGTTTAGTTATATTTAATAAATTATTTGAACGTTAAAACAACTGCACTATGCGTAAAATTTTCCTATTCCTTTTTGCCCTTCCAATGATGGTACAGGCGCAATCTAAAGCAGACAGTACCACCATTAAAATGATGTCCGACGAGATCATGCGTAATGGAAAGGCCTATGATTTATTAAGAGAATTAACCAAGAAGATTGGGGGGCGTTTAGCCGGATCGCCACAACAACAAAATGCCGCTATTTGGGGCAAGCGAAATATGGAAGCATTTAAACCCGATCAGGTATTTATGCAAGCTTGTAAGACACCCAATTGGCAACGTGGCGGAAAAGATTTTGGCGCCGTAGTTGCTGCAGACGGAAAGCCACAAATTGATAAATTAGAAGTACTTGCTTTAGGTAATTCTTTATCAAGCAATGGATTAGTGGAAGCAGAATTATTAGCGGTGGCTAATTTTGATGAATTAGAAAAGCGCAAAGACGAAGTAAAAGGCAAGATCGTTTATTTCCATAGTCAATTTGATCCAACGACGATTCAAACTTTCAAAGCCTATGGTGAATCTGGTGTGTACCGCAGATCAGGGGCTAGTAGAGCAGCAAAATATGGGGCAGTGGGTGTGATGATTCATTCATTAAGTACAGCTCCAGACAATGCGCCTCATACTGGTACAATGGTGTATGATGAAGCCTATCCAAAAATCCCAGCTGTAGCTGTGGGTCCAAACGATGCAAAAAAATTATGGGCGCAATCTAGAAATAAGCAATTAAGGGTTCAGATGCAGACTTATGGTTTCTTCTTGCCAGATGCAGATGAAAATAATGTAGTGGCTGAAATCAAAGGAACTGATTTCCCGAATGAAATTATCACGATTGGTGGTCACTTAGATAGTTGGGATGTAAATGAAGGGGCACATGATGATGGTGCGGGTATTGTACAAACAATGGAAATTTTACGCACGATGAAAGCCTTGAACTACAAGCCAAAAAGAACCATTCGTTTTGTTTTATTTGCCAACGAAGAAAATGGTATGCGTGGTGGTAATAAATATGCAGAGTTAGCAAAACAAAACAATGAAAAACATGTTTTTGCCTTGGAGAGTGATGCAGGTGGTTTTACACCAAGAGCGATTGGTATTAGTGCAACAACGCCTGCGCAGTTTGCTAAGTTTCAACAATGGGCAAGTTTATTAAAGCCTTATGGAACGGAGATCACAGCTGGCGGTGGTGGTGCGGATATTGGTCCTTTAAAGAATGTAAACCCTTCTATTGTGCTTGCAGGATTGGTGCCAGACAGTCAACGTTATTTTGACTTACACCATGCTAAGACGGATGTATTTGAAAATGTAAATAAGCGTGAATTGTTATTAGGTGCAGTGAATATGGCTGCGATCGTTTACTTAATGGATCAGTACGGAACAAACTTTTAATAACAACAATATAGCATAAATACGAATCCCCCACCTCTCAGCTAAAATGTTCGGTGGGGGATTCGTATTTATACTATATCTCTTTATCATAAAAAAGCCCTTAAGTTTTCTTAAGGGCTTTTTTTATTGGATCAATCTTTTTCGTTATCTTGATAAGTTCATTGAACGCTCTTTGTAAAGGGTTCTGAAATATGGATCGCGTAAGTCTTTGATAAAGCGGATGGCTTCTCCTGTACTCTTCATCTCTGGGCCTAATTCTTTGTTCACGCCTGGGAATTTGTCAAAACTAAATACAGGCTCTTTGATTGCGTAGCCATCTAGTTTTTACTCCATGGTGAAGTCGGTTAATTTAGCAGCACCTAACATCACTTTAGTTGCGATATTTAAATAAGGTATTTGATATGCTTTTGCAATAAACGGTGTGGTTCTTGAAGCTCTCGGATTGGCTTCAATGACAAATACTTTCCCGTCTTTAATGGCAAACTGAATATTGATCAAGCCTCTAATATTTAGAGCCCTTGCAATTTTTTCGCTATAGAATTCCATTGTCTCAACAATCAATGGTGTTAAATTAAACGCAGGCAATACGGCATTGCTATCTCCACTATGGATACCTGCGGGTTCAATATGTTCCATCACGCCCATGATATGAAAAGTCTCTCCATCAAAGATGGCATCCACTTCTGCTTCTTGACAACGATCTAAGAAATGATCAATTAATATTTTATTATCAGGAATATGTTTTAAGATACTTACTACAGAACTTTCTACTTCTGCATCGTTGATCACAATACGCATTCTTTGTCCACCAATTACATAACTTGGACGTACTAAAACAGGGTAACCTACTTGGTTCGCTACTTCAATGGCTTCCTCGGCCGTGTAGGCTGTTCCGTATTGTGGGTATGGGATATTTAATTCTTTCAATAAATCACTAAAGCGACCTCTGTCCTCTGCGATATCTAAACTATCAAATGAAGTTCCAATGATTTTAATGCCACGCTCTGTTAAACGTTTGGCTAATTTTAATGCAGTCTGTCCACCTAATTGTACAATCACACCTTCTGGTTGTTCTAATTCGATGATCTCCCAAATATGTTCCCAGTAAACGGGTTCGAAGTACAATTTGTCTGCCATATCAAAGTCGGTAGAAACTGTTTCTGGATTACAGTTGACCATGATGGCTTCGTATCCTGCTTCTTTCACTGCTAATAATCCATGCACACAACAATAGTCAAATTCAATCCCTTGTCCGATACGATTTGGACCACTTCCTAATACAATAATTTTCTTCTTTTTTGATTGGATGGATTCGTTAGAATGCAGGTTGTTGCTCATAATTGTGAAATTGGGCAAAAATAAGGTAGGTGGCTCATTTTACCAAGCATAGTTCTTCCCATCTGGTGGTAAAACGTTTGCTTCGTTTTTCACTACGCATTTTCCAGTTTTTTTGCGTGCCGCTGGTGCCAAATTTGAGTACATCATTGCGGTAGGCGGCATTCATATTATCAATAACATGCATTAGTTTCTTCTTTTTCGTATCAATGGGCGCTACGAACAGATTGGTTTGCAACGCACTATCGGGAACGAAGCCGCTTAGGATCACGCCAGCTTTTTTATAGACCTCATCTGTTTCGTAGAGGGATTTGCCGACGGCGACCACGGCTTTAATCAGGTCCGGGGTACTCTGGGTAGGGTTGTCCAATTGTGTATAACCACTTACTTGACGCCCTCTGCTATAATAAGCTGCATCTAATTGGATGGGGGCTTTTTTAAGTAAGAAAACGGCCACCCCGGTGGCCGCACTATGTTGCCGTCTTAGTTTTTCTGCAGCTCGAGTGGTGTAAGTGGCAAGTGCTTCTTCTATTTCCTGCCAGTCGGTGACATTGCGCCCAAACATTCGAGTGGTCGCAATCATTTTCTTTTCGGTTCTTGGTGCTTGCATGGCATGGCTCTTAAAACCTTTTAGTTCTCGGATCAAACGCATGCCTACTACACCGCCTAAAAATCTTTTACCCCAACTAAGGTCTTTGATACTTAAAGTGTAGGCCGTATTGATGCCATATATTTTTAATTTTTCACTGTAGCTAAATCCAATGCCCCAAATATCTTCTACAGGAGTTTGTTGTAAGGCAGCTTGTATTTTTTTAGTCGTATCTAATACAACAATGCAATTGGTTTTGAGTTTATTTTTTTTTGCCAATCGGTTGGCTACTTTACTCAAAACTTTATTGGGTGCGGCACCAATAGAAACAGAAATGCCTGTCCATTTTTCAATTTTATTTTTAAGGTCTAAACAAAATGATTCAATATTTTCTGAGGGTAGATGAGACAGGTCTATGAAAGCTTCATCTACCGAATACACTTCTACATGACCCGGTGGTAGCAGCTGTCTCATGGTTTCCATCACGCGCCAGCTGAGGTCGCCATATAAATGATAGTTAGACGAAAAAGTGGTGACGCCGTTTTTCTCAATCAAGTCTTTCGCTTGAAAATAGGGGACAGCCATGGAGATGCCTAATTGTTTTGCTTCATCTGTGCGCGACACAATACATCCATCATTATTGCTTAACACAATCACGGGACGGTGCTGTAACTGCGGTTGAAAAAGTCTTTCGCAGGAACAGTAAAAACTATTGCAGTCCACAATGGCTTGCATCTTTTAAAATTTAAGAATAAGTATACATAATTTGAGGGCAGTAATGATTACAATGCGTGAACCACAAAAGTCACGACACCCCAAGTGCTATAGTCTGCTAATTGTGCCACTTGAATGCTGCCGTATTTTTTGTTCTCTGGCAATAAACTAATGCTGTGTTCTTGTACTTGTAAACGACGTACTAAAAATTCACCATTCAATACGGCGACCACTACATTACCCGATCTGGCTTGTATGCTTCTGTCTACAATTAAGGTATCTCCTATATGAATGCCGGCGCCGAGCATGGCATCGCTATTGACCCTAAAGAAAAAAGTAGCGGGTTTATTGCGTACCAATTGTTCGTTGAGGTCGATCCCTCTTTCCATAAAATCGTCCGATGCGGCACCAAATCCAGTGGCATTGGCCTGTACAATCTGCTCCGACTGGTAGTTTTTAGCCCCCGTATAACCTGTTTTTTGTTCGTATGCTTCCTCTTGAAATTCCATTTGGCTAAATTTATTAGCAATATTAACTAAATAATTTAGCATTTTGTCAAGGTTGTCAAAGAATTTATCCTCATTTTTATTTTAAGTCCCTGTTTAGTAGGGCTTGCCACGGAGTTGCACGGGTTAAACGGCAATTGATTTTGGGATGCTTCATTACCAATCGATTATACTGCTTGATTTTGTATCTTAGGGGGCATGTAAATAAGAGCACTATGTCTAAATTCTTCATTGACCCCAATATTGCGAGGGCAAAAACCATCGATACGAGCTTTTACCTAGATCCGGCTTGTTTGGAGAAAGCCAAGGAGCAAATTTTTGCACCAAGCTGGCAATATATTGGGCATACAGGCATGGTGCCAAAAGCGGGGGATGCGCATCCATTTAGATTATTGGAAAATTATATCGACGAGCCTTTAGTGATTACAAAGGACGCAGCTGGTGAAGTGCACTGTTTATCAAATGTATGTACGCATCGTGGTAATTTAATGGTGTATGAACCATGTACAGGTTTAAAACACTTGCGTTGTAAATACCACGGCAGGGCTTTTCATTTAGATGGAAAATTTATTTCGATGCCGGAGTTCAAAGAAGTAGAAAATTTTATTCCTGAGAATAACCAT
>JACCDL010826081.1_pt1 | contig 13019 bp, 12 predicted proteins | sample 7441931 | NCBI WGS metagenome assembly JACCDL01 (sample SAMN15323437, study PRJNA562643) | freshwater metagenome | isolation source: river surface water | place: USA:Blue River Watershed | collected 2017-08-16 | reverse complement strand
CGGCGCCCCACCTGCGGCAGGTGCTGGTCCAGTTTCAGAAGCTGCCGATGGGGCTGCTTGTGATCCTGCGGCTGCACTGGGACCAGCACCATTTGCTGCAGGCGCTGATCCGGACGAAGATGGACTTGGCGCTCCACCACCAGAGGTTGAAGGTGATGAAGAGGAGCTGGGCGCCCCTTCGGCGGAAGCTGGAGCTGATCCAGATCCAGAAGAGGGACCGGGTGCTCCTCCCGCCGATAAGGAGGGTGATGCCGAAGAGCTCGGAGCTTGTCCTCCAGCAGGTGCAGAGCCGGCGGAAGAACCAGGCGCGTCACCAGCCGAGGCGCTGGGTGATGGAGCGGAACTCGGCGCTGCGCCTGCTGCAGGTGCAGACCCAGCGGAAGAGTTAGGCGTGCCATCAGCCGAGGAGGAGGGTGATGCGCCGTATCTTGGGGCTCCACTTCCAGCAGTCGAGGGTGAAGAAGCGGAGCTCGGCGCCCCACCTGCGGCAGGTGCTGGTCCAGTTTCAGAAGCTGCCGATGGGGCTGCTTGTGATCCTGCGGCTGCACTGGGACCAGCACCATTTGCTGCAGGCGCTGATCCGGAAGCCGATGTACTCGGCGCGCCACCACCAGAGGTCGACGGTGACGAAGAGGAGCTGGCTGCCCCTTCGGCAGAAGCTGAACCAGATCCAGATCCAGAAGAGGTACCGGGCGCGCCACCCGCTGATGGGGAAGGTGATGCTGAAGAGCTCGGTGCTTGTCCTGAAGCAGGTGCAGACCCAGCGGAAGAACTGGGCGCTCCACCTCCAGCAGCAGAGGGCGCAGGACCGGCGTTCGAAGCGCCGTTTGATGCGGGGGCTGTCCCAGAGGGTGAACCAGAACCTGAGTTCTGTTCACCTGGCGCTGCCTGTGGAGAACGGGTAGGCGATTGCGCCTGCTGCGGTTTCGTTGTGGCACTGTCCTGGGGGCTGGGCTTTGTGGAGTGTGGCGACTTTTCTGGTGGGCGTGCGCTCGGTGCAGGCTGATGCGGCGGTACATCAGCCTCACTTGGATCCTCCTCCTCCCGGTGAGCGGGTTGATGCGCCTCGGTGTCATCGCGTTCTTCTGCAAAGTCGTCGCGGTAGGGTTCTCCTTCATCGTCCTCTGGTGCGGACGAAGACGCCCAGTCATCCGCTTCAACAGGACGGTTGTGCTGTTCTTCAGCGTAAGGCTCAGCGCTTGAGGGGCGATCCTGAGAAGGTCGTCGACTGTTCGGTGGAAGTGGGCCTCGATGCAACGCACTCTTACGACCCAGGTTCGATCCGTCGTCTGCTCCTCGACGGTACTTGACCACATCCGGATCCTCTTCGGGATCGGGTTTGTGTCGACTCGGCGTGGCGTGCGATATGTCCTCAGCCTTCATGCCCCACGCAGTGGGTTGGGCATTTTCATCGTGCCGCGACAGAAGGTGTGAGGCATTGAATTTCAAGGTGCCCAGGTGAACCGACATATCGCGTTCGGAGACATTCCAGGCGTCACGAAGGTGGCGGAAAAATTGCCATTTGGTGGGCGTGCCACGGCCTTCAATGAAAATCAGGTTGGCGCATTGGCACAGAATGCAAAGTGACTGCAGGGGCGAGAGCAGGCCCCGGGTATTGAGCAGGAATTGTTCGGAAGCAATCTTGTTGGCCTGTTGCATGCTGTACGCTTGCAAATCTTCATACCGGCCCAACAGACACTCCACGTAGGCCAGCTGCCGAGGGTCCACCACGTTGTCGACCACGGTCAATCGCAGCAATGACTCGGCCAGTATTTGAGGAGGACACAGGGCAACGGAGGCGCGTTTCGCCATGGGTTCAAAAGGCCCCAGACACGACAATGCATTTTTTTGCTTCAACGTCATCAAGGACGTGGACAGCAAAGACGACGATCCATCGTAATGTTGGCGCAATGCATCGAACAGATCCTGTTCCCTCTTGGAGGGGAGATCAATATCCGTCATCACGTCATACACCTGCATCAGAACATAGGCGAGTTGTTCCGTGTCAAGACACTGGTGAATGGCACTGATGGCCGAGGCCTGGTCAGACAACTCGAGGTAGGACAGTGCCTCGCGCAGCACTTGGGTTTTGCCATCCAAAATGCCAATGAGTTGGTAGACGACCGGACGTTCGATATCCCCCCTTGCTGCCAGCATCAGCAACAAAGCCGTGGCATGGGCGACCTCAGGCGTCAAGGATTCCACGCGATAGCTGCCCCACCGCGCAATCTCCAGGCGGGAAGCCAACAAGGACAGAAATTCAGGTATGTTCAAAAGAAGGCTCAGACAAGCACATGACCAACATTTGACACGTTACTGTCAATAGCATTTCCCAGTCAACCACTGTGGATGAATGTCACCAGGTAGCAGGAGGTATGACAAACATCGGACAGGATTGGCTTTTCTTCAGCCGAACGTCAGGTATTTCTGAAAATGAGTCCAAAATAACTAATCGTTAAACGAGGACTTGAGTGGGGCGGTATGCCGCCTTAAAGAGGGCGAAAAAAAAGACCCTGAGTGGGCCTTTTGGCGGAGAGGGCGGGATTCGAACCCGCGGTGGGCTATTAACCCACACACGCTTTCCAGGCGTGCGACTTAAACCGCTCATCCACCTCTCCGAAGCCGCACATTGTAGCAGGCTCGGTGGGCGTTACACTCTGCGTTTTGCCACCGCCGCCTTCGGAGTCCTCCCCATGAAATTTCGCTTTCCGATCGTCATCATTGACGAGGACTTTCGCTCGGAAAACGCCTCCGGTCTGGGCATTCGTGCGTTGGCACAGGCCTTCGAAAAAGAAGGTTATGAGGTCATGGGCGTCACGAGCTACGGCGATCTGAGCCAGTTCGCCCAGCAGCAGTCGCGCGCCAGTGCGTTCATCCTGTCGATTGACGACGAGGAATTCACCCCCGGCCCCGACCTGGACCCAGCGGTCTTGAACCTGCGCAATTTCATCGAGGAAGTGCGATTCAAAAACGCCGATGTGCCCATTTATGTGTACGGCGAAACCAAAACCTCGCGCCATTTGCCCAACGACATCCTGCGCGAGTTGCATGGCTTCATCCACATGTTTGAAGACACGCCCGAGTTCGTGGCGCGCCACATCATTCGTGAAGCCAAAAGCTACCTGGAGGGTGTGCAGCCTCCGTTTTTCCGGGCCTTGCTCGACTACGCGGAGGATGGGTCGTACTCGTGGCACTGTCCCGGCCATTCAGGGGGCGTGGCATTCTTGAAGAGCCCGGTGGGACAGATGTTCCACCAGTTCTTTGGTGAAAACATGCTGCGAGCCGACGTTTGCAATGCCGTCGACGAATTGGGGCAGTTGCTGGACCACACCGGCCCGGTTGCCGCCTCCGAGCGCAATGCCGCGCGCATTTTCAATGCCGACCACTGCTTCTTTGTCACCAACGGCACCAGCACCAGCAACAAAATGGTGTGGCACCATACTGTGGCGCCGGGCGACGTGGTGGTGGTGGACCGCAACTGTCACAAGTCCATTCTGCACGCCATCATCATGACCGGGGCCATCCCCGTGTTCTTGAAGCCCACGCGCAACCAGTTCGGCATCATCGGTCCTATTCCCAAGAGCGAGTTCGAACCCGAGACCATTCGCGCCAAGATTCGCGCCAACCCCTTGCTCCAGGGTGTGGACGCCAACGAGGTGAAGCCACGCGTGATGACGCTCACGCAATCCACCTACGACGGCGTTCTGTACAACACCGAAACCATCAAAAAGATGCTCGATGGCTACGTGCCCAACCTGCACTTTGATGAGGCCTGGTTGCCGCACGCGGCCTTTCACCCGTTTTATGGCTCGTACCACGCCATGGGTAAAAAGCGTGAGCGTCCGAAGGACAGCGTGGTGTATTCCACCCAGTCCATTCACAAGTTGCTGGCGGGCATCAGCCAGGCCAGCCACGTGCTGGTGCAGGACTCGCAGAACACCAAGCTTGATCGCCCCCTCTTCAACGAGGCCTTCCTGATGCACACCAGCACCAGCCCGCAATACGCCATCATTGCCAGCTGTGATGTGGCCGCGGCGATGATGGAGCCTCCTGGGGGGACCGCGCTGGTGGAGGAAAGCATTGCCGAGGCCCTCGATTTCCGCCGCGCCATGCGCAAGGTCGATGCCGAATACGGCAAGGACTGGTGGTTCAAGGTCTGGGGCCCGGGCAAACTGGTGGAAGAGGGCATTGGCCGTGCCGACAACTGGGTCATCAAGTCCGACGGACGCGATTCCAAATGGCACGGCTTTGGCGATCTGGCCGATGGTTTCAACATGCTGGACCCGATCAAGTCCACCATCGTCACGCCAGGTCTGGACATCAACGGCAAATTCGCCAAGACCGGCATTCCGGCCAGCATCGTCACCAAGTTCCTGGCCGAGCATGGCGTGATCGTTGAAAAAACCGGTCTCTACAGCTTCTTCATCATGTTCACCATCGGCATCACCAAGGGCCGTTGGAACACCTTGCTCACGGCCTTGCAACAATTCAAGGACGACTACGACAAAAACCAGCCGATGTGGCGCATCTTGCCGGAGTTTTGTGTCAAGCATCCTCGCTACGAGCGAATGGGACTGCGCGATCTGTGCCAGCATGTGCACGAGTTGTACGCCAAGTACGACATTGCACGACTGACCACCGAGATGTACCTGAGCGATCTGACGCCCGCGATGAAGCCCAGCGATGCCTTTGCCAAGATCGCGCAGCGCAACACCGAGCGTGTTCCCATCGACGAGCTCGAAGGACGCATCACCACCAGCCTGGTCACCCCGTACCCGCCCGGCATCCCCTTGCTGGTGCCGGGGGAGGTGTTCAATCGCAAGATCGTCGACTACCTGCGCTTTTCACGCGAATTCAATGCGCTCTGTCCCGGCTTTGAAACCGATATCCACGGACTGGTGTCGCAGGTGAATGAGCAGGGCGAAACGCATTTGTACGCGGACTGCGTCAAACGCTGAGGCAGGTCATGTCCGGCCCCAGAGACATGGGGCCAGGACCTTGTTTGGTAAGGCAGGAGCAGCGACGGTTCAAGCCGCCGGTTCGTCAATGCCGCCCACCACCTGGCTGAAGCCACCATCGACATAGGTGATCTCAGCGGTCACGCCGGCAGCGAGGTCACTCATGAGGAATGCGGCCACATTGCCGACGTCCTCAATGGTCACGTTGCGGCGAATGGGTGAAGCCTGCGCGACCACACTCAGAATCTTGCCAAATCCCTTGATGCCACTGGCCGCGAGCGTCTTGATCGGACCGGCGCTGATGCCGTTGGCACGCAAGCCCCGGCCTTGGCGACCCACGGATTCAGCCAGATAGCGCACCGAAGCCTCGAGCGAGGCCTTGGCAAGACCCATGGTGTTGTAGTTGGGTACGGTGCGAATGGCACCCAGGTAGGTCAGGGTCAACAGCGCCGCGTTGTCGTTGAGAAAGGGCAGGGCTGCCTTGGCCATGGCGGGAAAGCTATAGGCACTGATGTCATGTGCCACCTTGAAGCCTTCGCGGCTAAGCCCGTCCAGAAAGTCACCCGCAATGGCTTCGCGCGGCGCATAGCCGATGCTGTGGACAAAGCCGTCAAAGCGAGGCCAGTGTTGCGACAGATCGGCGAACAGCTTGTCGATCTGGGCATCATCCCCCACGTCGCAATCAAACACCAGGGTGGAGTTGAAGTCGGCCGCGAACTCCTGGATGCGGTCCTTGAATCGCTCGCCGACATAGCTGAACGCCAGCTCGGCCCCTTGTTCATGGCAGGCCTTGGCAATCCCATAGGCAATGGACCGGTTGGACAGCACCCCGGTGATCAGGAGTTTTTTTCCACACAAGAAACCTGTTTTTGTTGTCATGCCGATGCTCCAGCTGAAAAATCTTGCAGAATTGTCGCATGCGATGGCTTGTGTTCCTGTGTTGGGGGTGGTGGGCGGTGTCGGCCTGGGCAGGACACGCGTATTCCCAGTTTGGCGATATCAAGTACCCGCCAGGATTCAAGCACTTTGCCTATGTGCAACCCGATGCTCCCAAAGGCGGGCGTATCCGTTTCCCGATGATTGGCGGTGGGTTTGACAAGTTGAACCCCTTCACCTTGAAAGGCGTGGAGCCGCCTGCCCTGGAAGGCTTGATGTTTGACACCTTGCTCAGCCGCAGCCTGGATGAGCCTGCCACCGCCTATGGACTGCTGGCCCACGAGGTGAGTGTGTCTGCGGATGGCCGCTCGGCCGAATTCGAGCTGCGACCCGAGGCGCGCTTTCACAATGGCGACCCGGTGTTGGCGCTGGATGTGAAGCACTCCTTTGACAAACTCACCAGCAAGGAGTCGGCCCCGCAGTACCGCATGTATTTCTCGGGCATCGCCAGCGTCACGGTGCTGGGGGATCGCAAGGTACGCTTTGAGTTCCGCGATATCAACCGCGAGCTGCCCCTGATTGCGGGCAACCTGCCTGTGTTCAGCCATCGTTGGGGGCAGGGCAAGCCGCTGGACCAGTTGATCACCGAGGTGCCCATCGGCAGCGGTCCCTACCAGCTGGCAGACTATCACCTGGGCAAAGACATCCGCTTCCGCCGCGACCCCGAATACTGGGGACGAGATCTGCCAGTCAACCGTGGGTTGTACAACTTTGATCAGATCAGCTTTGATGGCTACAAAGATCCCGTCGCCGCCTTTGAAGCCTTCAAGGCTGGCGAATTCGATTTCATCCAGGTCTACATTGCCAAGGACTGGGCTCGCCAATACAAGGGCGGTAAATTCAACACGGGTGAGTTGATCAAGCGCCAATGGCAGCATGCCAACCCGGTGGGGTTCCAGGGCTTTCTGTTCAACACGCGCTTGCCCAAATTTGCCGATGCCCGTGTCAGACGTGCCATTGGCCTGGCGCTCGATTACGAGTGGATGAACCGTCAGATTTTTTACCAGTCCTACACCCGGGTGCGGGGCTACTTCACCAACAGCCCCTTTGAGGCACAAGGACTGCCACTGCCTGAAGACCTGGCGCTGCTGCGATCCCTGAAAAATACCGTCCCACCTGAGGTGCTCACGAGTGAAGTGCCCACGCCACCCGTGACGACGCCGCCTAGTTCCCTGCGGGACAACCTGCGACTGGCGCGAGAGTTACTCACCCAGGCAGGGTGGGAGTACCGCGATGGGGCCTTGCGCAACGCCAAGGGCGATCGGTTCACCATCGAGTTTCTTGACAGTGCGGGCAGCATGGGACGGGTGGTGGCGCCTTACACACAGACGCTGGCCAAGCTGGGTATGCAAGCCAGCTACCGTGTGGTCGACCCCTCGGTGTATGAAAAGCGCATCAAGGATTTCACCTTTGAAATGATCAGCTCTCGCACGCTGGGTCAGCTCACGCCAGGGTCCGAGTTGCGTCGGGTTGAATCGCAATACGCCATGGTGTCGGGCTCCTCCAACTTGCCCGGCGTGTCCGATCCGGTGGTCGACGAACTGGTCAAGCTGGTGATGCAAGCCCGCGATCGCCCCAGCCTGACGGTGGCGGTGCGCACACGTGACCGCGTGGTGCGTCATGGCTATTACGAGGTGCCGCACTGGTATTCACCCGTGCACCGAGTGGCCTACCACGCGGGCCTGTTCGAGCAGCCGTCGCAAACGCCGCTGTACTACCAACCCGAACCTTGGGCCATGTCGACCTGGTGGGCCACACCCGGTGCGACCACGGCGGGTACCAAGCGCTGACAACGTCATGTTTGTTTACATCCTCAAACGCCTGTTGCTCATGGTGCCCACCTTGCTGGGGGTGCTGTTGATGACCTTTGTCATCATCCAGTTTGTACCCGGCGGACCGGTTGAGCAGATGGTGGCACGACTCGAGGGGCGCGACGCTGGCGGTGAGGTGGCCCAGCAAAGCAGCAACTACCGGGGCCGTCAGGGCGTGGACGCGTCACGGTTGGCCGAGATCCAGGCCTTGTACGGCTTTGACAAACCCGCCCCTGAGCGCTTTTGGCAAATGCTGAAACAATTTGCCACCTTTGACCTGGGCCGCAGTTTTTATTACTCCAAAGATGTGTGGCAACTCATCCAGGAAAAGCTGCCCGTCTCCATCAGCCTGGGGCTGTGGACGTTTTTTCTGAGTTATTTGATATCGGTGCCGCTGGGCATTGCCAAGGCGGTTCGAGCCGGTACTCGGTTTGACACGCTCACCAGCCTGGTGGTGCTGGTGGGCTACGCCATCCCCGGCTTTGTGCTGGGTGTTGCCTTGCTGGTGGTGTTTGGCGGACAGTTGCAATGGTTTCCCCTGCGTGGATTGACCTCGAGCAACTGGGATCAACTGGGCTGGGGTGCTCGTGTGGTTGATTACTTGTGGCACATCGCCATGCCGGTCACCTCCAGTGTGCTGGGTGCGTTTGCCGTGACCACCATGCTCACCAAGAATGCCTTTCTGGAAGAAATACGCAAACAGTACGTGCTGACGGCCCGGGCCAAGGGCTTGTCTGAGCGCACCGTGCTGTGGAAGCATGTGATGCGAAATGCCTTGATTCCGCTCGTGACGGGATTTCCTGCCGCCTTCATTGGCGCGTTTTTCACGGGCTCTTTGTTGATCGAGACCCTCTTCTCGCTGGACGGCTTGGGACTCCTGAGCTACTAGAGCGTGATGAAGCGCGACTACCCGGTGGTGCTGGGGACGCTCTATCTCTTCACGCTGATTGGCCTGGTCACCAAGCTCATCAGCGACCTGTGTTACGTCTGGGTGGACCCGCGTGTCAAATTCGACTGAAGTCATGACGCCCACCAACATCCCCCCCACGAGTGCAGTTGAGGCGCCCTCGGTGTCGCCGTCCCGTCGGGCCTGGCGGCGATTTCGCCGACATCGGCTGGGCTTCATGAGCCTGGTGTTGTTCAGTGCCTTGTTCTTCATCAGTCTGATGGCTGAACTGGTGTCCAACGACAAGCCGTTGGTGGCGCGTTATGACGGGCGTTGGTTGTTCCCCATCGTGCAGAACGTGCCTGAGACCGAACTGGGCGGCGATTTTCAAACGCCGACGGATTATCTCGATCCCTTCATTCAGGCGCAGTTCGCCAAGCCGGGCAACTGGGCGTTGTATCCCCTCAATCGCTACCACCACGCCACCATCAACTACTTTGCACCGTCTCCCAATCCGTCCGAGCCCTCCCGTCACAACTGGTTGGGAACGGACGACCGCGGCCGAGACGTGGCAGCGCGCTTGTTGTATGGCTTTCGCGTCTCGGTGTTGTTTGCGCTGGCACTGACCCTGGTAGGAACCTTGCTGGGCGTGATCACGGGAGCCATCCAGGGCTTCTTTGGCGGCAAAACAGACCTGGCCTTCCAACGATTCATCGAAATCTGGAGCTCCATGCCCGAGTTGTATTTGCTCATCATTTTGTCCGCGGTGTTTGACCCCAGTGTCACCTTGCTGTTGGTGCTGTTGAGCCTTTTTGGCTGGATGGGCTTGTCTGATTACGTGCGTGCCGAATTTCTGCGCAACCGACAACTCGACTATGTGCGTGCTGCCCGCTCACTGGGCCTGAGCAACTGGCGGATCATCTGGCGTCATGTGCTGCCCAACAGCCTGACACCTGTGGTCACTTTTTTGCCCTTTCGCATGAGCGCGGCCATCCTGGCCCTGACCAGTCTTGATTTTCTGGGCCTGGGAGTACCGCCCGGAACACCCAGCCTGGGTGAAATGCTGTCACAGGGCAAAAACAACATTGACGCCTGGTGGATCTCCCTCAGCACGTTTGCCGTGCTGGTGGTGAGCTTGCTGCTGCTGACCTTCATGGGCGATGCCTTGCGCGATGCGCTGGATCCCCGACGCGAAGAGAGGGCACCATGACCACGCCACTGCTGAAGTTGCAGAACCTGCGCATTGCCTTCAATGGTCGCGACGTGGTGCACGGCATCGACTTGTCTGTGCACGCAGGCGAAACCTGGGCGCTGGTGGGGGAGTCAGGCTCCGGCAAGTCGGTGACGGCGCTGAGCGTGCTGCGCCTGGCTCAGGGGGCTCAGGTGAGTGGGGGCTGTTGGTTCGAGGGCGAGGATGTCTTGGCCATGAAGCCGGCACGCCTGCAAGCCCTTCGGGGTTCTGACATCGCCATGATTTTCCAGGAACCCATGACGGCGCTCAACCCGCTGTTCACTATCGGGGCGCAGATTGCCGAGGTGCTGACCCTCAAGGAAGGCTTGTCCAACCAGGCCGCGTGGGACAGGGCCGTTGCATTGTTGGACGAGACGGGCATTCCTGAGCCCGCGCGCCGCGCCCACAGCTACCCTCACCAACTCTCGGGCGGCCAGCGACAACGTGCCATGATCGCCATTGCCTTGGCGTGCCGTCCCAAGTTGCTGCTGGCTGATGAGCCCACCACGGCGCTGGATGTGAGCTTGCGCGCCCAGATTCTTGATTTGCTGGATGCGTTGCGTGTCCGCCATGGCATGGCGGTCTTGCTTATCACCCACGACCTGCCCATGGGTAGTCGATTGGCGGACCATGTGGCGGGGATGGAGCACGGGCATGTGGTGGAACAAGGCCCCACCACGCAGGTGCTCTCGAACCCGACCCATCCCTATCCCCGCCGCCTGGTGGACAGCCGCCCGTCCCGACATGTGGCGCCCGTGCCCGACCCAAAGGCAATTGCCTTGTCGGCACGTCAGATGGAGGTTGCCTATGACCAGGCGCTGGAGGGCATTCGCGGCTGGTTTCGGCGTGGGCGCTTTGTGGCGGTGCAAGGGGTGAACTTTCAGGTGGCAGCTGGCGAAACGCTGGGCATTGTGGGGGAATCGGGCTCGGGCAAATCCAGCCTGGCACTGGCGGCGCTGGGTCTTCACCCGGCATCGGGCCAGATGTCCGTGCTGGGGCAAGCCTGGACAGGTCAGATCAACCGCGACCGTCCCCTGCGGCGTTGGATTCAAGTGGTGTTCCAGGACCCGTTTTCCTCCTTGTCGCCTCGACTGACGGTGGAAGAACTGGTGGCCGAGGGGTTGGAGGTGCATGAACCCGACCTCACGTCTGCCCAACGCCAGGCCCGGGTGTTGCAGGTGTTGACCGATGTGGGCCTGGAGCCTGCCCAGTTTCCCGGCATTTTGGGACGCTACCCGCACGAGTTTTCAGGCGGTCAAAGGCAGCGACTGGCCATTGCCCGCGCCTTGATCGTCCAACCCCGCATCCTGGTGCTGGACGAGCCCACCAGCGCACTGGATGTTTCCATTCAGAAACAAGTCTTACAGTTGTTGCAACGCTTGCAACGTGAGCGTGGCTTGAGTTATCTCCTGATCACGCACGACATTGACGTCATCCGGGCTATGGCCCACCAGGTCTTGGTGCTCAAGGACGGTCGTGTGGTGGAATCCGGAACCCTTGAGCAGGTACTGGATCACCCCCAAGACGTGTATACACAACGGCTGCTGGCCGCCACGGCCTGATTTTTTTGTAAAACCTTTAGAAATCAAGGCGTTACACGCTACAATAACGGCTTCACGACCAAACGGGCGGGTTCTCACCGCCCGTTTTTTTTGGTTCAAGCATTTCCCGCCTAGGGTATACGAGAGGGTTGTCGATTCGTGGCGTTGCAAGACATCGTTGAGCAAACTGTCAAAGGTCTGGGCTATGACCTGGTGGAGACCGAGCGCTCCGCTGGCGGCTTGTTGCGTGTCACGATTGATCTGCCCTGGCAGGCCGGCAACCCCGAGCAGTTCATCACTGTCGAGGACTGCGAGAAGGTCAACCGCCAGTTGCAATTTGCGCTCGAAGTGGACGGCCTCGAATACCGCCGCCTCGAGATATCCTCTCCTGGCATCGACCGTCCTTTGCGTCACGCCCAGGATTTCGAACGTTTTTGCGGTCACGTCATCGACATCACGTTGAAGGCCCCCATGGGTGCGGCCGCGTCCGGGCTGGTGTCGGCCAATCGCAAAAAATTCCGCGGCACGCTGTCGCGCGCAGTGGCCACCGTTGACAGCGAAGGCCATGAAGCCAGCTGGCAGATCACCTGGCGTGATGAACCCGCGGTCAAGCCCGGTCAGCGTGTGAGCAAGAAAAAAGTACCGATGCCCCTGCAGGTGCTGGGTTTCAAACTGGAGGAGCTGCGCGATGCCCGCCTGGCTCCATTGGTGGATTTCAAGGGTCGTCAGACCCATCAAGAGTAAACAGGAGTTGTCGAACATGAACCGCGAAATGTTGATGCTGGTTGAGGCCATCTCGCGCGAAAAAAACGTCGAGCGTGATGTGGTGTTTGCCGCCGTGGAATCGGCGCTGGCGCAGGCCACCAAGAAACTGTACCAAGGTGACGTGGACATCCGCGTGGCCATGGACCGCGACTCGGGCGACTATGAAACCTTCCGCCGCTGGCTGGTGGTGCCCGATGCAGCAGGCCTGCAAAATCCCGATGCCGAAGAAATGCTCATGGACGCACAAGAGCGTGTGGCCGACGTGGAAGAGGGCGAGTACATCGAGGAATTGATCGAATCCTTGCCCATTGGCCGTATTGGCGCCATGGCGGCCAAGCAGGTCATCTTGCAAAAAATCCGCGACGCCGAGCGCGAAATGCTGCTCAACGACTTCATGTCGCGTGGCGACAAGATTTTTGTCGGCACCGTCAAGCGCATGGACAAAGGTGACATCATTGTCGAGAGCGGTCGCGTTGAGGGCCGCCTGCGCCGCAACGAAATGATCCCCAAGGAAAACCTTCGCAACGGCGACCGCCTGCGCGCCATGATCATGGATGTGGACCTGACCTTGCGGGGCGCTCCCATCATCCTGTCGCGTTCGGCCCCTGAGTTCATGATCGAGTTGTTCCGCCAGGAAGTGCCCGAAATCGAACAAGGCCTGCTCGAGATCAAATCCTGCGCCCGTGACGCCGGTTCGCGCGCCAAGATCGCCGTGCTGTCCCACGACAAGCGCGTCGACCCCATCGGCACCTGTGTGGGCGTGCGTGGCACACGTGTCAACGCCGTGACCAACGAACTCGCGGGTGAGCGCGTGGACATTGTGCTGTGGAGCGAGGACCCGGCTCAGTTCGTGATTGGCGCTCTGGCGCCAGCCAACGTGAGATCCATAGT
>JACCDL011173527.1_pt1 | contig 13020 bp, 10 predicted proteins | sample 7441931 | NCBI WGS metagenome assembly JACCDL01 (sample SAMN15323437, study PRJNA562643) | freshwater metagenome | isolation source: river surface water | place: USA:Blue River Watershed | collected 2017-08-16 | reverse complement strand
TCGAGGGCAAATTGTCCGATCTCGAGGCGGGTTCCGATCGAGTCATTCTCGGCAGTGTGCTCGCGCGTTTACTCGGCGTATCGGTTGATGATCGGGTCACCTTGCTCGTGCCCGGCGTGGATGAGGCCGGTACGCCAACCCCACGACTGCGCGAGTTTCGAGTGATCGGCCTCTTTGAAGCGGGGCTGCACGATCACGACGGTTCGTTGGCCTTTGCACATATAGAGGATGTTGCCGCGCTCGCAGCGGGTGATCCCCGTGCTCGGGGTCTGCAGTTGCATTTCATCGATCCGATGGTGGCTCCGAGCGTCGCCCGTGAGATTGCCGCCACTTTGAAAGAGGGGCTCATCGTTCGCGATTGGACCCAAGAGCACGCAAACTATTTTCGGGCGATCCGTATCGAGAAAACGATGATGGGCATCATCCTGATGCTGATCGTCGCCGTTGCGGCGTTCAACATCGTCGCGATGCTCGTGATGGTCGTCACGGACAAACGTACCGATGTGGCGATCTTGCGCACGCTTGGTATGTCGCCGGGTGAGGTGCAGCGTGTCTTCGTCACGCAAGGTCTCGTGATCGGCTGGGCAGGTGTCCTGTTCGGCGTCGCGTTGGGCGTGTGGTTAGCCGATAACGTCGGCGTTGTCGTGCCTGCGCTCGAAACGCTTTTCGGCTTTCATGTGATGGACCCCGAGGTGTACTACGTCACGCGGATCCCGTCGGAACTGCGATGGCAAAATGTACTGGCCATCGCGGCTGGCGCACTGACTCTCACGGCGCTCGCCACGGTGTATCCCGCGCGTCGGGCTGCGCGGATCGCGCCCGCGGAGGCGCTGCGTTATGAGTGAGCGATCCACTCGCTGGGAATGGTTGGTCGGTACGCGTTATCTGCGATCGACGCACCGCCGCGGTTTCGTGAGTTTTGTCGCGACGATGTCGGTCACCGGTCTGATGCTGGGCGTTGCGGTGTTGATCGTCGTTCTGTCGGTCATGAACGGTTTCGAGCGCGAGCTGCGCTCGCGCATTCTCGCCGTCACTTCGCACGCGACGCTGATGGGGCTTGAGGGTACGCTCGAGAATTGGCAGCAGGCGCGTGACGTTGCGGTGGGTCGTCCGGGCGTGTTGCAGGCGGTGCCCTACATTGAAGCGCGAGGGATGATCGCAGCGGGGCAACGCGTACAGGGCACGCTGGTGCGCGGTGTGGATCCGGAGCTTGAGAAAAAAGCGACCGGACTTGCCGATCGTATGCAACGCGGCTCGATCGATTTGCTGCAAGTGGGTAGTTGGAATGTGATCCTCGGGGAATCACTGGCGCGCGATTTGGGCGTCGCAGTCGGCGACAAAGTGGTGCTGATCGCGCCGGAGGCGACGGCGACACCGGATGGAGTGGTGCCGCGCATGCGCAGGCTCACCGTTGCGGGGATCTTTGCCTCCGGTATGTACGAGTTCGATCAGGGCTTGATTTTGATGAATCTGCGCGATGCAGCGCGCTTATATCGCCTGGGGGAGGGCGTGAGTGGCTTGCGACTTGCGCTAGCGGATCCGCTCGAGGCGCCGGTCGTCGTGCGCGATCTCGCTCTGGCGTTGGGTGGCGGCTATTTCGTCAGCGATTGGACGCGCGTGCATGCCAACTTCTTCCAATCAATCGAGCTCACCAAGGGTTTGATGTTCGTGATCTTATTGATGGTGGTTGCAGTGGCGGCCTTCAACATTGTCGCTACGCTCGTGATGATCGTCAAAGAAAAGCAGACCGATATCGCCTTGTTGCGTACGCTCGGTGCAAGTCCGAGCGAAATCTTGAAGACCTTCGCGGTGCAGGGTGTGTTGATTGGGCTTTCCGGAACCTTGGCAGGTTCCGCGCTCGGTATCGTGCTGGCGTTCAACGTCGAGGCGATCGTGCACGGTCTTGAGACGATTTTCGGCATCCAATTCCTTGATGCCAAGGTGTATTTCATGAGTGATCTGCCAGCGCATGTCGAATGGCTCGATGTGTTGCGCGTTGCCGGTGTGGCTTTCGTATTGTGCGCACTCGCGACACTGTATCCCGCATGGCAGGCGGCCAGGACTCAACCGGCGGAGGCATTACGACATGACTGATCAGGCGGTATTGCTGGCGCGAGGCTTGGGTCGAGATTTCAACGAAGGTGGCTCGACGCTGACCGTGCTCGACGGTTTGGATCTTTCGATCGCCAAAGGCGAATGCATCGCCATCGTGGGTGCATCGGGCTCGGGTAAAACGACGCTGCTACAGATATTGGGTGGGCTCGATCGTCCGACTCGCGGCACGGTGGCCATCGACGGCAAAGATATCCACGCTCTCGACGAAGCGGCGCGTGGTGAGTTGCGCAACCGGACGATGGGTTTCATCTATCAGTTTCACCATCTGCTACCCGAGTTCTCGGCGCTCGAAAACGTGGCCATGCCGTTATTGATCCGACGCGTGCCGGTCGGAGAGGCGCGCCAGCAGGCGAAGACGATCTTGGAGAGGGTGGGTCTCGGTTCGCGCTTGGAGCATCGTCCTCATCAACTTTCTGGCGGTGAGCGACAGCGAGCCGCGGTTGCGCGGGCGCTCGTCACCTTGCCCTTGATCGTGTTTGCGGACGAACCGACCGGTAACCTCGATGGACGCAATGCCGAGCAGGTATTCGAGCTGATGTTGCAGCTCAATCGGGAGCACGGCACGAGTCTCGTGATCGTCACTCATGACCTGCGGCTCGCCTCGCGCATGGATCGCGTCTGGCTGCTTGAGAATGGTCGCCTGAAACTGCACGAACAGCCTTAATCAGCGCTTGGTCATCCGTCTCTGAGACGGTATCCCTGACCCATGGTGGTCGGGGTTCTGCCGCGCTCGAGTGGCTTCTTTGCTCTGCTGGGAAATGTCGCCGTGTTGTTCGGCCCGGCTCCGGCTTGGCTGGCCGCACTGACGACCACCTCGAGCACGCTACTCGTTCTCCTGCTTTTGTGGTGGCGACCGCAGTGGCGCCGTTCCTTCACAATACACCTCGTCATCGTTTTGATCGCAGCGAGTGCGACGGCGTTTTGCTTGCTCGATCGACTCGAGCAGCGCTGGCCGCGCGAGGCTGCAGGCGAGCGCGTCATCGCTGACATCACCATCGACTCCTTACCCGCGCGCGAGGGCGGTGTACTGCGCTTTGATGCCAAGGTTGCGATCGACACCCCAGCAAGCTATCGCCGCACGTTACGCGTGGCACTCACGTGGCGCGATCCACCGCGGCCCTTGCCGCGTGCCGGCGATGCGTGGCGCGTGCTGTTGCGACTCGATCCGATCGTCTCTTCGAATAATCCGGGGGCGAGCGATGTTCTGCGAGCCGCACTTCGAGATCGCATCGATGCCACCGGTACCGTGATGTCGTGGTCGGGCACGCGTCGAGGTGAATCGCGAGCGCCGGGTCTGCTCGAGTGGCGTCAAAAGATGGCCGAATCGATTGCGATGGCTGTCGACGATCGCGATGCCGCTGCGTTGTTTCAGGGCTTGGCCGTCGGTGCGACCGGGGCGATTACGCGCGAACAATGGCGCGTGTTCAGCGTGACTGGAACGACGCATCTCGTGGCGATCTCGGGCATGCATGTCACGTTGTTTGCATGGCTCTCAGCGCTCGCCGCGCGAGCGTTATGGCGTCGGGCATCGATGCTGCAGTGCAGAGTCGATCGCGAGGTGTTCGCCGCGTCGGTGGGTGTGCCCGCGGCCTTGAGTTATGCGCTGATCGCAGGCTTTGGTATTCCGACGCAGCGCACGGTGGTGATGCTCGCGGTGTGGTGGGCGCTACGACTGTCGGCACGCGAGCAGCGTGGGTACGAGATTCTGGCAACCGCGTTGCTCTGCGTGCTCGTACTCGACCCCTTTGCGAGTTACTCGGCGGGCTTCTGGTTGTCGTTCATTGCCATGGCTATGTTGCTCTCCATCGATGAGGCAGCAACGAGCGGTGGGTTTAGCTGGCGTGGGTTGACTGCGCTGCTGCGCACGGCATGGCGCGTGCAGTGGCGGGTAACGATTGCCTTGATTCCCCTGACGGCCTGGTGGTTCGCAAACGTGTCGCTCGCATCGGTACCGGTCAACCTGTTCGCGATACCGGTTTTTTCTTTTGTGTTAGTGCCGCTCGTATTACTCGGGCTCGCCTCGCAAGTTCTCTCCGCGTCGATGGCGGCGCCGATTTGGCGCCTCGTCGAGACGGTACACGAGATCATCTGGCCGCCGATGTTGTGGATCGCGGGCCAACCCTGGGCTGCGCTCGACTGGCGACCGACCAACGCTCAATTTTTGACGCTGCTCGTGATGGCGATCGTGACGCTCTCATCACTACCCTGGCGATGGCGCGTGGCGATCGTCGCTATCGGTATTTTCTTAGTGTGGCCCGCTGCCAAGATCCCGCATGGTGCGGCGCGCGTCACGATATTGGATGCAGGTGATGCGCATGCGACGTTGATCGAAACGCGCCATCACCTTGTCGTGTTTGATACGGCCGAGTCGTACTTCAGCGCCGGTCGTAGTGCCGAAAGTTTGGTGTGGCCGGCCATACTTGCTCGGTCGCGATCGAGTGCAGATCTGCTGATCCTCAGTGCGTCGCACGGGTTTCGTGCCGAGGGTGCGGCGCGATTGATGAACCTCGCGAGCATCCCTGTCGTGATCTACGGCGGATCTTGGCCCGGTGCGCCGGCGACCCATCATCGCTGCCAACGCACGCGTCGTTGGGTTTTCGATGGGGTGAACTTCGAGTCCTTCTCGACAGCTGCGGGTAGCTGTCTTTTGCGGGTGAGTGCTCGTGAGGGCGGTGCCTTGTTGATCGCCGAACGAGTGGATGCCAAGGAGGCCGCTGCGCTCGCCGCAGATCCGATTCAACGGCTCCAGTTGCGTGCGCCGTATGTGATCGTTCCGAGACGCGGCTCGCTAGCGGCTGTGACGAGAGACTTCGTAGATGCGGTCGGCGCGACGACGATCATCGTCAGCGCGGCTCAATTGCCGACGGCACGCCTTACCGGCATCGCCCGACGCTGGCGTATTCCCGTCGATGCGGTACAGGCAACGGCCGTGCAGGGGGCGCTGCAATTGGAGCTCGATCCCGGACGCCCGGGCAGGCTCTCGGCCCTTTGAAGGACGGTCTCGGCTATGATGCGCCGATGTGGGAAATGGTGCGGGCCGGCGGCCCGTTGATGTGGCCGATCATCCTTTGCTCGGTGATCGCCTTGGCGATCACGCTCGAGCGTGTCTGGAGTCTGCAGCGATCGCACGTCGTTCCAGCCGACGCTTTGCCACAGGCCTCGCGACTGCTATCGGCTGAAACCATCGACGATCGTGCGCTCGAGTCGCTGCGGGCTTCCTCGCCACTTGGGCGGGTGCTGGCGACGGTGGTGACCGATCGCGAGTTGGCGCGTGATGAGCGCATCGCCCGTATACAGGAAGTGGGTCGTCACGAAGCTCATGCGCTCGAGCGCTACCTGAATACCTTGGGAACCGTGGCGAGCGTCGCGCCGCTGCTGGGGCTACTTGGCACCGTCACGGGCATCATCCGCGCATTTTCCGTCCTCGAGTCTGGGGTCGTGACGCAGCCGGATGTGCTCTCAGGGGGTATCAGCGAGGCGCTCGTGACGACGGCGGCGGGTTTGCTCGTGGCGATACCCGCGCTCATCGCTCATCGAAGCTTACGTGGCCATATCGATTCGCTCGTGATCGAGATGGAAAAACAGGCGCTCGCTTTACTCGTCGTGCGCGGAGCTCGTCGATGAACTTTCGTGTTCGACGCGTCGAGGACCCCGAGATCAATCTCGTCTCACTCATCGATGTGGTGTTGATGATCGTGGTGTTCTTCCTGCTCTCCTCAAGCTGGGTTACCGAGGGTAGTTTGCGAATCTCGCTGCCGACGGCCGCGACGGATGATCGGCGGGCTACCGCGGATACTGCCCTCGTGATCGAGGTGCTCGCAGACGGTCGCTATCAAGTGGCAGGTGTTGCTGTGAGTGCGGATGCGAATGCACTGCGTGAGGCGATCGTTCAGACCGCCAATGGCGATGTCACTCGCGCGGTCGTGTTCCGTGCTGATGGTGAAGCGCGACATCGGGATGTCGTGCGCGCCATCGACGTGCTTCGACAACTGGGCTTTGGCAGCGTTGATATGGCCACGAGAAACGTCGAGGGTATGCGATGAGCGTGCAGGCACCGGTCAATGTGGTCGATGCACCGCAGGTTTATCGCCGTTTGCTCGGATATGCGCGACCTCACCTCGGCATGTTCTCGGTCGGTGTCGTTGGGATGGTGCTGTTTGCAGCCACAGATGCTGCGATCGCCTATCTCGTACAAAAGTTTCTCGGTGGTGCGTTCGTCAATCCGGATCCACGCATTCTGTGGGCAATCCCACTTGGTGCGATCGCGTTGTTTTTGCTGCGCGGTATCGGTGATTACGTCTCTAACTATTTTCCGGGTTGGGTAGGGCGGCAAATCATCAAGGCGCTGCGCGCCGAGCTCTTCGCGCACTATCTACGCTTACCGACCCGTTACTACGACACCGCTGCTTCGGGTGGTTTGCTCTCACGCTTGACCTATAACATCGAGCTCGTCGCCGAAGCGACGACGAACGCCGTAACCGTGCTGATCCGCGATACGCTCACCATCATCGCGCTGATCGGTATGTTGTTGTGGCTCAACTGGCAACTGGCCACCTTCGTCTTGGTGTTGGCTCCACCTATTTCTTGGTTGATTCAGTACATCAATCGATCGTTCCGTCGTTATAGCGCGCGTATTCAGGCATCGATGGGCGATGTCACTCGAGTGGCCAAAGAAGCACTCGATGGCCACAAGGTCATCAAGATCTTCAATGCCGAAGGTCACGAAGAGCAGCTCTTCGATGTGGCCAACGAGCGCAACCGTCACAGCAATATGCGATTGATCGGCGCTCGCGCGATGGCCAATCCCGTCGTCCAACTGATCGCCGCCTTGGGTCTTGCCGGCGTACTCTATTTTTCGATTCGACAAGTCTTCGATGCCGAGATGAAGGTCGACGAGTTCATGGCGTTCTTGACGGCCTTATTGCTCGTGACGGCACCGCTTCGTCGTCTGGTACAGGTATTTGGGCCCTTGCAGCAAGGCATCGCAGCAGGCGCCAGCGTTTTCGAGGTGCTCGATACCCCAATCGAGGATGCAGGCGGATCGCGGGTGCTCGATCGAGTGCGTGGTGAGCTCGAGTTTCGTGACGTGGCGTTCGCTTACTCGAGCGTGCAGGGAGAGGTTCTCTCGAATGTGAGTTTTCGAGTCGAGCCTGGCCAGACTGTTGCCATCGTCGGTAAGTCGGGCAGCGGTAAGACGACGCTCGCGAGTTTATTACCCCGTTTTTACGATCCGACTTCCGGCGCTGTGCTCTTAGATGGACATGATCTGCGCGAGTATCGATTGGCAGATTTACGTCGTCAGATCGGCTTCGTCAGTCAGGAAGTCGTCCTGTTCGATGACAGCATTCGCGCCAACATTGCCTTCAATCTCACGAGTGTCGATGATCCGGCGGTCGAGGAGGCAGCTCGTAACGCGCATGTGCTCGATTTCGCTCAAGATCTGCCGCAGGGCCTCGATACACCGGTGGGTGAGCGCGGTGCCATGCTCTCGGGCGGGCAACGTCAAAGAATTTCCATCGCTCGGGCATTGCTGAAGAACGCACCCGTCTTGGTGCTCGATGAGGCCACGAGTGCGCTCGACAACGAGTCGGAGCGCCGCGTGCAAGAGGCGCTCAGTCGTTTGCTGCAGGGTCGCACGACCCTCGTCATCGCTCATCGTCTCTCGACTATCGAGCGGGCCGATCTCATTCTCGTCATGCACGAGGGGCGTTTGGTCGAAGCGGGCAATCATGCCGCGCTGATCGCGCGCGGTGGCATGTACGCCCAGTTGCATCAGCTTCAGTTTGCTGTCTGATGGCCTCTCGATTGCGTGGTTGGCTTGAAGCTGTTTGGTACGAGGGGCGTAGCGGAGCGCTACTGCTCGCGCCGCTATCGGCCTTATTCGGTTTGGTCAGCGGTCTGCGTCGCTCGGCTTATCGACTCGGTTTGCGTCCCCGTTACCGGGCATCGGTGCCTGTCGTCGTCGTCGGTAATTTATCGGTCGGGGGCACCGGCAAAAGTCCGGTGGTTGCTGCGCTCGTCGATGCGCTGCAGCGCCGAGATCTGCGAGTGGGAATACTCGCGCGGGGCTATGGAGTCGAGTTACGAGAGTCGCGTGAAGTCGTGGCGGGTGTTACGGCGAGCGAGGTGGGTGATGAGCCTCTGATGCATGCGCTGGCAACGGGCGCGCGAGTGGTCGTCGCTCCGGATCGCGCGGCGGGTGCGCGTCACCTCGAACGTCTCGGTGTCGATGTGATCGTCTCAGATGATGGCTTGCAGCATTACGGGCTTGAGCGTGATCTCGAAATCGTCGTGATCGATGCCTCACGAGGCTTCGGTAACGGTCGGTTGTTGCCCGCCGGCCCCTTGCGTGAGCCGGTGACGCGTCTTGCGACGGTCGACTACGTCATCATCAATGGCGATGCTGCGGAGCGCAGGGATTGGCGCGGTCGAGACGGGCAGTTGGTTTTGCGCCTCTTTCCCGCTGCCGCGCGTCGGGTTGATGACGGGCGCCAGTGGCGTGCGTTGGAGGCATTTCGCGGTCAGCGGGTGCATGCCGTGGCGGCTATCGGCAATCCGCAGCGCTTTTTTCATTTGCTGCGCCAGTCCGGGCTCAGCATCGAGGAGCACGCTTTTGCCGATCATCACGCCTTCACACCGGCGGATTTCGCCTTCGGCGATAGCGACCCCGTCCTGATGACGAGCAAAGATGCCGTAAAATGTCGGCCGTTCGCAGAGGGGCAGATGTGGGAGTTGCCGGTGACGGCGCGACTCTCACCCGACGATGGTCGGGCCCTGATCGATCGGATTTGCGCGTTGGTCGCAACTCAACAAAAATCCCGCGGGTGAACACCATGGATAAACGACTGCTCGACATTCTCGCCTGCCCTGTGTGCAAGGGGCCGCTCGTGCATGTGCGCGAGGAGGCGGTGCTCGTCTGTCGCGCCGATCGGCTCGCGTTCCCGATCAAGGACGGTATTCCCGTGATGCTCGAGGAAGAGGCGCGAACGCTCGCGGCCGACGATCCCTTGCTCGCACGCTGATGTATCGAATCGTCATCCCGGCGCGGTATGCATCCACCCGCTTGCCGGGTAAGCCGCTCATCGAGATGGCGGGCAAGCCCATGCTGCAATGGGTGTACGGTCGGGCACTCGCATGTCAGGCCAAAGAAGTGCTGATCGCGACGGATGATGAGCGTATCGAACAGGTCGCACGTCAATTTGGGGCCGAGGTCGTGATGACCTCGGTCGATCATGTGAGCGGCACGGACCGTATCGCTGAGGTTGCCGATTTGCGTGGCTGGGCCGACGACGAGGTCGTGGTCAATCTGCAGGGTGATGAACCCTCGATGCCCGCAGAGCTCGTCTCCCAGGTCGCCGCCTTGTTACTGGCGGATTCGCAGGCCGATATCTCGACGCTCGCCACGGCAATCCGCGATCGCGAAGAATATTTTGACCCCAACGCCGTCAAAGTTGTGACCGATGAATCCGGTCGCGCGTTGTATTTCAGTCGTGCGCCGATTCCGTGGTTTCGGGATGGCGTGGCAGAAGAGGGCAGCGAGATCACGATGGCGCGCCGTCATCTCGGGCTTTATGCCTATCGCGTCGCGTCGTTGCGTCGCCTCTCGACGTTGCCGCCTGCGCCCATCGAGCAGGCCGAAAAACTCGAACAATTACGCGCGCTGTTCAACGGGATGAAGATCGTGGTGGGCGAGGCATCACGGCGACCCGGCCCGGATGTGAACACCATGGCGGATCTCGCCGGCGCTGAGGCAGCCCTCAAAGAGGATCTGCCCAGCGTCTGCGATTAACCCTCGCGATCAGCAGCGACGATCAAAGATCGTCGCGACGCGAGCTGTATCCTGGACCGAAGCTGATCGTCGAATTCGACGGGCTCGATGACCACACGACTTTTTTCTCAGCCGGCGGTGCCGTCGATTCGCTAGGCGCAACAGGCGATTCCGCCGCTGTCGTCACCGAAGCGACGGATTCCGTTGCCTGGCTCGCTGCGACAGGCGCAGCAGGCTCTATGGTCGCGGGAGCCTCGGTCGGTGCGGGCGCCTCGATCGCTGCTGGTGCAGCCACCGGTGCGGGCGCAGGCGGCGCCAAGCCCGTCCAGCTGACCTGCACGGGTGCGGTCGGCGCAGGCGGAGGCGTCAGATCGCCCGTCACCGCGGAGGGTGCGTCCGACTGAATCTGCAAAGCCATTTGTTCGCCCGATGCAGGCCGCGTCTCTGAGACGTGGTCATCGACCGAGCCTTCCACCGCATCAGCGGCGTCATCGAAGGCGTCTTCGGCGGCGTCGCTACCGACGGCCATCGAGCCTGCGGCGCTGGCATCCCGATCACGTCCACCACGACGACCGCGGCGACCGCGACGACGGCCACGGCGAGCGCCACCCTCGCGCTCGGTGGTAACGGCGCCTTCAGCGCCCGGTGCCGACGTCTCGTTGCTGGTTTGATCGACGTCAGAACTGATCGCTGCGTTGGCGGCAGTGACAGTCTGTGCTGATGGCGACTGAGTTGATGGTGCAGGCGCTGACGGCGCCAACGGCGCTGGGTTAGCGCCAGACGGGGCAGGAGCGGCGGCGGGTTGACGCTCGCCACGATGGTCGTTGCGTTGCTCGCGACGGCGTTGATCATCACGCCCGCCACGACGTCCTTGCCCTTGACCTTGGCCTTCACCGCGACCGCCTTCGGCACGAGGAGCTGGCTGAGCAGCCGGTTTATTGTCGCGCGTTTCTTTGGTCGCTTCGCGTGGCTTACGCTCGTTGCTGTCGCGATCACGGTCACGATCTCGATCTTTGCCGCGCCCGCGCTCATTGCGATCACGGTCTCGACCTCGACCACCGCGTTCGTTGCGATCGCGATCGCGTCGATCCTGGCGTTGTCGACCGTTGCGCGATGCACCCTCATCCGACTTCGCCGCGGGTGCGCCAAACAGCCAGCGCCACAGACGCACGAAGATTCCGAGTTGAGGACCTGCATCGGCCGACTTGGCGACGGCAGCCGGCGCTGCGGCCTGCACCACGATCGGAGCGGGCGTTGTCGGCAGGAAGGTCGGCACGGCAGCCGGTTCTTGATGGGCTTGTTTTTCGCGAGTGCCGGCGGGGTCTGGCACCTTGGCGGGCGTTGGCATCTGATAGCTCAGACGCTTGACCTCAGGCAGATCGGCCTCGTCATCGCGCACGCGGCGGATGGAGTATTCCGGCGTATCGATGTTGAGGTTCGGCACGATGATGAGCTCGACGTCGCTCTTGTCTTCGAGCGTGCGCAGCCACTCGCGCTTTTCGTTGATGAGATAGGTCGCCACTTCGACCGGAACCTCGGCGATGACCTTGGAGGTGCGATCCTTGCGCGCCTCTTCGCCGATCAGTCGCAGGATCGCGAGCGCCATCGACTCGACGGTGCGGATGCTGCCGATGCCTTGGCAACGCGGGCAAACCTCGTGGCTCGAATCCGAGAGTGAAGGCCGCAGTCGTTGACGCGACATCTCGAGCAGACCGAAGCGCGACAAGCGACCGATCTGGATGCGAGCGCGGTCCATCTTCATGGCATCGCGCAGACGATCCTCGACGGCGCGCTGATTCTTCGGCTCCTCCATATCGATGAAGTCGATGACGATCAGGCCACCGATATCGCGGATACGCAGCTGCCGAGCGATTTCGTCGGCGGCTTCGAGGTTGGTGTTGGTTGCGGTGGTTTCGATATCACCACCGCGCGTGGCGCGCGCCGAGTTGATGTCGATCGATACCAAAGCTTCGGTGTAGTCGATGACGATCGAGCCGCCTGAGGGCAGCTGGACCTTGTGCGCATACGCCGACTCGATCTGGCTTTCGATCTGATAGCGCGTGAACAGGGGGATGTCGTCTGAATACATCTTCAGCCGACGACCACCTTCGGCCGGCATGAAGCGCTGCATGTACTCGGCAGCGATCGTGTGGGCGCCAGGTTCATCGACCAGCACCTCACCGATGTCATCGGAGAAGTAGTCGCGCAGGGCGCGCGTGACAGGATCGCTCTCGCGGTAAACGAGGAACGGGGCCGGGCGCTCGAGCACCGCCTTGACGATCTCGTCCCATTGGATCTTGAGGTTATCGAGGTCCCACTGCAGTTCTTCGGTCGCACGACCGACACCGGCGGTTCGCACGATCGCGCCCATGCCGGGCGGGATCACGAGAGCATCCATGATGCTCTTCATCTGGTCGCGCTCTTCGCCCTCGATGCGACGGCTCACGCCACCCGCGCGCGGGTTGTTCGGCATCAGAACGAGGAAGCGACCGGCGAGTGAGATGTAGGTGGTGAGCGCGGCGCCTTTGTTGCCACGCTCTTCCTTCTCGACCTGCACCACGATGTCCTGACCCTCTTGCAGGACTTCGCGCATATTGATGCGGCCGCTTGCGGGGTTTTTGAGGAAATACTCGCGAGAGATTTCTTTCAGCGGCAGGAAGCCGTGGCGCTCGGCGCCGTAATCGATGAAGCAGGCTTCGAGCGAGGGCTCGATGCGGGCGATACGACCTTTGTAGACGTTCGCTTTTTTCTGTTCGCGGGACGGTAATTCGACCGAGAGGTCGTAGAGTTTCTGGCCGTCAACCAGAGCGACGCGCAGTTCTTCCTGCTGGGTCGCGTTTACCAACATTCTTTTCATGGGCCCCAAATCTCCTGGATGGGGCCGACAGTGCTCCGACGGTTGTCCACGTGGACACCACTCGCGGACCGGTGCGAACACACGGGCGAGCGGGCAGAACCCGAGAGGTAGTGAGAGGCGCGAGCAGGGAGAGGAGGATGTAAATCACTGTCTTCTGCGCACCGCGAACCGAAACCTAGGCTCGTATCTGTCAACCGACGGCGTGACCGGATGGCCACGGCGACTATCGGCCGGATTCGATGGCCTCGTTGCCGAGGACCAACTAACATGCGTCACCCAC
>JACCDL010446217.1_pt1 | contig 13044 bp, 15 predicted proteins | sample 7441931 | NCBI WGS metagenome assembly JACCDL01 (sample SAMN15323437, study PRJNA562643) | freshwater metagenome | isolation source: river surface water | place: USA:Blue River Watershed | collected 2017-08-16 | reverse complement strand
CAGTACAACGGCAACTTAGAAGCATCGACTGCCGTTCAGGTGGTGTCATTGTTGCGCATTGTGACAGGGCCTCAACCGCTGCAGGCGTATCAACGTGAGACCGGCAAGGTCGCGTCGCCGGCATCGTTGTTGGAAGACCTCATTAATGCGCTAACTCGTGCGATTGACGAACTGACTCGCCCCATCGATGCCATCAAACATCAGGCAAAGACCGTGACAGTGGGAATCTCTCGTAGCGAAGAAGGATTGCTTGATCGTGCTCTTGTTCGTGCTGTTGTTGATGCAGGCGCAGCGCGTGAGAACTTGCCGTACGAGATCTTGAAAGTTCTTGCTTCATTGGATTCGGCTGTGGAGTCCGTGCTCGGCTTCACCCGCTATGCAGTGATGGGTGACCCGCAGTCGACCACATCAACAATTTCGATTATTGATCGCGGTGGCCTTGCTCGTGAACTGTCGTCACGTGTTGAAGTAAATCCAGCACTTGTCGGTACAAAACGACGTGTTGCTGCAGAACAAGAACTACTTGTTGCTCGGGGTCGCAAAGATGGGCGAGCTGTCATCTTGGTTCCTGAAGTCAATGGCTCAGTCACCGTCGGTATCACGTTGTTGCATGTCGTCTTCCGTTCGCAGTTGTCGCCTGCAGCAGCACGACAAGTACTGCAGGGTTATGACCGTCGATACGACCGCCTCGTCGACTGGGTCACAGAAACTGAAGGACACTTCCGCGAAGAGCGCCTCGGCGAAGTGTCGATTGAAGACCTGCTCATTCTTCCCGTGTCAGAGAGCGCCAATCTGTGGCGCACCGAGGCATAAACGTCATGCGCGGGATTGGAATCGACGCTGTTGACATTGCGCGCTTCCGAGATTTATTGGAGCGTCGCCCTCACTTGCGATCCCGACTTTTTACAGCAGAAGAATTGGCGTCATTAGCGGAACGTTCTGATGATGCCCCATCGCTTGCTGCGCGGTTTGCTGTTCGTGAAGCAACAATGAAGGCATTAGGCGTTGGCCTCGGAGCTTTCGATTTCCACGATGTCTCTGTGGAGAGACTTCCATCTGGTGCGCCGGGCCTGCAGGTCACCGGTCGCGCCCAACTACTGGCAGATTCCCAGGGTGTGGGTGGATGGCATGTCTCCATCACCCATACCGACACGGTTGCCATGGCCGTCGTAGCCGCCCTCTAGAGCTTTTCGCTCATACGCTTACAGAGTGATTCCCGTCCTCACCCCTGAGCAGATGCGTGCTGCTGATGATGCTGCGCTGTCTGCTGTCGGTGGAGGAGATGTCTTTATTAAGCGTGCCGGTCATGCCGTCGCGCGTGTTGCCCGCACAATGTTGGGCGGCACGTATGGGCGTCGTGTTCTTGTCATCGCCGGCAAAGGACACAACGGTGACGACGGACGAGTTGCGGCTGAATGGCTGACTGAGTGGGGTGCCAGTGTTCAGGTTCTCGATGCAACAAAAGCAGCAGGTCAACTGATCGACTCTCGTGTGACAGATCTAGTGATTGATGCGGCGTACGGCATTGGCTTTCATGGAACCTGGTCACCGCCATTCGTTTTGGATGTTCCCGTTCTTGCGGTGGATATTCCAAGTGGTCTCAACGCATTGGATGGCACTGTCGAAGGGGGCGTTCTCGTTGCGGATCGCACAGTCACATTCGCTGCGGTGAAGACGGGCATGTTGTTTGGTGATGGTCCATCACTGTGCGGTGAGATTGACATCGTTGATGTGGGTATTGACCCCCTCGATGATGTGAGCACGTATTTAGTGGAGTCCACGGATGTCGCAACATGGTTGCCGCCACGTGATCGTCTTGCGCATAAGTGGGACCACGCAGTGCGAGTTGTTGCTGGTAGTACGGGCATGGCCGGTGCTGCATCGTTGGTGAGTGCTGCAGCAATGCGTGCAGGCGCGGGCATGGTGCATTTGTCATGGCGCGGTGATGCGCATGCGATGACGCCACCAACGGAAGTTGTGGGACGCGCATTGCCCGATCACAACTGGGCACAAGATCTCTCTTCCGATATTCATCGTTTTGCGTCGTTGGTGATTGGTCCTGGACTTGGCCGCGGTGATGACATAGGTGTTGAAGTACGCAACGTGTTGTCAACATGTGATGTTGCAATGGTTGTAGATGGCGATGGAATCGGCGCATCGGTTGATCCGCGTGCTGGTCATTCCGCATTAACCGCTCGAACTGCTGCCACCGTTCTCACGCCACATGACGGTGAGTTCGCAACCCTTGGCGGCGATGTGGCTAACACTGATCGCATTGCAGCTACTCGTGAGCTTGCATCTCGTACGGGGTGCACCATCTTGCGCAAAGGCCCGACAACAGTGATAGCTGATCCTGATGGTGCCGTGTATCTCGTTGTTGCTGGCGATGAGCGACTAGCAACCGCCGGCAGTGGGGATGTGTTGTCCGGAATCATTGGCGCATTCTTGGCACGTGGTCTCTCGGCTCATGAGGCAGCCGCTGCTGCGGCGTACGTTCATGGCATGGCTGGTTCGTCTTGTGCCAGTGAAGGCACTATAGCTCGTGATGTTGTCGCGATGATTTCCGATGTTCTGACTGAGGTGGCACACAATGTCCGTTGATTTTTCTGGCCGCTGGGCATGGGCTGAAGTACACACTGGGCTTATTCAGCACAATGTCGCGATCATCGCTCAACGAATTGCACCTGCACAGATATGGGCTGTGGTGAAAGCGAATGGATACGGTCACGGGGCAATTCCTGTTGCGCAGGCTGCACTTGCGGCGGGAGCAACCGGATTGTGCGTTGCCATTACCGATGAAGGTGTTGCTTTGCGACGTGCAGGAATTACTGCACCAATCCTCGTTCTCAGTGAGCAGCCCGCAGAGATGGCCGAGTTCACCGTTGGTTACGGGTTGACTCCCACCGTCGCATCCACACGTGGCGCAGCCGCAATTGCTCAAGCCGCTGCGAAGGTAGAACGCACGGTGGCTGTCCACATCAAAGTCGATACGGGCATGCATCGTGTCGGAGTTGCTCCGAATGAAGCTGTCAATCTTGCGCAGTATGTTCAGTCCTTTGAATCTCTGAGCATTGAAGGTCTGTACACACACTTCGCCGTGGCTGATGAACCATCGCATCCTGCAAATGAGAAGCAACTAGCGCTTTTCAACGAAGTTGTTGAGAAGTTTTCGGAGCGGGGTATCTCTCCTTCGCTCATTCATGCCGCAAACAGTGCAGCAGCATTGGCAAACCCAGATGCTCGTTTCAACATGGTCCGACTTGGGATTGCGATGTATGGCTTGCGCCCTGGTCCAGGTGTCGCTGAGTTATGCGAAGGGCTCATCCCTGCCATGTCATTAAAAGGACGCGTCTCTGCGGTGCGCCTCGTGAATGCAGGTGAGGCTGTCTCGTACGGTTTACGTCGTCCGCTGGAATCAGAATCGCTCATCGCAACGGTTCCTATCGGTTACGCCGATGGCGTTCCTCGATCACTGTCTCAGTCCGACGTTCAGGTATTGGTCAATGGTGTTCCACGCACAATTGCGGGAACCATCACGATGGACCAGTTGTTACTTGATTGCGGAAACGATTTCGATGTCACGGTGGGTGATGAAGTCGTTCTCATTGGCCGCCAAGGAGATCACGTAGTGACTGCGGACGCTTGGGCTGATGCAATCGGAACAATCGGATATGAAATTGCTTGCGGAATCGGAGCTCGCGTATTTCGGAGATATCAGTGATTGATCTTCGGTCGCGTTCTGTGTCTGACACGCATGCCATTGCTGGTGTCATTGCATCTGTTGTGCGTCCTCGTGATGTGATTGTGCTCGCCGGTGAGATGGGCGCAGGAAAGACTGCTTTCACAGTGGGATTTACGCATGCATTGGGTGTGAGTGAGGACGATCACGTGTCCTCGCCAACTTTCACATTGGTGCATTCGTATAACAGCGGTCGTATTCCAGTTTTGCATGCTGATTTGTATCGCCTCAATAGTTTGGGCGAAGTTGCTGACCTTGGATTGCGTGAACAAGTTGATCTCGGAGCTGTTGCACTGATTGAGTGGGGAGATGTTGCGTCAGAGGTCATCGGTGATTCATTAACGATTGAACTTCTGCATGATGACGAAGACGATGATGCACGCAACATCACGATCTCGGTGGAAGGTCATGGTTGGGATTCTCGCTGGGACAAGCTTCGAGATGCGCTTCGTGATTGGTTCGTGCGCTGATGATTCTCGGTATCGAAACTGCTGTTGAACACGTCGGTGTTGCACTCGGAGATCACCGAGGTATTCGTGCACACACAATGGTGGCTAGTGATCGTCGACATGCTGAATCATTGACACCCATGATTCGCTTCGCCATGCAGCAAGCGGGCGTGGAAATGACGGATCTCTCGGCCATTGCGGTGGATGTTGGTCCTGGACTTTTCACCGGAATGCGAGTGGGGATGGCGACTGCACAGTCAATGGCATGGGCATTAGAACTGCCCATCGTGCCGGTGTGCAGTCTTGATGCTTTGGCAATGAATGCCGACATGAGTGATGTCACCGTTGCCGCGGCACTGGATGCCCGACGTGGCGAGGTGTACTGGGCGTTATATCGCATGCGCGGAGTAGGGATGGAGCCTCAGCGCCTTACTGAACCTGTGGTGACGCCACCAGAAGATTTGGCGATCCATCTTGCGGACCGTGCTGAAGACATGATGTGTGTGGGGTCAGGATTTGATCGCCATACGGATCTCTTTGAGTCATCTCCGTGGGCACAACTCGTTGGTCGAGATGCGCTTTTCCCATCAGCAACTGCAGTGGTGACTTTGGGCGGTCATCGCGTCGTGGCCGACGACACGGTGTCTGCTGCAGAGTTGCAGCCGATGTACTTACGTGCACCTGATGCTGAGATCAACTGGAAAACACGCGAGGGAACCAAATGAGTTTCATGCGCGAACGTGCCATTGATGCACTCACAACAGAAACCATGCGTCGTCGACACCTGCGTCGCGTCATGGATATCGAAGAACAGATTTATCCACGGCCATGGACTCATCGCACTTTTGTGAGCGAATTGCAACAGATGCGTGCAGGATCTCGTTACTACCTGGTGTCTTATGTTGGCGACACGATGGTGGGATATGCGGGACTGATGTTTTCAGGAGATGATGCGCACGTCACAAATATTGCTGTTGATCCGGCATGGCAAGGCAGAGGTGTGGCAACCGAGATGATGCTCGATCTTGCAATCCTGGCCCATGATCGTGGTTGCACAGCGATGACTCTTGAAGTGCGCCACACCAACACTGCAGCGCAGAACCTGTATCGACGCTTTGGTTTTGTACCAGCCGGTGTTCGCAAGAAGTACTACGAAAATAAAGATGATGCCATCATCATGTGGGCACATGGTGTTGACACGCCTGAGTTTATGGAGCGCATCCAATTGATTGAATCGAGGCGCTCATGAGTTTTGCAGTGAACGAATCAACGGTGATTCTCGCTATCGAAACCAGTTGTGATGAAACGGCTGCGTCTGTGGTGATGGGAGGCAATGATGTGCTCTCATCCATTGTCTCCAGCCAAATTGATATTCATGCTCGTTTTGGAGGTGTAGTTCCAGAAGTTGCAAGTCGTGCACATTTGGAATCCATCGTTCCTGTGATTGATGCGGCAATTGCGGAAGCAGGAGTCTTGCCCACTCGCATTGACGCAGTTGCTGCCACTGCAGGTCCAGGCCTTATTGGTGCGCTGTTGGTCGGTGTTTCTGCGGCAAAGTCATTGGCGCTTGTATGGGATAAACCATTTATTGGCATCAACCATTTGGAAGCTCATTTGTATGCAGGGTTGTTGGATGACCCAACGCTGGAATTCCCGCTTGTTGTTCTTCTTGTCTCTGGTGGCCACACGATGATTATCCACATGAAGGGACATGGTGATTACACCGTCTTGGGTCGCACGATTGATGATGCAGCAGGGGAGGCCTACGACAAAGTGGCGCGGTACCTCGATCTTGGGTACCCAGGTGGGCCAGTGATTGACCGCATCGCTGCAGACGGCAATCCACATGCTGTTGAGTTCCCTCGCGCAATGATGCATGACGGTCTTGATGTGTCTTTTAGTGGTCTGAAGACCTCGGTGATCAACCACGTGCGCCGTCACCCTGAGATATCAAATGTCGATATTGCTGCGTCTTTCCAAGCAGCAGTTGTTGATGTGCTGTGCGCCAAAACGTTGAAGGCGGCGCAACAGGTAGGTGCGAAAGGAATCGTTTTGGGTGGGGGAGTCTCTGCAAACTCGTTCCTTCGTTCCGAGATGAGTCGTCGTGGTGCAGAAGCTGGATTCAAGGTGGCATTGCCCAGCCGTGCCATGTGCACAGATAATGCAGCGATGATTGCAGCGGCTGCGTGGCATCGCCTGAAGTCCGATGGTCCACGTGGGTTGGATTGTGGTGCGTATCCGAATTTGAAGTTGGCAGAGGTGCCACGATGACGCGCATGCCACTCGTTCTCCGCGGTCGTGAGTTTCCTATCCCCGTTGTTCTTGCACCGATGGCGGGCGTAACGAATATTCCGTTCCGTGCGCAATGTCGTCAGTTCGGACCAGGTCTCATATATGTCAGTGAAATGGTGATGGCCGCGGCGTTGGTGCACGGCAATGAAAAGACCAAGAAAATGGTCGCATTCGGTCCTGACGAAGATTTCCGTAGTTTGCAGATCTATGGCAGCGATCCTGAATTCGTTGGTCGAGCCGTTCGTGCATTGTGCGAACAAGACATCGCTGATCACATCGACATGAACTTTGGTTGCCCCGCAAACAAAGTGACGCGAAAAGGCGGCGGTGCTGCTGTTCCCGTGAAACGAAATCTCACACGCGCCATCATGAGAGCGGCGGTTCAAGCGGCAGAACCATATGGTGTGCCCATCACATGCAAGTTTCGCATTGGCATTAACGATGACATCGTCACATTCCTCGATACGGGTAAAGCTGCAGAGGAAGAAGGCATCGCCATGATTGCGTTGCATGCTCGTACTGCCGAACAGCACTACGGCGGAAATGCTCACTGGGAATACATCGCGCAACTAAAGCAAGCCGTCACCAGCATTCCTGTTTTGGGAAATGGTGACATCTGGGAAGCATCTGATGCCGTACGCATGATGGATGAAACCGGATGTGATGGTGTTGTTGTTGGTCGAGGATGTTTAGGAAAGCCCTGGTTGTTCCGAGATCTCGTAGACGCATTCTCTGGAAACGACGTTCAGCCATCACCGAACTTGGGGTTTGTGCTCAATGTGATGTTGGAACACGCTCAAGGATTAATGGCCATCATGGGTCCAGAGTTCGGTATTCGCAATTTCCGTAAACACTGTGGTTGGTATCTCACTGGTTATCCCGTGGGTTCGGAAGTACGTCGAGCATTTGCAACGGTTGCATCATTCGCTGAGTTGCAAGAGATCGCTGCTCGACTTGATCACTCGATGACATTGGTGCCTGGCGGTGAACGACTTGCTCGTGGTCACACAAACGGGCCAATCAAAGTGGTGTTGCCAGATGGCTACTTGGAAAATCGTGACGACATGACATTGCCCGATGATGCACATGAGACGGCTGTCAGTGGCGGTTGATCCCTCGTCATTGCATGTGGTGTTGGCATCACGCTCACCACGTCGCATTGAACTCATCGCACAACTCGGCATCACCCCAGACATAGTTCCAGCCGACATTGATGAAACTCCATTGTCAGGCGAACAGCCTGCGGAGTACGTCCAACGTTTGGCTTCGTCGAAGGCTCGCGCAGTCCAAGAACGTCTCGCCACCGACGCCTTCGTGCTAGGTGCCGACACCACAGTGGACCTCGATGGCAGCATCTTCGGCCAGCCAGAGGATGAAGCCGATGCCCGCCGAATGCTGAAGGCACTCAGCGCCCGTACACATCGGGTGCACACCGGAGTCGCCGTGGTCGGCCCAACGACCTCTCAGGTTCTCGTGGTCACCTCGATGGTCACCTTCGAGCCAGTCACCGACGCCCTGTTGGACTGGTACATCGGAACGGGGGAATGGCAAGGGAAAGCCGGTTCCTATGCCATTCAAGGTCTGGGGGGCACCCTCGTGCAGTCCACTCGGGGCTCCATGAGCAACATCATTGGGCTTCCCCTGCGCGAGACCGCTCAGCTTCTCGGTCTCGGTTGCTAGGCGCCCGCCCCGTCCGTATCATTAGCAGTCGTACTCCTTGAGTGCTAACGCCGGACTGGCTCGCCAGTGCGGAGTCCATTTTCGAAATGCCGATTCATCGGAGGAAACCATGAACCTGAAGCCACTCGACGACCGTATTGTCGTTCAGCCCAGCGAAGCCGAGCAGACCACTGCATCGGGTCTCGTCATCCCCGACACCGCAAAGGAAAAGCCACAGCAGGGCACCGTCCTTGCCGTTGGTCCAGGACGTTGGAGCGATGACGAAGGTCAGCACTTCGCACTTGACATCAAGGTCGGCGACGTCGTTCTCTACAGCAAGTACGGCGGCACCGAAATCTCTCATGGCGGACAGGATCTTTTGATCCTCACCAGCCGTGACGTTCTTGCAGTTGTCACCAAGTAGGTCTCAACATGGCAAAGCAATTGAAGTTCAATGACGAGGCGCGTCGCGCTCTCGAGGCAGGCGTTAACAAGCTTGCCGATGCGGTGAAAGTAACGCTCGGACCAAAGGGACGCAATGTCGTTCTCGACAAGAAGTTCGGCGCACCAACAATCACCAATGACGGTGTTTCCATCGCGAAGGAAGTCGAAATCGACGATCCATTCGAGAACATGGGCGCACAGCTCGTGAAGGAAGTTGCCACCAAGACAAATGACGTCGCAGGTGACGGCACCACAACAGCAACTGTGCTTGCACAGGCAATCGTTCACCAGGGCATGCGCAATGTCGCAGCCGGTGCAAACCCAATGGGTTTGAAGCGCGGTATCGAAAAGGCTGTTGCAGCCGCAGTTGAGTCCATCAAGGGCCAAGCAAAAGAAGTTGACGACAAGAGCGACATCGCAAGCGTTGCAACAATTTCTGCTGCAGACGCAAGCATCGGCAAAGTCATTGCAGACGCAATCGACAAAGTCGGCAAAGATGGCGTAGTCACAGTCGAAGAGAGCAATACCTTCGGTATTGACCTTGATTTCACTGAAGGAATGCAGTTCGACAAGGGTTACTTGTCTCCATACTTCGTGACCGATCAAGAGCGTCAAGAGGCCATCATCGATGAGCCATACATCTTGTTCTACTCATCGAAGATCTCTTCGGTACAGGCACTTCTTCCAGCACTTGAGTCCGTCATGAAGACAGGCCGCCCACTTCTCATCATCGCTGAAGATGTTGAGGGCGAAGCGCTTGCAACTCTCGTGGTGAACAAGATCCGCGGAACCTTCAACTCAACAGCAGTGAAGGCTCCAGGATTCGGTGACCGTCGTAAGGCAATGTTGCAAGACATGGCCGTTCTTACTGGTGGCCAGGTCATTAGCGAAGAAGTTGGTCTCAAGCTTGAGAATGTCACGCTCGACCTTCTCGGTCGTGCAAAGCGCGACATCATCACCAAGGACGAAACAACAATCGTCGATGGTGCTGGTGACAAGGACGAAGTGAACGGTCGCATCAGCCAGATCAAGACTGAAATCGACAACACCGATTCCGACTGGGACCGCGAGAAGCTCCAAGAGCGTCTTGCAAAGCTCGCCGGTGGCGTTGCTCTCATCAAGGTGGGCGCAGCAACTGAAGTCGAACTGAAGGAAAAGAAGCACCGCATCGAGGACGCCATCTCGGCAACTCGCGCAGCTATCGAAGAAGGCGTTGTCGCCGGAGGCGGTACTGCTCTCTTGCGTAGCCGTCCTGCAGTTCTCAAGGTGGTGGAGTCACTTACTGGTGACGAAGCAACCGGTGCACGCACTGTCTATGACGCACTCATCGCACCTGCGAAGCACATTGCAGACAACGCTGGCCTCGAAGGCTCCGTTGTGGTGCAGCGTGTGGAGTCCGAAAAGGGCGGCATGGGCCTCAACGCAGCGACCGGCGAATACGTCGATCTCATTGCAGCAGGCATCATCGACCCAGCAAAGGTCACCCGTGCAGCGCTGCAGAATGCGGCATCGATTGCAGCTTTGGTTCTCACCACCGAGTGCCTTGTTGCCGACAAGCCAGGAGCCGGCGGCGCCGGTGCTGGCATGGGTGGCGGCATGCCTGGTGGCATGGGGATGATGTAAATCAACCCCTGGGAATAACACCCGACCTAGGTCGGTTGTACATAGAGCCTCCCGTTAATGGCCCGGACCGAATGGTCCGGGCCATTAATCATTTCCGCCTACGGTTTGTCCATGGCGAATGAGGACATCGACAGCGAAGTCAATGACAACGACGATCTTGAGAGAAAGATCGACGAGCGGATTGAAGAGTCCGACCGAGAACTTGAAGAGCGCATTTCAAAAGAGGTGCAGAAGCAGGTCAAGAAAGCGAAGCGCCCGAAGCGTCTGTGGATGACTCAGGTGATGGAGTACATCATCGGTTTTGCTCTGGCCAGCGTTGCGGCACGATCGGGTACTCCGTTAGTTCCGGCAATCTTCGCCACATTGGTCATTGCGAATGCTGCAACGGTGAAGGCATCTCTTTCAGCCTTTCGTCTCACGAATGGTCGGATCCATCAGATCATCGGAGTTGTGATTTCGTTGGGTGCGGTTATCGCTGCCATCCTCATCGACCTTGATGTATCAACTCGTGCAATGTTGATCGGTCTCGCGGGTGCTGAGGGCTTCGTCTCGGTACGCTTTGGTCATGGCATTTGAACGACCAGCACCTGATCTCAACAAGTTGATTACTGCATGGGAAGCATGGGAAAAGGGCGAAGAAATGCCCGGCCGTGTTCTTGCCAACTTGAAGACTGCCGGCCTTGCAGAGATTCTCGCTGAGTTGAAGGCTTCGGGCTGGACGCCCACTGCCAAGTGATTCGTCGACGCGGAGGTGACCAAGTCATCCCGCGTCCTTCGCAGTGGCGCGAAGGCGATGCGCCTTCATGGTTTACGCATGACCGCGCGATGTTGCACAACATGCATCATGTTCTTGATGCTGTCTCATCGCACGTCGTTGATCGCAACGAAGACAGTTCCGAGATGTCGCAAGAGTGGGTTGCAACTGCGCGAGTCTCCGCTGTTCTCGTTGCGCTCGTTGAACATCCCAATGGACCTTCGGTGATCTTGACTCGGCGCACAGATCACCTTCGCAATCACCCAGGACAAATTTCTTTCCCCGGCGGTCGCGTGGAGGAGTCAGAATCGGTGCACGAAGCCGCGGTTCGTGAAGCTCAGGAAGAGATCGGACTGAATGCTGAGAATGTTCACATCATTGGTGAACTGGACCCACTCACCACATTCGTGAGTAACAGTTTGATCATCCCTGTTGTGGCGCGCATCGATGGTGTTCCAACGTTCACTTTGCAAGAAACAGAAGTGGCCCGCGTTTTCATGACGCCGTTACATGATCTTGCGCGTGAAGACACCTATCGCAATGAGTGGTGGTCTCGCCCACAAGGTGACATCAATATTCACTTTTTTGAATTAGATGATGAGACCGTGTGGGGGGCCACCGGACGCATTCTGCGTCAACTCATTGATGTTGTTGCTCGGTAATTATTTGCCAGCGTAGGCACGTACCGCTTCGTAGAAAATATTCACCCACGCCAAACAGGATTTCTGAATGAGGGTGCTTCGAGTCGAACAATCGGACATCATGTCTTTCTTGAAGACAGCGTCAACTCGCGCACGCATTTCTTCATTCCACCATTTGCCTTTGTCGAGGCGAGAGAAGTTGCGATATGCAAAATCATGTCGTCGACAGGCGTTGTAGAAGTTAAATGTTCGACCGGTGCTTCCGATAACGGGAGCAGAGCAACCATCGGTCGTCCAGTCGAGGCGTTTGTCGCGTTTGGCTGAATCAGCCGTGGCGATAAAAGTCTTCAGCGGTTTTGCAAAAACCAAAGACTCTGTCACTACGTGCGCAGGTGGAGTAGGGGAAGCGGACACCGACAAACATGCGGTGACAATCAGAGTGCAAAGTATGGCCATGCACACCTCCTGTACACGACCAAGTGTGCGGGAAGAGTCCCGCTTGGCAAGACCTTTTGAAATTAAGCGGTGAGACACTTCACGAGAAGGGCCATTTCGACTGCGCCAACGGCCGCCTCGTCGCCCTTGTTGTCGATGCCAGGACCACTGCGATCAATCGCTTGCTGTTCTGTGTTCACTGTGAGAACTCCGAACATGACGGGGATACCGGTTGCAAGCTGCGCATCTTGAATTCCACGAGCTGCTTCGCCGCAGACGTAATCAAAATGAGGCGTGTCACCCTTAATTACTGTGCCGAGGCAGATGATGGCATCTACTTTTCCAGTTTGTGCAAGAACTTTCGCAGCGAGTGGAAGTTCGAATGCACCGGGCACCCATGATTCCATGATGTCGTTGTCGGCAACGCCAAGACGGTCAAGTCCACGAAGTGCTCCGTCGCGCAATTTGGTCACGATGTGGTCGTTAAAGCGAGCTCCGATGATTGCAATGCGAAGGCCCTTCCCATCAAGGTCGGGCATTGCGCTGCTAGATCCTGCACGTGTCATTTTGATGTTCCTTTTCCGTCGTTCAAATCGATGAGATGCCCCATGCGTTCGCGCTTGGTGCGAAGATAGCCCTCGTTCTCCGGGGTGGGAATGGTGTTCAAAGGAACACGTTCCACCACGCTGAGGCCATAGCCGCCGAGGCCGCCGTACTTTGCTGGATTGTTGGTCATGAGGCGGATGTCGCGAACGCCAAGATCAGCAAGGATCTGTGCGCCGATGCCGTACTCGCGGCTGTCAACGGGCAAACCAAGTTCTGTGTTTGCATCAACGGTGTCACGACCTTGATCCTGCAATGAATATGCACGGATCTTGTGTCCGATTCCGATGCCACGACCTTCATGGCCACGCAGATACACGATGACACCACTACCTGCCTTGTCAACAATGCTCATCGCTGCAGCTAACTGGGGGCCACAGTCGCAACGACGTGAACTGAAGACGT
>JACCDL010684724.1_pt1 | contig 13045 bp, 24 predicted proteins | sample 7441931 | NCBI WGS metagenome assembly JACCDL01 (sample SAMN15323437, study PRJNA562643) | freshwater metagenome | isolation source: river surface water | place: USA:Blue River Watershed | collected 2017-08-16 | reverse complement strand
ATGGCAGAACGAAGTCCCTTGTCTAGATGGGGCGAGAATTGCACAAGGCTGGGATTAGCGTCCCTGCTCTTAGCGGAGCAAGGCTTTGGTAGGATTAAGGCGGTACTGACTATTGGTATCTAGACTTCTCCTTGGTGGTAATAGACAATCCACCTACTCACAACCTATCCTAGCATGACTCATAAGAACCATTCACTGGATAGGTACCTGGCTTCGTAGTTCAGTTGGTTAGAACGCCACCCTGTCACGGTGGAGGTCGTGGGTTCAAGTCCCATCGGAGTCGCTAACGGTTGCCTAACCGCTCTCAAGGGTATGAGATAAAATAGGCATTGCCCTTGTAACTCAGTGGTAGAGTGCGATACTTGTAATATCGAAGTCGCAGGTTCAAATCCTGTCGGGGGCTCAAACGGTAGGAGAATTATGGAATCAGAATTTAACTTTAATCTTTGGGATGAAGTATACGATCCGCAATTCATAGAAATGTGTAGGCGGTCCAGGGTACCAGAAAAGTGGCTAACCGCTAGGAATATAGATGCTAAGTATAAAGACTCTATCATTAAGCCAATCAATCAATACCTTGAGTACATGGCTTTTCCACCAAAGTTAATCAGTATTGTTAATAACACTGTTACTCTTCAGTACCAACTCTTTGCAGATATCTATCTAAGGAAAAACAAGGACAAGCCTTACTACCATTCAGAGCGACCTTGGATAAGACAGTACTACCAAACAAAAGAGTCTTGGGATAGTGGAGATTTAAAAACAACAGATGCATACAAGATCTTTACTTTCTGGGTAGTAGACGCTGACATCACTGCAAGGGTGTATGAGGCAGACGGATCACCATTTGAGGTTCCAGACTCAGTTATCAGGTTTTATAGCATAGGCAAGTGGGATGAATACATAGTTCCACAATTTATTCCATTTAAGATTAAACTAGAGGGAAGCCACATGAAAGACAATGGACGCTATGGAGAGATATATAGGGGTTCCCCAGCATTCAACATAGAGTTTGAGGCTAATGATATAATTGTAGAGAGAGTTAGGAAATTCTATGAAGAGCAAGAAAAGTAAGATAATCACCTTTTATCCTGCAGATGAAAATATAATTGATTTCGCACCGAAGCCAATTCCTGCAAGTAAAAACATGCCAGAGTGGTACAAGAGACAGCCACCAACAATTAACAAAGACCTTCTATCTAAGGGCATAGCAACTAGCACCATAAAGAAGTGCATGCCGATCTTTGACTCAATGACTGCAGGCTATTTGCTTTTGGCACCATGCGACATCTATATAGATGCAACCAATCCAGACAACCTGGAGTTCTCTGTACCAAACCAACTCGGTCCAATTAGGGGAAGAATATTTGCGTCACACTCGCTAGAGCAGTACGGAACCTACCCAATTGACACAGACAAATATCACAGAACTCTGCTCAGGGTATTTCCATTGTGGTCAGTTGGCACTGAGCCAGGATATAGTTGTATGGTTCTACAGCCAATGCATACAGATGAATCTCCAGTCGTGGCATTCCCAGGAATCGTAGACACAGACAACTTCGCTACTGACGGTCACTTTTCATTCTTGGTTGAAAAGAACTTCAAGGGTACAATTAGGAGAGGCACACCGCTTGTACAGGTAATTCCTTTTAAGAGGGAGTCTTGGCAGATGGAAATCGCAAGCCCAGAGGAATCAAAGAAGACTTTGCTGAAGCAGAGTTTGCTGCTTAGAAGTGTCTTTACGAACGGATACAAGAACTTTTTTAGGGCTAAAAAGGAATACAATTGAAACTTAAGTTAGTTTTAACAAGACTACAAAAGTATATGAATAGGGAACTGCTGTATCCTGAGCCTGCTATAAATCACATCCCAGAATGGTATAAGTCACTATCTAGATTCTATAACTCTAATAGCAACTTTGATCTTAATATTGAAAATCATATTGGCACTGATGGCTCTTCGACATCCTCCAAGTTGTGCATGCCATTCTTTGACGCACTAACAATGGGATATGTATTCCCTACACCAGTAGATATTCACGTAGGCTACTCAGAAGATGGAAAGCCAATCCTAACTTGGGATGGTGACGAGATGCCTATTGATCAGCGGTACATGGTAGACATCCCAGTACCAGATAACTGCCACCCACTACACTTTGGTTGGAGAATGGAGTGGCACTATGAGACTCCTCCAGGACACTCTGTATTAATTACGCACCCAATGAATAGACACGACCTGCCCTTCTATACCATGTCTGGAGTAGTAGATGCAGACTCTTGGGGATTGCCAGTATTTATTACATTTTTCCTAAAGAGAGGGTTCCGTGGAACCATTCCTGCTGGAACGCCCATGTTTCAAATGATACCTTTCAAGAGAGATGACTGGGAGTTGGATCTAATTACTAACGACCAAAAAGAATTAGACAAGTACGATCTTCGTGCAGAATTTAGAAGAATAGACCTTTTTCATCACTACAAAAAGACGGCATGGGTTAAAAAGATTTTTAGGTCTATGGGGAAGGGTAACCAGAATGAGCGTAACTAGGATTGTTCTTTATTCTTATAAAAATAAAAACTTGCAAGAGTTGGTAGACAACATCTACGAAACATCAGTAATGAAAAACTTTTTTATAAAGATAATAGACCAAAGCAATATTCGCAAGCACTTTACCTTTAAGGACTATCCAAACCTACAGTATGAGTACGTGCACTGGGACTCCATAGAAAGTCCATGTACAAGAAAGGCAGAGGAGATAGAGAAGTCCGAATCTCAGTTCACAGCGTTTATCTCTGATGATGTCTGGTTTAATCCTGGATGGGACATAAAACTGGCAAAGTTCTTTAGAGATCGGGACGTGGTTGTTTCGGGTCGAATGACTGCGAGAGTTTCCTACAAGGATGTCTATACAATTGTAAACAACCCAGTGCCATCAGATGACTTTGCTTTGTCACAATATATAGACAGAAACTTTATATTTGCTAGAACAGAACTTTTGCAGAATGTCACGTACCCACCAAAATTAAAATACTATGGCGAGGAAGAGATGTTTACCATTAATCTGCTAGACGGCGAGATAGACATTTACAACGCACCAGGAGACCTGTATGTGGATCTTGGAAACAGACCAATAGAGAAATTGTACACAACCTTTTCAAAGTATCATAACTTTAACAATGTACACAAAGCCATAAATTCTGAAAAGGCAGGGAACTTTCTAAAGTATCATAATCTTGATAAGGATTATTACAAGCCAGCACCAGACCTAATTAATGACGTTCAGTACAATGTTCACGAGGATAACTTTTTTACTGCTAGTGCTAAAAAGTTTGTTGAAAAAGTTAACGTTTTGAATCCAGCCGAGACTGTGGTAGAATAGTATCATGAATAATAGAATCCTAGTAATCGAAAACTTTATAACGCCAGAAGATGCAGCCACCCTAATCCAGGAGCAGATAAATCCATCTGAGATCAATCCTTATCCAGAAAGGTATAGCACATACTTTGGTGGCACAGCCTTTCCGTACAACAGGCGTGTAATGGAAATCCTTGTCAAGTATGGTCGCAAGTCTAACGAAATTCACAAAGAGGCAAACGGCTTTCTAAATCCAATCTATGTGTTTAAGAGTTTTGGATCTCATTGGGTCGCTGGAACAGAAGGCGGTATTCACTCTGACGCAACTGGAAAAGAAACCTTCATTGAGTTTAGCACAGTAATCTATCTAAATGACCCAGCAGAGTATGAGGGTGGAGTTATCTACTTCCCAAATCAAGAATATGAATACAAGCCTAAGCAGTATTCTGCTGTATTCTTTCCAAGTGCAGGTACCGAATACATTCATGGTATAACCAAGATTACAAGTGGACACAGACACACTGCACTATACATGCACACCAGTTTGCCACAACATGCAGATCCAGACTTCTTGTTGCCTGGTGAAGCAGATACTTGGAGAGCCTGGAAATATGTCCCAAAGTCTTGACTATGAAGTCCTAGATTTAGGTTTGGTAATCTACAAGGGAATAATAAAAGACCCAGATAAGATTATCGAAGATGTCCTTGACCTAGATGATCGCTTTACAAATAATGAGCACGGAAGCCAAGTAACTGTGGTAAAGCCATGGACTCCATGGGAATATGGCGAGAATAGGTTCTGTGACATGAAGTTCTTGTTGGAAGAAACTTATATCCCTGAGAACGATTATTATGCTAAAGAGCAGATTTCAATATATCAAAGACTTGAGTCTGGTCTTAAGTCAGCCCTAGATCACTACTCCAAGGTCCTATACCCATTTGCTGAGAACAATATAAAGGGTAGAGAAAAGTCTATTCATATACTCAGATACACTAGCGATGGCTTTCTTCCTGCCCACCAGGATCAGGGCATTAGTACCAGAGTTCTTTCCGCAGTAACATACCTAAACGATGACTACGAGGGCGGAGAGATTGAGTTTGCAAACTCTGGTGTAAAGATTAAGCCACCTGCAGGAAGTGTAATATTTTTCCCATCTAACTTTCTGTACATTCACGAGGTACACAGGATGACTTCTGGTCAGAGGTATGCACTGCCATACTGGTATCACAACAGAGAAGTCATTATAGAGTCAGACGGCACAGAATAATGTTTGACATTGTTCCCAATAAGTGATAAAATAGTTACGAGCACTTTAGGAGGCTATTATGGCTAAGGCACAATTTCCCATCGACGGTAAACTTGGAGTAGATTTCAAGGCTACGTCACTAATGGGCATGAGAATTCACCCAGTAACAAAGAAGAAGAAGCACCACAACGGAACAGACATTTGGTCTAAGCATGAGCCATGCTGGATCGAAGCACCTTACGATGGTAAGGTCATTGAGGCTAAGAAGTCAACCGCTGCAGGTGGTGGCTTTGGTAACTACGTTATCTTGCTTCACAAGATTAACGGTAAGGATTACACAACCCTATACGCACACATGGGCGATGGAACCATCAAGGTTAAGAAGGGTCAGAAGATTGAGGCAGGAACTCCGCTAGGAAAGATGGCTTCTACTGGTATGTCAACAGGCAAGCACCTTCACTGGGAACTTCGTCTTGGCAAGCAGCACATCTGGGACGCAAACGGCAAGAACTACATTGAGCCAATTGCATTCTTTAAGGCATTGATTGCATCTGAAAAGGCTATCGCATCTGCTGCAGTAGTAGCAAAAGACGATGATCCAGTGGCACCAGAACCAACACATGACGAAAAGGGTGCAGCAGCACTAGAGAAGCCAGTACCAGCAAAGCCAGCAGCACCAAAGCCTGCTGTCGCAAAGCCAGTAAAGCCAGCACTTAAGGGAACGCTTAAGAAAGGCTCTAAGAATGGTTTAGTAACCTATCTACAGAAGTCTCTTAAGGTAGTTGGAGATACTCCTGGCACATTTGGTGATAAGACACACGCTGCAGTGGTTGCCCTTCAGAAGAAGCATGGACTAAAGGCTGATGGCATCGTGGGTCCACTAACTTGGGGGAAGGTTAACTAATGTCAGATTCAAAAAAGCGTAGTCTTTTAAAAACAGCAAGTTGGGAAACGTTTCACCTGATCGGTGTTGCTGGAGTTATTTACCTTTTCACTGGCGAGTGGGAGTATGCAACTTGGGGTGCACTAATTTACATCGGATGGGAAGCCTTGGGTTACTTTATTCATGAGCGTCTATGGGCTAAGTTTGGTAGAAAGGTTAACTAATGCCAACGTATGAATACGTCTGCAAGGCTTGTGAAAACACTCTTGTAGAAAAAAGAAGCATACATGACCCATCACCAGAGCACATGTGTGAAAAGTGTGGGTACAGGATGATCCAGGTCATAGGTGGCTTGGGCATTCAATTTAAAGGCAGCGGATTCTATAGAACGGACAAGTAATGGTAGAGACAAAAGAGTGGGTGCTTACTACGCTAGACCGTTGCGATAGTTGTGGAGCACAGGCATATGTTCAGGTCAGGGGTATCTCTGGAGAACTTATGTTCTGTGCCCACCACTACAATAAAGCAAGCGGAGATAAACTAGATGCATTTGCATTTGAGACAATTGACGAAAGAGATCGCTTGATTGAGAATAGGTTACAGGGCGATGACTAAGGCACTAGAGAACTTTAATTTTAAAAAGATTGCTGACTTTAATGTCTCCAGAATAAGGTCACTCGTTGAAACCTTTGACGAAGAGTGGCTGCTTGACACGTCTAGACAAGACAACTTTGAGACTCACAAGCATACCCTATCCTACTTCATCTACAAGGCAGACCTACGTTGGCAAAAGGGAATGCCATTCTTTGTAGAAACCAATGTTGAAAACCTGGAACTGCTTGACCTAGTTGAGGGTATCGTTCAAGATCTAGAGGCAATACACAACGGTACACGTGGCAACGTCCTACTGATTAAGTTGTTGGCAGGTCAGGACATACCAGAGCACATAGACTCTGGAGATTATTTAACGACAACAAGAAGACACCACTTGCCAATCATCACATCTCCTGATACAATATTTGGTGTTGGCATTGACAGGCTGAACATGCAAGAGGGTGAGTGCTGGGAGATAAACAATACTAGAACTCATTATGTCAACAACAACTCTTTGGTCGATAGGGTACATTTGCTAATCGACATAATGCCACTAGAAGAAAGATAAACAATGATTATTCAAATACTTGGTCTACCAGGTTCTGGAAAGACAACATTGGCAAACGCTCTGAAGGAGCGTCTTAATGCCATTCATCTAAACGCAGACAGGGTTAGGGCAACCGTAAACTCCGATCTAAAGTTTAGTGAAAAGGATAGAGTAGAGAACGCAAGACGACTAGGCGAAATGGCTAGGCTGCTTTCCGAGCAGGGTCACACCGTCATTGTAGACTTTATTTGTCCTACCAAGAAAACTAGAGAAATTTTTGGTAAGCCAGACATCAAGATTGCACTAGACACGATCTTCTCTAGCAGATTTCCAGACACAGATCTAATATGGATGCCTGTCGTAGATGCTGACTACACATTCTATGAGTGGAAGACAGATAAAGAAATGGCAGACGAAGTAATTGAGCACTTCGGTTTGTTTGACTGGTCTGCACCTACAACGCTAATGCTAGGTCGCTACCAGCCGTGGCATGAGGGGCATCAGATGTTAAAGAATATAGCCCATGATCGTACAGAACAGGTCTTTGTTGGAGTTAGAAACACCTACGGAACCTCTGAGAAAGATCCGCTGCCTTACGACAAGGTTGAGGAGTTTATTCTTGCAAGCAATGAAGGAACCAGTACGCTTGTAAAGAGGTTGCCAAACATTACCAATATTATTTATGGTCGTGATGTAGGGTATAAGATTGAGCAGATTGGACTACCTGCAGAGATAGAGGCTATATCTGCTACGCAAAAGCGTAAGGAATTGGGTATATGAATGAAACTACGGCGAGGTCTATAGTAAAAGCATTAACTTATAGGTTTTGGCAAAGTCTTAATACGTTCATAATTTCTCTGGCTGTTACTGGTAAAATAGATATGGCTGCAGCAATTGTAAGCATAGAGGTAATAGTTAAGATAGTCATTTATTTTTTCCATGAAAGAATTTGGACAAGAATAAAGTGGGGAAGGAAATAATATGTACGAGTATTATGTAAAAGAAGTAACCAACGTAGTAGATGGAGACACCATTGACGTTGTAATTGATCTAGGATTTGACATCCTATTCCAAAGCCGTGTACGCCTGGCAGGTATCGATACCCCAGAGTCACGCACTACCGATAAGAAGGAAAAGGCATTAGGTCTTGAGTCTAAGAAGTACCTTTCCGAACGCATCAAGGCTGCAAAGAATGTTGTCATTAAGACTGAGAAGATGGATTCATCTGAGAAGTATGGTCGCATTCTTGGTTGGCTATACCTTGATGGCGATGGTAACTCAATCAACCACGAGATGATTGAAAAGGGTTATGCCTGGGGATATCTTGGGGACACCAAGGTAAAGGACTTTGAAGCACTTGCTAAGGCTCGTGCCAAGGCTGCTAAGTAAGGTTTGTCTGTGGAATATCTGGTTGGTTCGGTTTCGACTATCATAACAATACTAATTGTATTGTTTGTTGTTAGCAAGGTTATCAATGCTAGAAGTCGATCAACCAAGATATTCTATAGCCAAAGCAACATATATGAAAGAATAAAGCCAGCAATTCCATTTATGCCACCAAAGCCAAGGGAGTCTCAGTCAACAAACTATCAAAGGCAACAGATGCTTCGTGTTGCCATCATAGATAATCTCGCATACTGGATTTCTGACAATGCAGTTTTTGTAGCAAATATCAATGAAGATGGTTTTATAGATAAAGAATCTGCAAGACCTATTGACACAATGGGTATGGATAAGGTAGAATTGGATAAGATAGGCTTTATTGTTGAAAGACTAACGGAAGGAAATAATAATGATAGTGGCAATACAAGGCACCAAGGGTTTTAATGACTATCAGATATTTCTGAGAGCAATGGGAACAGCACTAAGAGATCTGCCAGAAAGCGATAAGGAGTTTCTTATTTTTTCTGCAGGTCCTATGCAGATCAATTCTTTTGGTCAGGAGTTTTCCAACATTACGGAGCGTACTCTAAAAGCCAAGGGTATCAAAATTAAACTTGTTAAGGTTCCACCGTCTTGGATAGACGACAACCTTAGCACTATAGACTACTTTGCCTTTTTCTCTAAGCCAAAAGAGACTTGGTCAAAGCAGGCACAACATGCACACGACAAAGATGCAAATCTTTGGGTGTACAGATATTAATAGGTAATCTACAAAGTAGGAGAGTGAAATGCAAATAACTTCACTTGAAATAATGGAAGACATTGTCAAGAATAATGACAATCTTTCATGGGATGGCTGGACTGTCATCGAAAACAAGACCAATGAAAACGGCATGATGTCTAAAGACGGAGCATTCGTTGACGGCAAGTGGATCGTACAGAAGCGTTACGAGGCAACTGCTAATGGTTGGGAGATTCCAAACAAGTTAGTTGGCTGAAATGAATAGACATGACTGGAAGAAACAAGCAGCCTGTCTAGGAATGGAAATCAACACGTTCTTTGACGAATATGAAGAGGACGTAGACTCAAGAAAGTTTGTGGACTCAATCTGTGCTGAGTGTCCTGTTAGAAAGCAATGCTTTGCTTCGGCAGTAACTAACAAGGGTTGGGGTGTCTGGGGAGGAATCTATTTTGAAAATGGAAAGATCTCTAGAGAGTTTAACAAGCACAGAACAAAAGCAGACTGGTCAGAAACCTGGAAGAGTCTCACTTTGGATAAGGATAACTAATGTATACAGATGAAATGCGTAGAGCCTTCAGATCTATTACGCCACCCAAAAACTTTGGGGTAGACCTTATAGACAATGATAACTTTATTAGTGTTGTTGCCAGAGAAGATGTCTTCATGCGTCTTCTAGACGAGGAAAAGAGAAACGCCATTGAGTATATGGTTAGAGTTAAAAAGGCTTTGGAGGACAACGGAGCAATCGTTCTGCTTGTCCGTGAAGGCGGAAAGGAGCAACTATGAGGTATGACATAATTGCTTTTGCTCTAATTACACTGATAGCCATTGGATCGTTAGCGTACTCAGCATATTCATTCTTTAGGCACAAGAAACTGCTAAAGACAGTTGTTGAACTCTATATAGCAAGAAGTGCACTTGAGGACATGATTGCTAACCAGGCTCTCAATAAAGAAGAGCACATCGATCAGAATGATGGGTTCGTAAAGTTCCTATCTGATTCTCGTGAATGGGCTTTTGACTACATTGATAAAGTACAACAAATAATATTCGTATTAAAAGAAAAATACGATAGCAAAAAGGCACTTGATGAACAACTAAAAGAATTGTTTAACATGTTGCCAGAAAATAACAAGGAGAAATAAAATGAACGCACAACTAAAGGCACTCTTGGCATCATACGGACGCTCAGTCCTTGGTGCTGGTCTTGCACTATACCTAGCAGGTGTGCCACTAGAGGATCTATTGTACTCTCTATTGGCTGCTTTGGTTCCAGTAGCACTACGCTACGTTAATCCAAAGGACCCAGCGTTTGGTAGAACCTTGCCACCTGTAGAAGAAGTTGCAGAGGCATTGAAGGATGTCAAGGTAGTAAAGGCTCCAGCAAAGAAGCCTGCTGCTACTGCTAAGGCACCTGCTGCAAAGAAGACTACTCCAAAGAAGTAGTAAAAGTAAAAAGATAGCCAGGGGAAACCCTGGCTTTTCTTTTACCTAAAAGTCTTCGTGGTATATCTTGGCGGTATGAATAATATATATATTTTCAAAACCAGCATTATGGAAGTTCTGGCAAACAACGACAGTGTCACAGTCAAACTTATTTGTGACTGTATTAATATATCCATAGCGAACGCCATCCCTAAACGGTTGTGCACGATATAAACAAACACCGTTAGACGTTGCGTAGTACCAGTCATAAGGCTTTGATGTCGTGTCAAACTTTCTGACTTCCTCATGGCTTGTAAATCTTGGACCCTTGCGAGTAGCCCAACTATCATAGATAGGATGGTTGTTGACTGTTAGACCAGATACAATGTCAAAATCTGGCTCCAACTTTTTAAACTCCAGGATCTGCCTAATGGTGTCCATATCAAACCTCATGTCAGACTCAACCATCATTACATAGTCAGCCTTTTGCAAGAAGTCCTTTGCCTCAATCGCCTTGTTTCTTGCAATAGAAAGGTTCTTTACCCTATCCTTAGATTTAACAGAGCCGTAGTTGTTGGTGTGCAATTTTTCAGATACAAAAGAAAAGTCTGAAAAGAATGACCAATCCTTTTCACCAATAAGTTCTGGGGTACCGTCTATAGAGTCATTCTCATAGATAGACAGGAAGAATTCGTAATTTGGAAACGTATCAACCATCTGCTTGAGTTGATCGTAATATCTGTCTATATACTTAGATTCATTTCTAATCACTGAATAGACAAGGACTTTTGGTTTTGCCATGAAATCTCATTTCTCTTTACAACAATTATAGCATCTGATATAATAGTTATGCCTGCCAATTGGGGGCAATTAACTCGCTTAATAGGAGATGATATATATGGTTATTTTTAATGACCCATTCGTAAGCCTGGCTCAGGAATTTGAGAAGGTATTTACACAGCCAGTAAAGGCAACTTACCCACCATACAACGTGATTAAAGTAGACGAGGATGAATGGATCCTTGAGTTTGCTGTTGCTGGTCTAAACAAGGAACACCTTGAGGTAACAACCCACAATGGAGTTCTAACAATCAAGAATGATACTGCAGAGGTTAGCCTACCAGACGAGCAGAAGTATCTGCACAAGGGAATCGCCAACCGAAAGTTTATTCGTTCGTTTACCCTACCAGAACACACAGAGGTTCTGAAGGCTGAAACTCGTGACGGAATCCTGTCCGTTACCCTGGTACGCTCAGTTCCAGAAGAGAAGAAGCCAAAAGTGATTAGCATTAACTAACATCTAAATAGGTACTCCTGGACATGAGTATAAACTGTCCATCTTTCGTGCTATAATATATACATGCCATATCACGTTGGAGAAAAGGGATCATACGGTTGTTCGGGTTACCCTGCCCTTAAAGATGACGGAACCGTAATGGGCTGCCACGACAGTGCCGAAGAAGCAGCCAATCAAATTTATGCTATCAACCAATCCGAAGGAAATGTAGACAAGGTTGCACCTTGTTGGGATGGTTATACCCAGCGTGGTATGAAGCCAGGTGCAGGTGGCAAGATGGTTCCTAACTGCATTCCAGTTTCAAAGGCAGATCGTCCAATCATGGAAGGCGACTACGTTATGGGCGGTACCTCAGAGGGTATTGTCGTTGGTCAGGTAGAGCACATCATGCGTGAGGGTGGCGTTTACGGCATTCCTGGTACAGAGTACGCTATCCAGTCTACTCCAGAAAACCCTGCTATGGCTGTAAGAATGTTTGAGCAAGAAGAAAATGGAAAGTTCTGTGCAACTGCCTACTCAATTGGAATGCTTTACAATAACGCAATCCCAGTAGACATTGAGATCGAAGAAGAGGATGAAGATGAAGAATATATGGACAAGGCTGAGGGCTATTCTCCTCCTGCTGGTGCCAGGGCTGCTGCTCGTCGTGCTATTAAGTTCAAGGAAGACGGAAAAGCAGGCGGTGCAGGAACTGCAGTTGGATGGACTAGGGCTAGACAGTTGGCTAATGGAGAGACACTCTCGCTCAGTACAGTAAAGCGTATGTTCTCCTACTTCTCACGTCACGAGGTAGACAAGAAGGGCAAGGACTGGGGTAACCAGGCAAACCCATCTAATGGATACATCATGTGGCTTGCATGGGGTGGAGACGCTGGCTTCTCTTGGTCACGTGGTATTGTTAACAGAATGAAGGACAAGTCTTTGTTCTCTGATTTTGGTAAGGACTACACAAAGCCAACATCTATTGAGAATATCTGGAAAGACTAACAGTGAAAAAGGCAATTATCACTGGCATAACTGGTCAGGACGGATCATACTTAGCAGAACTGCTTCTCAATATTGGCTATCAAGTCCACGGTATTGTAAGACGGTCATCAACTGACAACCTAGTTAGAATTAAAAGCATTCTTAAGAACGACAACCTATTCCTTCACCAAGGCGACCTAACAGATTCTGCATCTATTGCTAATCTAATTAAACTTGTAGAGCCAGACGAGATCTATAACCTTGGTGCCCAGAGCCACGTACAGGTATCATTTGACACAGCAGAGTTTACTGCAGAAGCAGACGGCATTGGTGTTCTGAGAATCCTTGAGGGCATCCGTGCTGCTGGACTTACAAAGACAACAAGGTTCTATCAAGCATCTACATCTGAGATGTTTGGCAAGGTACAGGAAGTTCCACAAAAGGAGACCACGCCATTCTACCCAAGATCTCCATACGGTGTAGCAAAGTTGTACGGTCACTGGATTACAAAGAACTATCGTGAATCTTATGGTATGTTTGCTACCAGTGGAATTCTATTTAACCACGAGTCACCTAGACGTGGAGCAAACTTTGTGACAAGCAAGATT
>JACCDL011099010.1_pt1 | contig 13046 bp, 10 predicted proteins | sample 7441931 | NCBI WGS metagenome assembly JACCDL01 (sample SAMN15323437, study PRJNA562643) | freshwater metagenome | isolation source: river surface water | place: USA:Blue River Watershed | collected 2017-08-16 | reverse complement strand
TAGGTGCCATTTTCGTCGCTAAGAAACGGACCAAATTGGGTTTCGGTATTGAGATCTGTGAAGCTTAGACTTGCTTTTAACTGTTTGTTATCGTTTTGGTTACTGAAGGTTCCGGCAAAAATAAAAGGCGTTTGTTTTTCTTGATCAAGGGCCAAACTATAAATTTCACATCGTCCGGCCTGACCAGCTCGGTTACTCGAAAAATAAACTTGACCGCGCGTTCTGTCCATTACAAAAAGTAAATCATCATCAGGGCTTGCATATGGATAAGGTAAGCGTTCGAGCTTACTGCTCTTGCCGGTTTGCAGATCTAATTGTACTTGAAAAAGGTCATAACCACCAATACTGTTGGCCTCAGAACTGAAGTAAAGTGTCTGGCTTTCTTCGTCATAAAAGCCAAAAGCCTCATTTTTTAAAGAGTTGACCTCCCCTTCTATCTTGATGAGCTTCGCCCAATTATTGGCTGCATCTTTTTTCTGGATGTATAAATCGAGTTGTCCGCTGCCATCGTCTAGGGCCAAAATTCTGTATTTCATCGCTCGGCGATAACAGTATATCGGAACATTGCCTTTTTTGGCGTTGTACTTTGGTAGCACTTCTGCTGCTTCGTAAATGCTATAGCCTTCTTCTGCGAATGGATACTGAGAGTAAAACTTATTGCGTTCGACTTCTTTGGTGCTCAGAAACGGTAAGGTCTGGAAATTCTTGAGCTCCAAAACACCGCGTTCACATTGCTTGATCAATTCAGCAATAGGGTAAGTATCTTTTTGGTTGGCGCTTAGTTTTTCATATTGTTGATAGGCACTAATGGCTTTTTGAAAAAAATACTGATGCTGAAAAATGCGCCCACGGTAGTAATACACCAAAGGATCACAGGGCAATTGATTGGCAATAATCAGGTCGAAATACTTGGCGGCATCGTTCTGATTAGCCACCTCATACAAGCAGTGACCATACCGAAAATTGAAGTCCGGATTGAGCTGATCCTTTGCTAAAAGTTGCCTGTAGGCAGGCAGTGCACTTGTGAAATCTTTTTTGGAGTAGCTTGTTGCTGCTTCCTTTTCAAGCATGGCCTGATTCTGGCCAAAAGCAAAGTGCTGAAGACCAATGTGCAGGGCGATGAAAAAAGTAAAGTATATTTTTTGCAGCAAATTCAGTAAGCTAAACGCTTTACTTACGATTTTTTTGCAAAAAGGTTCATGCGATTTTCGGTCTTGTTTCGTAGGCGTTCGATGTTCTTGCGGTGTGCCCAAATAACAGATACGCCTAAGACAATGGTAAAGACAATCATGATGCGGGTGTCATCGTGCACGAAATAATAAGAAACGAGCGGAAAACAGAGGGCTGCTGTCATGGATCCGAGAGACACATAGCCGCTGCTTACAAATACGATTAGAAAGATTGCTAAGCAAACGGCTGCCGCTGGCGGATTGATCCCGATAATGACTCCGAGAGAAGTGGCAACGCCCTTCCCTCCTCTGAACTGCGCAAAAACTGGGAAAACATGCCCAAAAACTGCAAAGAAAGCCGCCGTAAGTTGTAAAATCAAAAACTCATCTTTATAGCCGGCAAACCAACACGATGCAAAGAAATAAGGCAAACAACTGGCAATTGACCCCTTGGCTACGTCCACTAATAGGACCAACCAACCGTAGCGCTTACCGAGCACTCTAAAAGTATTTGTAGCACCTGCATTCTTGCTACCGTGCTCACGGATATCGATGCCTTTGAAGTATTTTCCGACCCAAACTGCACTCGGAATGGAACCGAGTAAATAGGATAAAATAATGATCAAAAAGAGTAATTCCATACTATTTGTTCAATAAATAGGAGCGTAATTTAGCTAAAATTGCTGAAGCAGCAGTCTCATCAATTGGCTCATACTTAAAGTTTTTTGACTGACGTTTTTCAGCTTTGATATTTTCAATAGCGCCTAGCACCGCTTTATCAGAACTGTAAAAAGAGAGCAAACCATCTTTTTTGTCTTGCTCATAAGAAAGCACATAGCGCGTATTATCAAAGGTTTGAAGCTCCCAAATAAGACTCGGATTGCATTGATCTGAGAAGCATTGCACATAACATTGCGTCAATTCAACAGGTTGATTGATAGCTTGGCCGTTGATGCTAATTAAACCAACAGTTTGTGAGGTAGCAATAAGGCCTTTGTCGTTCTTTTTGGAAGTCGGTTTGTCGCTGCCAAAACTTTCTAAAACAAGACCGCTTAGAATAAACGATTGTTGCAAACCAGCCGGCATTTTTTTGAGTTTTTCTTCGTCGAAATCTTTGAACACTTCTTGCGCTTCCTTGGCATTTGACCAATAAGAAAGGCTATTTCTGAGGCCATAAATTGGTTTTTTCATCCCCCACTCGGTTGCATTTTCAGAGGCTTTGAATTGATCGGCCATGGTATTGAGAATGCTGTTGTCTAGCGGAATTTGAACCTTTGCATTGGCGCTAATCCTGGTTTTGTTGAGATTACGGTCATAGGCAATTTTACCGTAGAGGTCTACTTTAAATTCTCCGGTTTCTATTCCTAAATTGATGGCACCATAGCCCGCCAACTCACAAGTCTCGGCATCTAGCACCAGTAGATTTGACAAGGAGTCTGTTCTTTCCAGACGCGCTTTACTACCAAGTTCAAATTGCTTGCGTTCCACGTTATATTGAATGTAGCCAGCAGCACTGAAAACACTAGGATCTTGCGGCCCTTCCTTCACTGACAAGAATGCAGGGTAAATGCGCAAGCTATCTTTGCGTTCGGTTTCTCGCCAAACAAAGCCTACAGCCAAATTTCTACCCATGGCATCTTTGGGGCTTTCGGAAATAGGAATCTGGATTTGCTTGGCTAAGACCGTATCTTTGAAACTCATCCAAGATTTATTATACTGACAAGGGTGAGCCAATTTAGTAGAACCATCTAACATGAGACCTGGGTGGCTTGCCTCTACGCGAACCTTTCCAAAATATGCAAATTCAGGACTTAATTGGAAGCTTGTTTTTTCAGGGACGACTCCTTCAGCAATTGTTTTGGTTTGTTCATAGGCTATTTTGGCCATTTGAATGGTTGTTCTGACTGAATCGCGGTCAAAATATGGATACATACCATTACCCTTATAGGCAAAACGTCCTTCAATTTGAATATTGGCCTGCTCGAAACTGTGAAACTTCGTGATGTAATTGGCCAAAACACGCGCATTTTTTAAAGAATCCATGGCGGCTGCCTTTCTGATCTTGACCCTCGAAGAATCTGGAAAAATTCGGGCATCTCCAACCTGAATAAAATCAACGGCATCGCAAACAATGAGCTGCGTTTTGAGGTCATATTTGGCACTCAGAGATTTAAATTGCAGCGAGTCTTGCTTAACGGCTGTTGAATAGAAATTATTTTTTGTTAGGTCTGCGCCACTTTCAAAAGTTGTTTCTCCGCCTTTGTTTTTCTTGAAATCGAGTGTTTCAGCATCCATAAACCAATTGAACTTATCCATTTGGCAATAATATTCATTGGCTGGGAACATGATGCGTTTGGTACCATTAGAAATAAATTCACCCACACGCGTTTCAAAACTAAGGTGTGCCTTCATTTCATCGGACTGAATTGCCAATGGGTTTTCACCATAACTAGAGAAGCGGTTTCTGAGGGCGAAGGCAGCATTATCTGAACGCACATCTAGGTCGGTAAACTGAAAATCTTGGGCCGTTAATTGGGCATCTTTGTAGAAAAATGCGCCTTTTCCAGTCATACCTTTCTGATTAATGGTGATTTCGCCATCCAAAGCGGCATTCTCTGCAAAGAGGGTGAGTAATTCATCGCCATAACTCGCAATTTTCATGCTGACCTTCTTGGGCTGATAACTCATGTAGGCTTTTTGGGCTGAAGCAACCGGATAACGCACGCCAGAACTGCGCACCGGAGCAGAAAATTGGACCAATCCGATGGCTGAATCTGGTAAGAAGGTTAATTTCTTAGAAATGGCTGTCGTATGTAAAAATTCAATGGTACCAGATCCTTGCAAACCATTATTAGACAAGTAAATTTGATTTTTGTAGCGAGAACTGGTTTCGTAAAATGCCAAACCTTCAGTCGGCGCAGCTGAAATAAAACCAAACGAGTAGTCATTCATGATGCGGATAGGCTCATTGAGTCTTGGGAAAATGCCTGCAGAAACCAATTGCCCGTTAAGCTGAAGACTTTGCTCTGAAAAATTATCTAGACTGTCCAATTCAAAGACCGCAAGCTCGTAATAAAAACGGGTGCTATCATAGGCTCCTTTTAAAATTTGCTTGTCGTTGTAATATACATAAGATGGGGCTACAGTTGATAAATATGGAAAGCGGCCGTTTGAGGCAACCTTACCGGACTTATTAGCAGGTAAATCAATATGAACCGTTCCTCTGATGCCCTTTATGGCGCTTAGCATTTCAATTGGGGTGGTGCCATCTTCTTTTCTAAGTGGCTTGACACGCAATTTTGTTTCTTGGGTTGTGTAAAGGTTGACAAGGAAATTATCATATTCAAATTTAGCTTGCTTACTGAAAATTTCACATTTACCGGCTTGTAATAGACCTGAAAAGACGATGTCTCTGTTTTGCAAAAGCGTCACAAGCGTTGTGTCTGGGAAGATCCTTACTTGTTGCGATGCGGAAAGCACTATTTGTTGTACCTCACGGATATACATCACTTGTTGATCGAGCTGTATATTTGCATAGGCCTGCTCTTTGGACTTTCTGAGGTCACTTTCAATGCGCAAATTATCAAAGTCACTGGTTCCTTGGCTGGCTGCGGCATAAGCCAATAATTTCGGACTCAAAAGCCATTTTTTCTGTTTGGGATCTGCAATTAAAAACCCTGCTGCAGCTAAATCAACAAAGAGCGGCTTGACCTGATCGATGGTTTTTTTAAGCGCATTGGCCAACTCGCCCTCCGTAAAAAGTGTTTTTCCTTGCGTAGTCGCTAAACCCGCTAACTGAATAAACGGATGCTGCCCACCTACCCCAGAAAATTTTCCATACAGACTTGCATCGAAGTAATCCATCGACTCAAAGCGCGCTGTTTTTCGTTCCTGAGCTGTACCCACATCAAAAGTATAGTAAGGTTCTGGGCTGCCTTTTTTCCAGTTGAGGATGGGTGCATAACAATACACTTTAAAGTAGTTATCAATAAAAGGGAAGTAATCGGTGCCTTTTTGACTTGCTGCCAAACGCAAAAGCTGTTGTGATTCATCGAAAGTGAAAAAACACTGCTGAATAGTGATGGAGTCTCCGTTTTTATAGCGCATTACCGCCCTGGCATCTCTGGCCAAGATTTGCTTTGGACTCATTTCAAAGCCATCAGCACTAATTTCAAACAAAGGTTTGCCTCCTCTTTTGAAAATGAGTTTAGCAGGATTATTTGCGGTTCCTTTCCCCGAAAAGTCAGGGCCATTGAGCGCAAAACTACCTTCGTAATCCATTTGGTCTCGGAGATTTGCTATTTTCAGACGCTGCTCATAAGAACTAAACTTTGGTGCAGCTTCGTTTTCCGTTAAATCAATGTAGGTAAGATCTGTTAACTTACCCCAAATTGGGGTGCTAAAATAAGGCGTCGTTAGGGCCACTGAGTCAGCCTTTAATTTAGCTGTATTGAAATCACATTTGTAGTTTTTCAGTACCGCATATGTTTCATTCTTGGCCAAGCCTGCCTTTTCCCAGTTAATGGTACCAGCTTTCCCAACCCATTTTTTAGTTTGGACATCGAAAATACCAGAAGTTTGATACACTACAATTGAATCTTGGTTTCCGTCCTTGTTGAAATAAAAACATTTCAGATTGACATTTTGTAGCTGAAGTTGCAAGGTTTTGCCACTTTGCCAGGCAACGGTGCCACCACTTGAAGTCCAACGAAAGTTAGCCTCTTTATAAAATGAAAAATCACGGAAAAAATCTACTGAAAAAAGCAAGAAATTCGTGAGTTTTTCATCGGGCTCTGTCGCGTAGTCATTGACAAATTGCTGCCAAGGACTCGATAAATCAGTACTCACTTTTTTCTCGATGAGTAGGATGCTTGCTTGCAAATAAGCATAAATATCTGGGTAAACAGGCACCTCCTTTTTTTGCAGCTGATTGCAGTTGTCTACCAATTTCTTGAACTGGGTTTCATTGAGCAAAGAACCTTTGATTTGCTGCGAAAAATCACCTTTTAAGTAGCTTTGAGCAGCTTCGTCGGTAACCATTTGCTGCCAAGTCTTGACAAATTGAACGCGTTCATTTGGAAAGGTTTGTGCCCTTAAAATAAAAGCACTGCTAAGCGCAAATAGGAAGGTGCATACTAAATTTCTTTTCATTGCTTAATGAATTTAAGAACCGCCCAGTTTTCGCGATCCAATGTTTGTTGATGTTGCAAACCTAATTGGGCTGCTGCTGCAATGAGGTCCGGTGCATCTGTAGTGAAAAAGCCTGACAGTAAAAGCACAGCATTTGGCAACATCACTGCTGCATATAACGACAATTGTGATAATAGTACGTTTTTATTGATATTGGCTAAGATGAGATCATAGGGCTGCTCACCAATCGCCTCGGCCCCGCCATGAATGGCCTCAACTTTAGTAGCGCCATTAAGAGCAATATTTTCAAGGATATTTTCAGCAGACCATGCTTCAATTTCAATGGCACGAATTTCTTGGGCACCTAATTTTTCTGCGAGCAATGAAAGCACACCTGTACCTGCACCCATATCTAAAACGCGCTTGCCTTTGAAATCGAGTTCAAACATGGTTTGGCAAATCAGGTGAGTGGTTTGATGATGCCCTGTTCCAAAGCTCATTTTGGGCAAAATCACGAGTTCCATGCCATTAAAAGGCTCAAGCTCGTGAAATGGCGCCACAATGCGCAGTTGTTCACCAACATACACTGGCTCAAACTGAGATTCCCAGTTGGCATTCCAATTTTGCTGCGCTAGTAATGTAAGATGAAAGCCGTCTATTACTGGAGCCACTTGTTGCTGTTCGGTAAGCAAAGCTTGTAAAGCAAGACCATCGTAGTCTGCTTCGGGAATATAGGCTTTCAGGTGTGGCGCTTCTTCCACAAAACTTTCAAAACCAATTTCAGCTAAGTAGGCAACAAAGATGTCGCTCCAATTTTCAAAATCGTTGAGCGCGATGCGCAATTCGTAATAATTCATATTAAAGTTGCTCCCATAATTGATGAAAAACCTGTGGATCTAATGAAGCGCCACCTACTAGCGCACCCGAAACTTCTGGGCAAGCAAAAATAGTGGCAGCATTCTCCGGATTCACGCTGCCGCCATACAATATAGGTACAGCCTCGGCTGCGCTGCCAAAAAGCTCAAGTAACAAACTTCTGATAAAAGCATGCATTTCGGTAATTTGTTCGGCATTCGCATGAAGACCCGTGCCGATAGCCCAGATAGGCTCGTATGCAATACAGAGCAAAAATAATTTTGCAGCATCTAGTGACAACAAAGCTGATTTCAATTGTTGTTCGATAAAATTCAAATGTGTTCCCCCCTCGCGTTGCATCAGGTTTTCGCCACAACATAAAATGAAAGATAAATCTCTATCAGCAGCGGCTTTTACTTTTTGTGAAATACAGGCGTTGTCTTCATGAAATAGCTCACGGCGCTCTGAATGGCCTATTAAGGCTGACGAACTTCCAACACTAGAAAGTTGTTCGAGGGAAAGCTCTCCGGTAAATGCACCTGATGTCTCGTGATAAAAATTTTGGGCACCGACATGACTAACGTTTTGTTGCAACATCGGAATGAATAAAGCACTGGGGTAAACCCGTACTTCTTTGGTATCAGATTGCCAATTGAAACCGCTGAATGCTTTGACCCAAAGTTCAACTTCAGGCAAGGTTAAATTCATTTTCCAATTGGCCGCAAGGATCTTATTTCGCATGAAACGAAAATAAGCGTTTTATCAGCGCAACTTTTGTTTTTGCAATTGGGTTTTCAAGTCTTCTTTGTTGAAAGCTTGAGGGCCTTCCGGACTATGGTAAAATTTTACCACGTTTCCATTCCATAAGTAAGCCACGCCAGGTACATCGCGATTACCGCCTAACACACCCCAAAACTCAATGATATCGAGGGTTTTGAAATTAAATTGAGCACCTGCAAACTTAAAAAAGTCCGGGATTTCTTCTGCAGCTTCATCCATGAAGAGAATTTGAAGCTCAGGGAAATCAGGGATGCTATTTTTCATGGCAACTAGTTGCTTGGCTGTAGCACGGCAGTGATCACAACTTGGCGCAAAAAAACAAAGAAGTTTTTTACCGTCATTGATGTTGGCAAAATACTTTTCATAACCCGATTTTTTGGGTTTTGGACCCAAATCTTTGGGTTTTTTAATCTTACTTGCAGTATCTGCTACAGTAACTGGGGTTTTTAGCGCTTTAGGATCTTGAGTTTGACTGACATCAGTTGCTGTATTTGTAACTGTTGAATGCTCAGTAGCAGAAGTAGGTGTCTGAACCACTGTTGCGGCTTTGTAGGTCGGGATGAAAATAAACATCAGGAGCATGCACAAACTCAAGACTGTGGTTAGGAACCAAATGTTTGATTTCTCCGGGAGTTGCGTTCCATAGCGCTTCCATAAAATAAGCAGAAGCCCAATAGAGAGCACATTTTTAAGTATGGCTTCTAGTGGGGTCATAGGAAGCAAGGCGCCAAAACAACCGCAATTCCCTTTGTTGCCAGAAACCGCCATTTGAATGCTGAGATGCACAACAAAAACTCCTAGCATTAAAACAACCGATGGAATGACCCATTTTTTGAGATCAAAAGGGAAAAGCAAAAGTAAGCCCAAGCCAAATTCAATTCCGATAAGGGATCTGGAAAAGATTTTTGCAAGTTCGGTATTGAAACCCAAAGGATACAATTGCTTCACTTCAAACATAGAAATGGTGCCGTAGGCAGACGGATCGGGATAAATTTTACCGTAGGCCGATACTAAAAACAAACCGGCAATGAGAATGCGGATGCTCCAAGGGAGGTAACGTTCAATGTTTTGCATGTGCGAAGTTTTATAAGAACGAAAATAAAGGGTTGGCTGCAAGCTCATTTGACTTTAACAGCGTCTTAACAATTCCCCAAATGAATGAGTGCAAACACACTATAATTAAGCATGTCGAAATAATTGCCCTCTACCCCTTCGGAAATTTTGGTTTGACCTGCGTTGTCTTCGATTTGCTTGATGCGCAAAATTTTACTTAAAATTAAATCAGTTAAGGAGCTCACGCGCATGTCTCGCCAGGCCTCGCCGTAGTCGTGGTTTTTGCGCTCCATGAGTGCCTTGGCTTCGGCAGCAATATGATCATAGTGTGCGATTGCTTCCGTTGGTGTCATGTCGTCTTGAAGACCAGCAGGTGTTCGGACCTGAATGATGGCCATGATGCAATAATTCACGATTGCTTGAAAGGCATCTTCAAAGGGCTCATCTACTTTACTGGCACCCGCTTCTTGAATGGTTCGGATGCGCTGCGCTTTGATAAATAATTGATCGGTGAGCGAGCTCGGGCGAAGAATGCGCCAAGAAAGACCGTAGTCGTGAGTCTTTTTTTCGAAAATCTCTCGACAAATAGTCATTACATTTGTGTATTGTAATTGTGTTTGTGTCATGAATCAGGGTAAGGAACTGGGTGCTATTTTTCATAGAAGTCGCTTTTTGAATATCAAAGGGCAACTTCATGATTTTGCACAACCAAAGATAATGGGAATTTTGAACATGACGCCCGATTCCTTTTATAAAGAAAGTCGTGTTTCTGAAGAGTCGATGCTAATAGAGCGTGCGCGCACCATGATTGAACAAGGTTGCTCAATTTTAGATATCGGAGCAAGTTCTACTAGACCAGGCGCGGCTATCCTGAGTGCACAAGAAGAAATTGATCGATTAGGCAATAGTATCAGTGTACTCAAAAAAGCGTTTCCAGATATATTACTTTCCCTAGATACCTACTATGCAGCTGTTGCTCAATTCGGTATCAATGAAGGTTGTGACCTCATCAATGATATTTCCGCTGGGCAATTTGACTCAGAATTATGGACGGTAGTTGCCCAAGCAAAAATCCCTTATATTCTGACTTATAACAGAGCCGAGCAAACCAATGAAGCCAAAAGTTTTGTGGCTCGAAAAGGTGTCATTGCCGATGCCCTGTCTTTTCTTTCTGAAAAACTTGAGCAATTGAAGCGCAAAGGAATAACCGATGTACTGATCGACCCTGGTTTTGGCTTCGGAAAAACTTTACAAGAAAATCATCAATTACTGAGGCAACTTGAACACTTACATGTTTTGGGCTGTCCTTTATTAATTGGTGTCTCTAGAAAATCTATGATTACTAAAAAGCTGAATGTCAGCACAGAAGATGCTTTAAACGGCACTAGTATTTTAAATACAGTCGCTTACGTCAAGGGGGCAGCCGTATTTCGTGTTCATGATGCCGCAGCCACGCAAGAATTGATTACACTGCTCGAGAAGGAATAATCACTGTAAATGAAACTTTTTTGCGTACTTTCGTATTATTGTACAACTTTAACAAGCGTATGAAAGCTTTATCCTTTATTCTATTCAGCTGCCTTGGGCTCCTTACCTATGCCCAGGCACCTAGTGCAAACTTCACCATTTCAGATTCAGACAACTTTCTTTGCGAAGGAGACTGCATCTTTTTAGTCAACAACTCTACCGGAGACGGCCTTGTCTACACTTGGCAATTTGAGGGTGGTACACCCTCGACCTATATTGGTCAAAATCCTGGGCAAGTTTGTTTCAATACAGCAAGCACCTTAAGCCCTTATCAAATTACGCTTACAGCAACCAACGCACAAGGCGCTGTAAGTACCATTTCACAATTTGTTACGGTTTTACCAATGCCAACATTAACCAGCACTATCTCCGATACTTTAGGGGGTGCGTATGTCGTTATTCCAGACACTACAATTGACATGTTCCAAGAAGCTTACTTGTATGCTGAAGGTGCGCCGGTGGGTGGTAATCTTACTTGGTACCCTAGCGGAGTTGCTGCTGATAGCATCCCTGGTTGTACAACCTGCTTTGCTGGTGATTCACTTACGGTTACACCTTTCTACACCACTAATTATGTCATTCAATATGGTTTAGATGGATGCTATGCTTACGACACAGTTTTGGTAACTGTCAACTTTGCAAACCTTGTTAAAATTGAATTACCAAATTCCTTCTCCCCTAATGGCGATGGTGAAAACGATTACTTCCGCGTTTTAACAAACGTTGACGAAGATGGTAATTTTGCTAATGGTTTTGACGAAGGTGGTGCACTTGCTGAAATTGACCTTCGCGTTTTCAATCGTTACGGACAACAAGTTTTCAGAACCACAGATGTTCACGAAGGATGGGATGGCACACTCAAAGGAAAGCCAATGAACCCAGCTACCTACACTTATATTTTAAACTTCCGCACCATCGATGGCCGTTCTGGCACTCGCAAAGGAAACGTGACACTATTCAGATAAGCACATGAAAAGTAAATTCATTCTTTCGATTACAGCATTACTCGCATTTAGCGCCAATGCTCAACACGACCGTCTCATTTCAAATTGGACGCAATCTGCCGTTATTTACAACCCAGCAGCCGTGGCTACAGGTCAAAATGACATGAGCTTCTTTGCCAATCACCGTTCTCAGTGGCTTACAGTTCCGGACATGGGAGTAGGCATGCGCACAAACTTTGTCAACGGAGAATTCAAAGTCAAAGAAAGTGGAAGCATGGGTAATGTCAACTCGTTTGGCATGGGCTTTAGCGTACTTTCTGACCAAACAGGCACTGCAAACCTCACTACCTTAAGCGTTTCTATTCCGATCAATTACACGATTGGCCTTGATCGCCGCAACAAACTCAGTATCGGAATGTCGCCTGGTTTTATCCAGCAATCTTCTGATCGCGGTTCGCAAACTTGGGAAAACCAATGGGATGGCAACATCTTCAATCCTGCAACTGGTGTGGAAAACAGCATCAATGGCAGTTATGCTACCATGGACCTCGGGGCAGGCGTATATTTTCAACACCAACTCAAAACGCGTTCTACCCTCTACTTTGGTTATGCCGTAAACCACCTTGTTAAACCTAAAATGGCGTGGTCTTTCACCGGTGACAAAATGTACATGCAAATGGTACTTCAAGGAGGAGCTGATTTAGAAACGCGCAACAAAGACCTCAGAATTCAACCGAATGTCCTTTTCTTCAAAACAGGAAAAACCAATAGTCTAACTGCTGGTGTAACTTTTGAAAACACCATCAAAGAAGGATCAAAAATCACAGGTATCAATAAATCAAATTGCGTCAATTACGGTGTTTACTACCGTCATAAAGATGCAGTGGTTGCTACATTCGGAATGAAAGTGGATCGCTTCCGCTTTGGTGTTTCCTTTGATGCCAATACTTCAAGACTCAACCAAGCAACTGGTGGAATTGGTGGAGCTGAAATTTATTTCAAAGCACTTGTGAACTACAAAAAGTTCAACTCAAGATCTAGAATCAAGTAAGACAAACTTACCTCATTTAATCCCGTTTCAACAGAGACGGGATTTTTTTTGCCCTCGCCAAATTGATTTGAAAAAATTGCACCATTGCGTTTTTCATTCGTGCTGACATACGAGGCATCTCTCTTGAATAGCTATTTTTGGATTGGTCTTCCGTATTTATACCTATGACCTTTCCACAGAAATTCTGCTCGGTTATGAGCTCATCTCTGCGCAAGTTTGCATCACCCCGCGTATAAATAGTATAGGCTCCGTTGCTCTGAATTTCCTCTATTCTATGTACTACAAAGTGTTCTGACCTTATAAAAGCAATCAAATCACCGGGTTGCAACTCAGACAAAGCCACTCTTGATATACTAATTGAAGTACCAGGCTTTATAGTTGGCCACATACTCCAGCCCTTTGCGGTTATCTCAACCACTTTTCCTTCCTGCAAGGAAGAAAGTATCCATTCAAACCAGAAATGAGGCGTTTGTTTTGACATCTTGAAGCCGTAAACTTACAAAAGAATGCTTAATTTTACATATGCAGCAAAATCAG
>JACCDL011306592.1_pt1 | contig 13050 bp, 8 predicted proteins | sample 7441931 | NCBI WGS metagenome assembly JACCDL01 (sample SAMN15323437, study PRJNA562643) | freshwater metagenome | isolation source: river surface water | place: USA:Blue River Watershed | collected 2017-08-16 | reverse complement strand
CGAACTCAAAGAAGCGATGGACCAGTTGGAATACCCCAACGGCATGTCGATCATTGCGCGCACCGCTGGTATTGGCCGCAGTGCACCCGAGTTGCAGTGGGACTTGAACTATTTGCTCAAGCTGTGGAGTGCGATTGACGGCGCCAGCACAACCAAAGGCGCGTTCTTGATTTACCAAGAATCGAGCTTGGTGATTCGCGCCATTCGCGATTACTTCAACAGCGACATCGGCGACATCCTGATCGACAACGACGACATCTACGAACAAGCTCAGCAATTCATGAGCCACGTGATGCCCGAGTTTGCGCCTCGCGTGAAGCGCTATCGTGACGACGCGCCTTTGTTCAGCCGCTTCCAAATTGAGCATAAAATTGAATCGGCTTATGCACGTACCGTGCCGTTGCCTTCCGGCGGCGCCATCGTGATTGACCACACCGAAGCTTTGGTTTCAGTGGACGTCAACTCTGCACGCGCCATCAAAGGCGGCGACATTGAAGAAACTGCTACACGTACCAACCTTGAAGCTGCCGACGAAGTGGCACGCCAAATGCGCTTGCGCGACTTGGGCGGCCTGATCGTGATCGACTTCATTGACATGGAAGAGTCACGCAACCGCCGCGAAGTGGAAAACCGCTTGCGCGATGCATTGCGTCAAGACCGTGCACGTGTTCAATTTGGTTCAATCAGCAAGTTTGGCCTCTTAGAAATGAGCCGTCAGCGCTTGAAGCCCGCCTTGTCAGAAGGCTCTTCAATCCCCTGCCCTCGTTGCGGTGGCTCTGGCCATGTGCGCGACACCGAGAGCTCGGCTTTGCAAATTTTGCGCATCATCCAAGAAGAGTCCATGAAGGACAATACCGCCGCAGTGCACGCCCAAGTGCCTGTCGAAGTGGCCTCTTTCTTGTTGAACGAAAAGCGCCCTGAAATTGCCAAGATTGAATTGAAACAACGCATCAATGTGTTGTTGGTGCCCAATAAATCTTTGGAAACACCGCACTACAAACTCGAGCGCTTGAAGCACGACGATCCCCGTTTGGACAACATCGAAGCCAGCTATACCATGGCAGAAGAAGTCGAAGATCCAACCACGGTGACACGTCGCTCACAAGAGCCCACCAACCGTCAAACACCGGTCATCAAAGGCGTATTGCCTGACGCACCAGCGCCAGCCTCATTGCCAAAAGCTGAGACGGCCAAACCCGCCAAGCCTCAAGCAGGCAAGGCTGAAACCAAAGCTGAAAGCAGCGGCGGTTTCTTTGGGTGGTTGAAGCGCTTGTTTGGCGGCGACACTGAAGCCAAGACTGAACCTGCGAAAAACGTTGGCAAGCGTGGCGATCGCGCTGGCAAAGAAGGCGAACGTACTGAACGTGGCGAGCGCAACGGCGAACGCCGTGGCGGTCGAGGTGGCCGTGGCGGCCGTCGTGGTGATCGCAACGATCGTGGCGACCGCAGCGATGCAGAGCGCAGCGACAAAGGTGAGCGCAACAATGAGCGCAATGAAGGTCAGGAAACACGCGCACCTCGCGAAAACGGCGGCAACCGCCGCGGCGGCGAACGCAATGAGCGTGGTGGTCAACGCGGCGAACGCCGTGAAAACGGCAACAACCTTGCCGGCCAATCTGCAGATGCCAGCAACGTCAGTGCGGATGCTTCTGAATTGAACAATTCAGAACAGCGCAACGAGTCGCGCGGTGAACGCGCACCTCGCGGTGAAGGTCGTCGTGAACGCGGTGAAGGCCGCCGTGAGCGTGGTGATCGCGGCGAGCGACGCAACCAAGATGGCAATCGCCCCAATGCATCTGCAGACAATGCAGACCCATTGGCACCCGCCCAAGGCTTGACCAACGACAACACCTCAGATGCAACTTCGCAAGAAGAGCGCACTGACGGCAATCAAGGCACGCCAGAACGCAGAGAGCGTCGATCACGTGATCGTTACGGTCGCGACCGCAGAGAGCGCAATACCGGCGCTGACAGCACCGCAACTGATGAAGCCCATGCAGCCCCCGCCGAAAACACTTCAGCGGATCAGGCACACGAAGCAGAAGCGCCTGCAACGCGTTCATACTTTGATCGCGCGTCTGCGCCTGCAGCGGCAACGACGCCTGCCTCAGTGCAATCTGCAGAATCCACAAGCATCACACCAGCAGCCCCCGCTGCTGCACCTGCAACTGCGACATCTGCATCCTCGCCTACAACAGCACCCGCAGGTTTGCCCAAAGTGCAAACCTATGTGTTGCCCGTTGCAAGTTTGATTGAAGTGGCAGAAGGCTCTGGCTTGAAGTGGGTCAACTCAGATCCTGAGAAGATTGCTCAAGCGCAAGCAGCCATTGCCGCAGAACCCAAGCCTGTGCACGTTCCTCGCGAGCGTCCACCTGCAGTGGTGATTGACGAAGGTCCCTTGGTCTTGGTGGAAACACGCAAAGACCTGAACAACCTGAACCTGCCCTTTTGAATCAAAAGAACAGGCATGAAAAAAGGGACCTTCGGGTCCCTTTTTTTTCAATCCATCGCAGCTTTTTTCAAAGCTTGCAATGCAGCTGCGACATCCTCTCGCTGCTCTGCCAATTCTGCAACTGCACGCCAAGCTTGGCGTCGCAATTGTGGGTCTTCCAATGCAGGCGCAGCTTGCGCCAACAAGACTTGGGCCTTGCCCCACAGCTGACGTTTTTGACACAAGCGACCCGCTAAGAACTGCAGCAAGGCATCACGTGGATTGGCTTTTTGAGCTGTCTCAATCGACACCAACCATTCGCGCTCTTCTGGGGTGTCTTGTCCCGTGAAACTCAAATCCAGCGTTTGGACCAGCTTCAGCTGCTGCGCCTTGGACAATGCTTTGTTGTTGGGCTGCAGTTTGTTCCAAATCGGTTTGAGCCAGGTTCTTGCTACGGCTGGATCACCTTTCAATTGGAGCCAATGCTGCGCCGCTTGAATGGCCAAATCGCTGGACTGCCGCTGCGCTTCACCCAGGCGTGTCCAGAGTCTTTGCAACTGACCCAATTCATGCGTTTTGGCAATCAACTCAAAGACCAAACTGCGGACCATGCTTTCAGCCGCTTCTGTTGTAAAGGCCCTGTGTTTGATCAACAACAATGCAGTGTCCAAAGCTTGAGAAGGTTCTCCCGCCAATCGCGCCGCCTTTAAACGCAAACGCATGGCCAACGTGCGGCGTGAGACGCCTTGTGGCAAGCGGTCTAACCAGAGGAGGCTCTCGGCGGCATCGCGATCGTCGAGTGACCAACGTGCAGCGCGCAACATGGCGCCCTCCATCAGAGATTGCCTCAGCCCTGCATGACCCGACATGGGTTCTTGCAAGGCGGCATCGAGATGGCCCTGCCTTGCAGCCTTGTCTTGAAGCGCGTGTGCTGATTCTGCAGCCAAGATGTGCGCCACGCTGCGAAGTGCGCCGGCATGCTCCAACACTTCGCCGGTTTCACTCAAGGACTTCTCGCGCACTAAAACCAATTCAGCGGATTTTCGGGCACGCAAAAACCGACCCTCCATGAATTGCGCCATCCCCTCCAACAAGGCGGCATGGGCTGCACGCTCCTTTTGTTGCATGCGCCAACGTTTGGCTTGCCTTGGCAACTCAAACAGTGCCGTCAAAGCGCGCTGGGCCCAGTGCATGGTGAGCAAAATCAGCACCAGTCCAAACAAGACCAGGTTCAGGGAGACGTCAACGCGGTAGGGGGTCCAAAAAATGGACACGGTGCCCACATTGTTGGACGCCAACAAAGCGGAGGCCACAGCCACCGCAAACAAACTCATGAGCCAAAGAGCAGCACGCATGGTGGTTTACTTTCCAGCTGACGCAGTGGCCAAGGCTGCCAGCGAACCATCCAAACGAGGGATTGGGCTACCCTTGCTGAGGCTTTGTGCTTTGTCCAACAACTGCAAAGCTTGCTGCGTTTTGCGCGCACTGGGATCGAAGTATTTTTTAAGGGACACAGAGACGGCTTGCAAGTCTGACTTGGCTGTATCGCCCTGACGCGCCAGCAAACTCAAGCGCGCATTGAGCAATTTCAACTTGAGGTTTTCACGCAAAAAGAAGCCTTGCTCAGGCGCCAACAATGCGGCTTCTGGGCTGTCGATGCGGCTGACACGCAACAAGCCGCGAGCTTCCACCAAGACACGCTCCAACGCCTGTTTCCACCAAGGGGCATTGACAGGGATACCCGCTGTTGCGTTTTCCACAGGTTTGATGGCCGTGGTTTGGGGGCGATTGTTGTCAATGGCCAAAGGCAACTCATCGGCCATGGCCACCAAATCGTCCAGCACCAGCAACATGCCAGGCAAGTCTGTGATTTGGGCAGATTTAACGGTCTCTAAATCGCGGTCAATGGCGCGCTGAATGGTCATCAAGCGAGGATTGGACGCGCGGTGCAATCGCTGTTGGGCTGTTTTCAATGCGCCCAACAAAGGCTCTAAGCTGCTGGTCAATTGCGCTTGTTGTTGCGCCAAGCGCAGCGACGATTCAATGTCCAACACCAGATTTTCATCTCGTGAGCGCGACAAGGATTGAATCAATTCTTCCAATTGCGCACGTTGCAAAGCGGCCTCACCCAAGCGTGACTCAACCAAGGCCATTCGCGCCGCACTGTCTTTGACACTGTCTTGCGCTTGTTTGGCCCAAGCTTTGGCTTCTAAGGATTGCTGACCTGCATCGGCACTTTGCCTTGCCAACTGACCTTGAATGCGGGATAACTTTTCCCATAGCAAAGCACTGAAGGCAACGGCCAAACCCGCTAAAACCAAAGGCACCCAAAATGTCAGTGGGCGTCGGGCGTGCAACTCAGCCTTTGGGGCAGGCTGCAATGGGGCTGCAGAATCGGGCGAGGCGGTAGGTTGTTCAGTGCTCATGCCAGCGATTTTATAGATGCCAGCATGGAACGGATACCCGGCGCAGCAATTGACACTTGCTGCCAGCCAGATTTCTGGGCCAATTGGGCCATGCGAGGGTGTGTCACCACCGCCTTGGCCTTGGACCAGTCAATGCCGGGGCACTGTGACATCAGACTCTCAATGGCTGCGGAGCTGCTGAACAACCACACCGCACCCTGGGCCACGTAAGCCGAGGCCTGCGCCTGCAGCACCGGCGAGAGCAAGGTGGGCAAGCGCCGATATGCGGCAACAGCTTGAACATTCACTTGAGCGTTTTCAAGTTGTTGCGCCAACCAATCACGACCTGCAATGGCGCCTGATTCGTCGGCCCCCCGAATGAACAGCACGCACATGCCCGGGGTCACTTGGCCAGAAACCACTTGCCAAAGCGACTCCGAATCCAATTGCGCAGCAAGGCTCGAAGGTTGATCGATTTGACTTTCTGGAATACCGCAAGCTTTGAGCGCTGCCGCAGTGCCTGGGCCGGTACACCAAGCGCGAGCCCCTTGTTGAAAGTGCGTCAGCCATTCGGGTGATTCGGCCAAGGCTTTGGCCAAAAAGCGTACAGCATTGGCACTGACAAACATCACTGCCTGACTTTGCAACACAAGTTCAGCCGCTTTTTTGGCTTCTGGAGCCGTCATGAAGTCGGACAAATCGAGCAAGGGGAACAGACTGACCTTGAAACCCGCTTCTTCCAAAGAGCCCGCCCAAGATGCAGCATCTTGTTCTGGCCGGGTGATGATGACCTGCTGCATGTGGGTGGAGAGCAGGCTCAATGAGCCCCACCTCGCTTCAGATCATGGGCCACTTGAAGACCCAAGGCTTCAGCATCTTGCAGACTGCTCACCGCCCCTGAGATGGTCGCATTGACCAATTGGGTAGAGCCCTCTGGATCGCCCCATGCCGCTCTCAAGCTCAAGACATCGCCTGCCAAAGTGGCATGCGCCGCCAAGGGCATCGAGCAACTGCCGCCCATGGCACGGCTGACGGCACGCTCCGAAGCCACAGCCAGCCAGGAGGTGTTGTGAACCAAGGGTTGCAGGGCGTCCACAAAATCGGAACGGCCTTCGCAAATCTCGATACCCAATGCACCTTGGCCCGCTGCGGGCAGCATTTGGTCCGTGTCAAAAATATGTCGAATGCGATCAGACAGTTTTAAGCGCTTAAGGCCTGCTGCAGCCAAAATGATGCCGGCATATTGCCCTTCATCGAGTTTTCGCAAGCGCGTGTCCAGGTTGCCGCGCAAGGGCTCAATCTTCAAATCTGGGCGCAAAGCACGCAGCAGCACCGTTCTGCGCAGGCTTGAGGTGCCTACCACCGCTCCTTGGGGTAAGTCCATCAAACTGGCGTATTGGCTCGATACCCAAGCATCACGAGGATCTTCACGTTCCATGACACAAGCCAAGGCAAAGCCCTCGGGCATGTCCATGGGCACATCTTTGAGAGAGTGCACTGCAATGTCGGCACGGCCTTCGGACAAGGCCACTTCCAATTCTTTGACAAACAAGCCTTTGCCGCCAACCTTGCTAAGGCTGCGATCCAAAATTTGATCACCCTGCGTCGTCATGCCTAACAACTGCACTTCAAAACCACGCGATTGCAAAATGGCCTGAACATGCTCGGCCTGCCACATGGCCAGACGGCTTTCACGGGTGGCAATGACGATGGGGCGTTTTGTCAGAGTGGGGGCAGAAGGGTTCAAACCGGTAACCTGTTCGTAATATTTCAATCAAATCAAATGCTAGCATGACATCAGACCATCACCGCTCAGACTTGTCATGCCCAACGCCAGTATTCCCCCTCTGAAACGCAATTCTCGCGACAACGAACGCCCTTTGGTCGAAGACATTCGGCTTTTGGGACGAATTTTGGGTGATGTGATTCGCGAACAAGAAGGCGCCGAGATTTACGAGTTGATCGAAAAAATCCGCAAATTGTCCGTGGCTTTCAGGCGCGATGCCGATCACGCGGCAGACAAGGCTTTGAAGAAACTCCTCAAAGGATTGCCAGGCGATCACGCCGTGAGCGTCATCCGCGGCTTTACCTATTTCAGTCACTTGGCCAACTTGGCAGAAGACCGTCACCACATTCGCAGACGTGCCATCCACGAACGCGTAGGCGACACCCAAGAAGGCAGCATTGAAGTCGCGCTGCAAAGGCTTCGCTGGGCAGGCATCACGCCCAAAATCATTTCACAAACCTTGGCCCACAGTTTTGTATCGCCTGTGCTCACAGCCCACCCGACTGAAGTCCAACGCCAAAGTATTCTGAGTGCAGAACGCGACATTGCAGAGTTGCTGCATGAGCGTGACGAAATCAAAGCACGTGCTGCAGTGGTCAATGCCACCAAGGACGCATTGACCCCCAAAGAATTGGCGGCCAACGAACAACGCATGCGCGCAAGAGTGATGCAACTTTGGCAAACCCGTTTGCTGCGTTTTTCCAAGTTAACTGTGGCAGATGAAATTGAAAATTCATTGAGCTACTACGAGTCCACTTTTTTGCGTGAAATCCCCAAAATTTACGCGTCTTTGGAAGAAGCCTTGGGCACACATCCCGTTGCACCGTTCCTGCGCATGGGCCAATGGATTGGCGGCGATCGCGATGGCAATCCCAATGTCAATGCGCAAACCCTCCAGCAAGCGCTCAAACGCCAAGCCGAAGTTGCCTTGCGCCATTACCTCACCGAGGTTCATTACCTGGGAAGCGAGTTGTCACTGTCAGCCATGTTGGTGGATTTTCCGCCCGCGATGAAAGCCTTGGCCGAGAAATCCCCTGACACCAATGCACACCGCATGGACGAGCCTTACCGCCGCGCGCTGACGGGCATGTATGCCCGCTTGGCCGCCACACTCAAATCCTTGACGGGCGGCGATGCAGCGAGGCATGCTGTTGAACCGCAAAATCCTTATGCCGATGCAAGCAGTTTTTTGGCAGATTTGAAAATCATTCAAACCTCATTGAAAAGCCATCATGCGCAGGCTTTGGCCGCTCAGCGTTTAGACCCCCTCATTCGCGCCGTTGAGGTCTTTGGCTTTCATTTGGCCACCGTGGATTTGCGCCAAAGTTCAGACCAGCACGAAAAAGTTGTTGGTGAATTACTTCACACAGCACGCATTGAAAAAGATTACGCCGCGCTCGACGAAACCAGCAAACGCGCTGTGCTGATGAAACTGTTGAACGACGCAAGACCTTTGCGCATCCCAGGTGCAGTCTACACAGAACACACCCAATCGGAATTGGCGATTTTTGAAGCCGCTCTTGCAGCCCGCGCCACATACGGCGCAGAAGCCATTCGCCACTACATCATCAGTCACACTGAAACAGTGAGTGACTTGCTCGAAGTCCTGCTGCTCCAAAAAGAAGTGGGCTTGATGCGTGGCACTTTGGACGACAAAGCCTTGGTCGATTTGATCGTGGTACCCTTGTTTGAAACCATTGAAGACGTGCGCAACTCGGCCAGCATTATGCGCGAGTTTTATGCGTTGCCAGGCATTGCCAATTTGGTCAAACGATCTGGCGCCGAGCAAGACATCATGCTGGGCTACTCCGACAGCAACAAAGACGGCGGCATCTTCACCAGCAACTGGGAGCTGTATCGCGCCGAAGTCGCTCTGGTGGAAGACTTTGACCGACTGGCCAACAGCCACAACATTCAGTTGCGCATGTTCCACGGACGTGGCGGCACAGTAGGCCGAGGCGGCGGGCCCAGCTACCAAGCCATTTTGGCGCAGCCACCAGGCACTGTTCGGGGTCAAATTCGACTCACAGAACAAGGCGAAGTGATTGGCTCTAAATATGCCAACCCCGAAATTGGTCGACGCAACTTAGAAACTTTGGTTGCCGCCACCTTGGAAGCCACCTTGCTACAACCGACCAAGACTGCGCCCCGCAATTTTTTAGAAACAGCGGCTCAACTCTCTGAAGCCAGCATGGCAGCCTACCGCCACTTGGTTTATGAAACAACCGGCTTCAATGATTACTTTTTTGGCGCGACACCCATTCGAGAAATTGCGGAGCTCAACATCGGCTCTCGCCCTGCTTCGCGCAAAGCCAATCAAAAAATAGAAGACCTTCGGGCCATTCCTTGGGGCTTCAGCTGGGGCCAATGTCGCCTCACCTTGCCAGGTTGGTTTGGCTTTGGCTCAGCGGTTGAAAAGTTCTTAGATCGACCAACAGACAAAGAGCGCAAGGCAGCCTTGGCATTGCTTCAAAAAATGGTCAAGCAGTGGCCGTTTTTCAAAACCTTGTTGTCCAACATCGACATGGTCTTGGCCAAGAGCGACTTGGCCTTGGCCTCCCGCTACAGTGAATTGGTCAGCGACGTTAAATTGCGTAAAAAGATATTTGCAGCCATCGAAACAGAATGGCATCGCACCGCAGATGTCATGACACTGCTCACCGGCGAAAAGCACCGATTGGCCAACAACCCAGCGCTGGCACGATCTATTCGCCACCGATTCCCTTACATCGATCCCCTGCACCACCTGCAGGTGGAACTGATTCGACGTTATCGCGAAGGCAAGGCCGACGAACGGGTACAACGCGGTATTCACATCTCCATCAACGGCATTGCCGCCGGACTGAGAAATACGGGTTAAGTCCTAGAGAGACCGTTTTTCGGCATTTTCAGCTTGTTTTGAGGATCAGTGACCGGTTTTAAAAGCCCGGCAACCCGATAAAATCCGAGAATGTCTAAAAACCAATTCGATCAAAAGTCCCAGGCCTGGTCGGCCTTGTTTTCCGAGCCCATGAGCGACTTGGTGAAGCGCTACACCTCCAGCGTCTTTTTCGACAAGCGACTGTGGCAGTCGGACATTCAGGGTAGTTTGGCGCACGCCGAGATGCTGTCTGCGCAAAAAATCATCAGCGCCCAAGACTTTGCCGACATTCAGCGTGGCATGGCCCAAATTACCGAAGAAATCTCCAAGGGTCAGTTTGACTGGAAGCTGGACTTGGAAGATGTGCACCTGAACATTGAAGCGCGCCTGACGCAAATTGTGGGCGATGCAGGCAAACGTCTGCACACAGGTCGCAGCCGCAACGACCAAGTGGCCACCGATGTGCGCCTTTGGTTGGTCAGCGAAATCGATCTGATTGGCGGCTTGCTGAACGACCTGCAAAAGTCATTGATCGAAGTGGCCGAGCGCAATGTCGATGTCATCTTGCCCGGCTTCACGCACTTGCAAGTGGCACAGCCTGTGAGCTTTGCACATCACCTGTTGGCCTATGTCGAAATGTTTGCGCGCGATGCCGAACGCATGGCCGATGTGCGTCGCCGTACCAACCGCTTGCCCTTAGGCTCTGCAGCTTTGGCTGGTACAACTTACCCGCTCGATCGCGAACGTGTTGCCAAGAGCCTTGGCATGGTGGATGAAAATGGCAATGCGTGCGTCAGCCAAAACAGTTTAGATGGCGTGAGCGACCGCGACTTCGCCATTGAATTCACAGCAGCCGCTTCTTTGTGCATGGTGCACATCAGCCGCTTGAGTGAAGAACTCATTTTATGGATGAGCCAAAACTTCGGCTTTGTGAAAATTGCCGACCGCTTCACCACCGGCAGCTCCATCATGCCGCAGAAGAAAAACCCCGACGTGCCCGAATTGGCACGAGGCAAAACAGGTCGTGTGGTGGGTCACTTGATGGGCCTGATCACATTGATGAAAGGCCAACCACTGGCCTACAACAAAGACAACCAAGAAGACAAAGAGCCTTTGTTTGACACCGTGGATACGCTCAAAGACACGCTGCGCATCTTCAGCGAAATGATCGGCGGCCAAATCAATGCACAGACCGGCCAAAAAGAAGGCGGCATCACCGTCAATGCCGAGGCCATGGAAGCTGCGACTAAAAAGGGCTATGCCACGGCCACCGATTTGGCCGACTACTTGGTCAAAAAAGGCCTGCCCTTCCGCGATGCGCACGAGGTCGTGGCACACGCCGTCAAAACAGCCCAAACCCAAAACTTGGACTTGAGCGAACTGCCCTTGAGCACCTTGCAGCAATTCAACCCCGCCATTCAAGCCGATGTGTTTGAGTGCCTCAGCTTGGTGGGCTCCTTGAATGCCCGCAATACTTTGGGTGGTACTGCGCCAGAACAAGTGCGTCAACAAATTGCGCGTCATCATGCGCGTTTGAATTTCTAAAAGGTAGAGATGATGGAAGCCACGCAAACCGAAGCCACTTCTGTGTCGCCCTATGCAGCAGGCCTGAACTGGTCGTCTGAGTTGCACACAGGTGACGAGCGCATGGACCACACACACGAAGAGTTTGTGACCATGCTGAATGCCTTGCTGCTGACACCGCAAACAGAGCAGCTCAATTTGTACCGCGAATTTCTGAACCACACGGTAGAACATTTCGCCCAAGAAGATCGCTGGATGCTGGCCACAGGCTTCAGCGAAGACAACTGCCATGCAGGTCAACACGCCACCATTTTGGAAACCATGCGTGCTGTTGAAACTCATTATGTTCAAGGCGACCATGAGATCATTTCACGCTTGGCAGAGGCGCTCGCAGAATGGTTTCCGCAACACGCTGCCAGCATGGATGCAGGTTTGGCGCAGCACTTGAAATCTGTGAACTTTGACAGCGTGACAGAAACGCTGGCCGATCCCTCCGTGATTAAGAATGTCACCATGTCAGGCTGTGGCAGCGTCAGTTGCAGTTGATACACTTGAATCGCCCAAACCGCAATAAAACCATCCGCATTGGAAATTAAAGATGTCCGTGATCACCACCATTGAAGAACTTCGCATCCTGGCCCAAAAACGTGTACCCCGCATGTTCTATGACTATGCAGACAGTGGCTCATGGACTGAGAGCACCTACCGCGCCAACGAAAGCGATTTTCAGAAGATCAAGCTTCGTCAGCGGGTGGCTGTCAACATGGAAGGCCGCAGTACCGCCACCACCATGATTGGCCAGAAAGTGGCCATGCCAGTGGCCATTGCGCCAACTGGCTTGACTGGCATGCAACACGCCGATGGCGAAATCTTGGCAGCTCGCGCCGCCAAAAAATTTGGCATTCCCTTCACGCTGTCCACCATGAGCATTTGCTCGATTGAAGATGTGTCCAAAGGCACCGACGGTCACCCCTTCTGGTTTCAGTTGTACGTCATGCGAGACCGCGATTTCATTGAGCGCTTGATTGAACGCGCACGCGCTGCCAATTGCTCTGCTTTGGTCATCACCTTTGATTTACAGATCTTGGGTCAACGTCACAAAGATTTGAAAAATGGTTTGTCTGCACCGCCCAAATTAACATTGGCCAACATGATCAACATTGCCACCAAGCCCCGCTGGGCTTTGGGCATGTTGGGCACACCCCGTCGCGAGTTTGGCAACATCGTGGGTCACGTTAAGGGCGTTGAAAACATGGGCTCCTTGTCCGCCTGGACAGCGCAACAGTTTGACCCTCGCCTGAATTGGGGCGATGTGGAATGGATCAAAAAACGCTGGGGCGGCAAAATTATTTTGAAGGGCATTCAAGACGTTGAAGATGCGCGTTTGGCCGTTGAAAGCGGTGCCGATGCCATGATTGTGAGCAACCATGGTGGCCGTCAACTCGACGGCGCACAAAGCAGCATTGAAGCCCTTCCCGCCATTGTGGATGCCGTGGGCAAGCAAATTGAAGTGCACATGGACGGCGGCATTCGCAGCGGTCAAGATGTACTGAAGGCGCGCGCACTGGGTGCACAAGGCACCTACATTGGCCGCGCATTTTTGTACGGCTTGGGCGCCATGGGCCAACCGGGTGTTGAGAAAGCCCTGCAAATCATTCACAACGAGCTTGATTTGACCATGGCATTTTGTGGCCGCACGCAAATGGACACCGTCGACAAGAGCATCTTGTTGCCAGGCACGTTCCCCCAGTAAAACGCGCCACCTTGCTTTGAGTTTGTGACCGACCCCAAAGCACCTGCATCGCCGCTGAAGCGGCGCATTGCCCACCTCGACATGGACGCGTTTTACGCGTCGGTCGAGTTGTTGCGTTACCCACAACTCAAAGGCTTGCCGGTGGTCATTGGCGGCGGCAGGCGCAAGGAAGATGACTTGCTGGGGCGCCTGCGGGCAGCGCATCCAGACTACGAATGGTCGGCCGACAACCTGTCTGAAATTCCTCTGGATTTTTTTCCACGCATCGAAGGCTATACAGGCCGAGGTGTG
>JACCDL010317897.1_pt1 | contig 13055 bp, 13 predicted proteins | sample 7441931 | NCBI WGS metagenome assembly JACCDL01 (sample SAMN15323437, study PRJNA562643) | freshwater metagenome | isolation source: river surface water | place: USA:Blue River Watershed | collected 2017-08-16 | reverse complement strand
TCTTCCCCGAGAGATAGGTGCTTGGCTTTCCTACAAGTCCGAGATCTCGATTCTTCTGTAGTTCCACCAACATGCGCGGCATTGCCAAAAACACGGGCAGCCATTTCCATACTTGCCAGATTCGATTGAAACGCATTCCAATCAGGAAGAGAACTTTTCCATCGGCACCAGCATCTGCTGTAAAGCGACCTTTATTTACCTTTGACATAACGGTGACAGTACTCGTAATCAAAGACAACGAAAGGAGTCCAACAGCCACTTTGTCTACGATGTACTCAATGTCAAAAGTGTCATTTCTCATCTCTCGTGAATGCCCGCAACCTCCCGAGGCAGTGTGGGAACGAGTGCAAAACATTGAAGAGTGGCCATCTTTCACGCCATCAATGACTTCCGCCAAGATTCTTGGCAACGGGACACTTGCCCTTGGTTCTGAAGTCGTCATCAAGCAACCCGGTGCGCCAGAGTCCACTTGGACCGTTACCGAATACGTCGAAGGCAATTCCTTTACATACGAGATGCGGCGATCAGGCCTAATCACCACTGCACTTCACGTGGTGGAAGCTGAAATGCCCAGTGGTTCTTCTCTCACTTTGATCTTTTCCATGCAAGGAAGATTTGCAAAGTTCTGGGGGTTCTTGATGGGACGAAAGATTCGCAAATTTCTTGAACTTGAGGCCAATGGCCTCACTCACTTCAACTAAAGACTGTAGCGATACACGTTGGTTTCACGTTGTACGAAACCAAGGCGTTGATACAAGCGATTAGCTGCTTCGCGAGATGGACGCGATGTGAGGTCGACCGTCACCGCACCACGAGAGCGAGCTTCTTCAATTGCCGCTGTGTTGAGCGCTTCACCAACGCCATGACCACGCGCTGAACCGTCGACAACAACATCTTCAATCCATGCACGCAGTCCAGTGGGAATACGAAATGTCGCAAGTGTGAGCGAACCCACAATTTTTCCGTCAACGCGCGCAACGAAAAGTACTGATGCCTCCGAAGAGACAATTTCCTGTAGTTCATTCGCAGTCGGAGGAGGGTTCGAGGAAGAAAGTTGTGGAATCAGCAATTCGAACGCAGAAATGAGTTCTGGGGTGACTTCGGTGGCCCGCTCAACAACAACTGACATGCCCTCCACCTTGCCACAAGATGAACAAATTCCACCGTTATCAAGAGGGAAATCTCGGAATTTCATGTGCCAAAAAGGGCGGTAGATTTTCACCTTAATGACGGCTTCAGATCACGTCCGCTGGCTATCGAGCCCCAAGCTCCATAACCCCACGGTCATCGCCGCATTCAGCGGTTGGAATGATGCAGCCGACGCAGCAAGCACTGCCGTGCGCACTTTGATTGATGCGTGGCATGCAGAACCTCTTGCAGAGATTGATCCCGAAGAGTTCACCGATTTCGCCACTATTCGTCCTTCCGTACGTCTGGAAGATGGAGTTACGCGTTCCATCGTGTGGCCCAAAGTCAGCCTGTGGCACGCAACTACTCCTGGCGCAGATGTCATTCTTGTTCTCGGTCCAGAGCCCAGCTTGAAGTGGCGTCTCTTTTCGGAGCAGATCATCGGCGTTGCAACTCGATATGACGCAGCCATGATTCTTTCTCTCGGTGCTCTCATCGCAGAAGTGTCCCATCGTGGCGAAGTTCAAGTGATGGGCACCGCAAATGACGATGCCACTATCGAACGTTTCGACCTTCGTCGTTCTCGTTACGAAGGTCCCACAGGCATTATCAGTGTCCTGCACGATGGTTGTTCACAATCATCAATTCCTTCGGCATCGTTGTGGGCTGCAGTACCTGCGATTGCTTCGCAGATTCCTTCACCCAAGGCAGCGAACGCACTCATTGCGCGTGCGGGAGAAATCATCGGAACACCAGCACCTCTCGGTGCTCTCCACAACAGAATTGTTGACTACGACAATCGCGTCGAAGCAATGATTGAAGATGACGAAGACCTTCGCGAATATGTCGAGCGCATCGAGACACTCGGCGAAGATGCATTCGGGCTCGATAATCCCAACCAACTCGAGTTTGATTTCAGCGATTCAGATGAAGACGATGACGCTGAAGAAAACATCGACACCTTGGTTGATGAGGTCGAGCAGTTCCTGCGCGACCAAGACGGTCAATAACCGCTACATCCCCTCTTCGCCGCGCCACATTTGTTCGCGCGGGGCATCAAACGTTGCTGGCTTCACCACTCCGTTAATGGCAGCGAAAGCCATGTCTCCCCACCACTGTGCTCCTGCAGTTGGTGTAGGCAATTCGTCAGGACCAAACCAGCCAACATTGGCAGTCTCCAATGGATGTCCGTTCAGTTCACCACCTGTTGCTTTCATGTGGAATAACAACATGTACATTCCAAAGCGCGAGAAGCCCATGCGCATGCCATCAACTACACCAAGGAGTTGCAATGGTTCTGCGTGAATGCCCGTTTCCTCTTCTACTTCTTTGACTGCTACTTCAGCTGGCGAATACCCCACATCGGCCCAGCCGGTGGGATACAGCCACACACCACTGTCCTTACGTTGCACTAAGAGAATTTTTCCTTCGTCGTTGCCCACGATTGCGCCGATTGCAACTTTGGGGGTCACGTAGCCGGGAACACCTTCACCAATTGATTCCATCCACTCTTGAACAAAGTGATCTTGTTCGCGCGTGATTTCAAGCGCATCGTCTGCCGAAGACTTAATGTCTGCAGCCACTTTCAAGACTTCTTCATATCGTTCACGCTCATACAGGCTTTGCGTAAAGCCCATGCCGGTGCGCGCGATGGCCGCGAGCGTTTCACTCCAACGAATGAGATGGCGTGTGAAGTCTTGAGGTGTTGCATCGCTCACAGGAAGAACCCTAGCCCTCCCACGAAACAAGATTCCCCTTGAGGAAACCGTTACTCACGCAAGTGCGTGAAGAATTGCACGTGCGATTTCGTCCTTATACGAAGCATCAGTAATTCGACCGCCGCCAGATTCACGGACGTAGAAGGAGTCGACGACTTCGTTCCCCAACGTCAACACGCGAGCGTGTCGAATGTCGAGACCGAGATCTGCGATGGCCTTGGTGATGCGGTGCAACACACCCACCATGTCCGGAGCTCGCACTTCAAGGAACGTTGCATTCGATGACGCCGTGTCGTCAAATCGCACCGTCGGTCCTGCTGGCTTTACAGCGGAGGTTGCACGACGCGGACGAGCATTTGCAGCGCGATCTGCCAATCGCGATTCCAAAGCAAGACGACCCGACAATGCTCGTTCAAGATTCGAAACGATGGGCGCCCATTCAATATCTCCATGCGGACTCACCACACGAAACTCTGAAGCAGCCATTCCTTGCTCGTCAGAGTGTGCTTCTGCACCAAGTACATCTAGTCCGCTCAATGCAAGAACACCGGCCACCTTGCTGAAAGTACCTGGACGGTCAGGGCTCACAACGGTGACACGATCTGGGAGTGCGCGAATTGCGACATCACCGGTCGCCATCATCTCCAATACTCCCGCATCAGGGAAGAGACGCCACATCACTTCCTGTACGTCGCCGCCGCCGAGGACGTGACGTGTGCGATCAACGAGCAAAGCAATGAGCTCTGCTTTCCAATCACTCCAAGCAGAAGGACCCGTCGCTTTTGAATCTGCTTCGGTTAATGAATGCAGAAGGTCGAGAACAACAGTGCTTCCCAAGCGCTCTGCAACCATCGTGATAGTTGCATCATCAGAGAGGTCACGACGTGTTGCCGTATCAGCCAACAACAGGTGGTGTTCAATCAGCGAACACACAATTCCTTTGTCCGCATCAGATAAGCCCATTCGAGATCCAATGACATTGAACATCTCGACACCCACTTCGGTGTGGTCACCGGGATAACCCTTGCCAATGTCGTGAAACAAAGCACCAAGAACCAAAAGGTCAGGGCGTGCAACTCTGTCTACGACTGCAACGGCATTCGCAACGGTTTGCCAAAGATGACGATCAACCGTGTATCGATGGAATGCATTTCGCTGTGGCTTACTGCGGACGGGAGCCCACTCGGGCAACACACGCACTAACAAATTGCGTTGGTCTAGCGATTCCAACACGGGAATTGCTGCTTCACCTTCCAACAGAAGTGCAACGAGGTCATCGCTGGCACCGGCCGGCCATGGGTCAGGCCAATTCGGAGACTCTTGCCCAAGACGATCAAGCGAAGGTCGATCAATACGAACACCGAGTCGCGCAGCAGCCGTTGCCGCACGTAACAACAGAGTCGGGTCTTCAGAGATATTGGCATCCTCATCAAGATGCACTTCACCGTTCAGAAGCTCCACACCCGGCGCGAGGGACTGCGGAATGCTGGAACGATTCGCAGGTGGATCTAGTCGTGACCAGGCTTCGTCTGAAATCCACGCAACACGTCGACCCACTTCTGCAATCGCTGCCATCAACTCATCATCAGAGTCATAACCGGCCAATGCAGCAACAGGAATTTGATCTTCGAGACGCAAAATTTCATTGGGACGACCCGTATGACGATGCAATGCAACACGCACATTCAGAAGGACTTCATTGCACCATTCAAGTTGTGATGAATCCCCAGGGAGTAAATCAAGACCAGCCTTCACTGCCCAATGCAATGCATGGATATCGCGCAGTCCACCCATTCCCTCTTTGAGGTTTGGTTCTAGAAGAAACGCAACTTCTCCGTCTTTTGCATACCGCTCAATAACTCGTCTGTGTAGTTCCACGAGCCATTCACGTCCACGCTTACGCCAGCTATCCCCTGCTTCTGCAATGACTTGCTTGCCAAGAGTTTCATTGCCTGCAATCACACGACCAGTCACGAGCGACGTTGCAGTATCAAGATCTGTTCCACACAACTGAATAGTTTCTTTTGGTGTTCGAACTGCATGACCAAGCTTGATTCCTGCGTCCCACACGGGGTACCAAATACGCGATGCGATATCACTGATGTCCTTCACGTTTTTGTGAATCAGTAATACGTCCAGATCGCTCTGCGGAGCAAGTTCGCGTCGTCCGTATCCGCCGACCGCAATTAAAGAAATGTCATCGCGCTTTTTGACATCAGCAGTTGCTGCCTCGAAAAGTTGAACAAGCCATGAATCAGTTGCAGCCGACATTGCCTGGCACGCGGTCAGACCGCGAAGCGACAAATCACTTGTGATGTCGAGACGGCTGACCATGGTGTGAGCGTACGGTGGCCACCCGAGGCGCGAACCCACTTTCAGAAGGGTTCACACGCTTTTTACAATTCGCCCATTCATCTATGGGAAAGGACAGGAACTAGCTGATTTTTCCTTCAGCACGGCGTCGCGTCAGCACGGTCGCGGCCTTCCACGCACCCCAGGAGATACCAGCATCGTGCACCTCGTCGGAAAGGTCCCGCCATGTCAGGGGTCCGAAGGCATATGTGTCATGAGGCATGACTTGAGCATCAAACTCATCGCGATGAGGAAGTGGCACTCCCGCTGCATCTAAGGCACGGTTGGCAAACACGTTTGCTTCGCGAATGACTTGCAAGGGGTTGAATCGCTGCTTGTCGACATCTGTGGACAGCAACGCCAAAAGGTCGCCGGAAATCTGCTGAGACGTTTCCCGCACGACCTCTTCGACAGACGCCATGAAGTCTGCTCCTGCGCTAACACCTCCGTGTGAAGCGATCTCCAGCATGCGACGACTGACCCATGAAGGAATTGCCGCGACAACAGCGTCATAGAGGTCTCGCGGGTACTGGTCCAAAGAAGCAACTGAAGCATTTGTCCCGCTCATGGCACCCAACCTACAGACGGACATAACGCACTTGATTATTCCCGCATTTACAGGACGAAAGTACACTCAAAGGACTGCGCACGGAGGCTCTGATGACGTTTACCCCTACAACACCTGCCGGATTTCCTGGCACCATTGGCAAGACCATTGCGGAGTCCACCCCGTATTTTCCTGACCACAATCCCGGTGCAGGAAAGCCCAACATTCTCATTGTGTTGCTCGACGATGTCGGCTTCGCCGACTTCGGTTGTTACGGTTCCGAGAACAGCACCCCCACCATTGATGCCATCGCACAACGTGGTCTTCGTTTCTCTGGTTTTCACACAACAGCAATGTGTTCCACAACACGTGCAGCATTACTGACCGGTCGCAATCACCATTCCGTTGGTGTTGGGTGCCTTGCCAACTTCGACAGTGGTTATCCGGGTTACCGCGGCAAGATCACTCACGAGGCAGGAACTCTCGCCGAGATGTTGCGTCCTCACGGCTATCGCAACTACATGGTGGGCAAGTGGCACGTCACTCCTCTGACCGAAACCGGACCGACTGGTCCATTTGATGGATGGCCTTTGTCGCGCGGCTTCGATCGTTTCTACGGCTTCCTTGATGCCGAGACAGACCAGTACAGCCCCGAGGTTGTTCGTGACAACACTCATGTCACTGCACCAGGTACTTATTGGACGGGCTATCACCTCACGGAAGATCTCGTCGACAACGCAATCACATATGTTGCCGATCACATTGCAGGAGCACCCGACGCACCATGGATGATGTTGCTTGCACCAGGTGCATGTCACGCGCCTCATCAAGCACCTGTTGAATACATCGACCGTTGCGAGAAGAAGTATCTCGATGGTTGGGATGCCGCACGCAATCGTCGTCTTGCAAACCAAATCAAACTTGGCATTGTTCCGCCCGACACGGTGTTACCTGAGCGCAACGAATGGGTGCTCCCGTGGGAAGACGTCCCCGCCGAACAGAAGCCTCTCTCTGTTCGTTTGATGGCTGCATATGCCGCAATGCTCGAACACTTCGACGACCATCTCGCTCGTTTGATCAAGCAACTCGAAGATTCAGGGCAATTGGACAACACCGTCATCATGGTGATGAGCGATAACGGCGCGAGCCAAGAAGGTGGGCCGCTCGGTTTCATTAATGCAATGGGTCCGTTCAATCTCATTGCAGAAAGTATCGAAGACAAGATTGCAAAGATTGGCGACATCGGCGGTCCCGATACGCACAGCAACTTCCCATGGGGCTGGGCAATGACTGCAAATACGCCATTGAAGCGATACAAGCAAAACACTCACTCAGGCGGAATTCGCGACCCATTCGTGATCACGTGGCCCGGAGCAATCACAGACGAAGGCGGTGTTCGGCACAACTTCTGTCATGCAGTTGACGTTGCACCCACCATTCTCGAAATGCTTGGTCTTGAAGCGCCCACCAGTGTCAATGGCATTGCGCAAATGCCCGTCGAAGGTCAATCGTTTGCGGCAGTCATTAGCGACCCCGCTGCAACAATTAATCGAGGCCCGCAGTATTTCGAGATGTTTGGACATCGCGGAATCGTCGTTGATGGATGGAAAGCAGTTGCATATCACCAGATGGGCACAGCGTTCGAAGACGACACGTGGGAGCTCTATCACCTTGCTGAGGATTTCAATGAGATGCATGATCTCGCTGCGCAAGAGCCAGAGCGACTTGCGAAGTTGATTGAGATGTGGTGGCAAGAGGCCGACAAAAACAAGGTGCTGCCACTCGACGATCGCTTTGCTCCACGCTTTGCTGAGAATGCTGAACGGCATCGTGGAAACCGTTCGCGTTACACGTTCTGGAAGGGAATGGGGCATATCCCATCCGATGTTGCGCCAGATCTTCGCAGCCGTTCATACACAATCTCTGCGTATATCGACGTTCCCGCAGATGGTTGCGAAGGCGTGTTGATCTCGCACGGAGACCTCACCAGTGGATACAGCTTGTTTATTCGCGATGGATATCTCGAGCATGACCTCAACATCGGCGGCAGCCACCAGATGTTGAAGTCAGACAGAAAGATCTCTGCTGGACCACACATCGTTGGCGTGCGCATGAAGCGCAACGGCAATCAAGGAACACTCACGATGTTCATCGATGATGTTGAAGTCGGAACGATGACAACAGAGAACATCTTCTGGCTACTTATCTCCTGGTCGGGCCTTGACATTGGTCTCGATCGAGGAACACCCGTAAGCCATTACGAATCACCATTCGTGTTTACTGGTGATCTTGTCAAGGTGGAGATCAATCTTGACGACGATCAAGTTCTGGATTTCCATGGCGCAAGCCGCGCCACAATGGCTCGTGATTAATTAACGCTTGCCACCAGCGGGGACATCGCGGAACGGCATGTCTCTATCAACTTCGGGTTCTTTCGGCAGTCCAAGAATGCGCTCACCAATGATGTTGCGTTGCACCTGGTCTGTGCCGCCACCAATCGAAGTGAAATACGCATTCAACTGCGAGTAGTTCGCATCACGAGCACGAGGGTTCTGATCACCATCAAGCGTTCCTTCTGCACCGAGCAATTCACCCTGTAGATGACCAGCAAAATGCAACAAACCACTCATTGCTAATTTTCCAAAGGATGCAAGCGGTGATGAGCCGCCACCTTCGGCCATTGCTTTCGAGCGATCGTTGTTCCAATCATTGACCAATCGCATGCAATGCAATTTGGCAAGTTTCTGACGCACTTTTGGATCGGAGTTCTTTCCCACCGACTGCGCCAACTTCACCAGCGATAAATCCGGAAGTGGAATGTGACCCATTGCAGTCGCAGTGGCGCCACCAGCTGGACCGCGAGGACCTCGACGAGAGATGCCCATCATTGCGCGTTCATATGCGAGAGCACTCTGCAGCACCCACCACCCTTGATTCAATTCACCCAACATGTTCTGCGCAGGGACACGCGCGTCGGTAATGAACACTTCATTAAAGCGAGAGTCTCCCGTGGCCTGACGAAGTGGACGAACTTCCACGCCGTCTTGTTTCATCGGCAAATAAAAGAATGAAATTCCACGGTGTTTGGGTTGATCCCAATCTGTGCGTGCAATCAACATGCCAAAATCGGCATCCTTCGCGCCGGATGTCCACACCTTCTGTCCGTTGATGATCCATTCCTCACCATCACGAACGGCAGTCGTGCGAATACCAGCAAGGTCAGACCCAGCACCTGGTTCGCTGTACAGCAGGCACATTGCAATTTCGTCCATCAGCAATGGACGAATGAACTGTGCCTTTAACTCTGGCGTCCCAAATCCAACGACGGACCCTGCCCACAAATTGGATTTGTCTTGACCCGTGCCTGGCGCACCTGCGGCCACGAACAACGCTTCGATCTCTGTTGCGGTTTCATCATCAAGTGCACGACCCATGCAATCTTCTGGCCAACGCAACGCGGACCAACGATGATCAATGACGAGTTCTTTCCACTTGGTCAAATCCATCTCAGGGTTCCAATGAGTCGCCAGAAACTCACGAGCTTCATCCACAACAGTCATCACGCGTTCCCCCGCTTCATGTCCCAAACTTATACTGCGGACATCCATTTCCATATTGCGGAAGGTAAAACCTGTGATCTCAACTCGAAATCCCTATCTGCAGACCGAGGTTGAACCATGCGAGCGTTAATTCAAAGGGTTCTCCATGCTTCGGTAGATGCCGAGGTGGACGGGCAAACAATTCGTACTGGTGAGATCAACAAAGGGTTACTCGTATTTGTTGGCGTCACCCACACCGACACAGAACAAAAGGCCATCAAGATGGCAGACAAAATCTGGAACTTGCGCATGATGGATGATGCGGAAGGCGTGATGAACCTCTCCATCGCAGACACCACAAAGAACATTCTGGTTGTTAGTCAATTCACGCTGTATGGCGACACCAATTCAGGACGGCGCCCTTCGTGGATTGCGGCTGCAAAACCGGAAGCTGCAGAACCTCTTGTGACCAAGGTTGTTGAAGAATTGCAACGACTGGGAGCCAACGTCGAGACAGGTCGTTTCCGCACGTATATGCAGGTCTCATTAGTAAATGATGGCCCCTCCACCTTGATGCTGGAGAACTAGCGGGAGGTTGTGGGGCGACCCGCGAGTACGGCCAGTACGCCCAGCCCAATGAACAATCCACCGGAGATATACCGACGGATGATGTACAAAGATTGGCCACGCAACAGTAAGCCCCGCAAACTACTTGCCATCAACGAAAGCGTTCCATTGAAAATACTGGCAAGAACGACAAACACTGCGCCGAGTACCAATGATTGCGACTTTGCATTCGCAGCATTTACATCAACAAATTGCGGAAAGATGGACAGGAAGAACAAACCAGTTTTCGGATTCAACGCATTAACAAAAATGCCCTGACGAAATGCCTGTCGTAATGACACGTGATTATCTTCCGCACCAACATCGGATGGACGTGACATCAACGTACGAACACCGGTGTATACGAGATACACAACACCTGCCCATTTCACGACGTTAAACATCTCTGCAGATGTCGCCAACACTGCGCTGATTCCCAACGCGGCGAATAGCGCCTGAATGGAATCGCCAACTTCAAGTCCAGCGACTGCAGCAAGACCCACTGTTCGACCATCGGCGATGCTTCGGTTCAAGATGTAGATCACTGCAGGACCTGGAATGAACAACAAGGCAATCGTTGCGCCCATAAATGCAATCAAAGTTGACATCTCGGGCATCTGCAAAGACTACTCAGCCCACAAGAGCTGCTCCCCTACTATTGATATCTATGGCACCGCGACGCACTCCTGGCGAAATCGAAGTGGATGAATTTCTTGCGGCTATTCCAGAACCGCAGCGGAGCACGTTGCAAGAACTACGTGCAATATTGAAAAGGATTCTTCCCGCTGGCGAGGAAAAGATTCACTACGGCGTGCCCGCGATACAAATCAACGGAAAGTCAATTGCGGGATATGCCAGTGCAAAGAAACACTGCAGTTACTATCCACACAGTGGCGCCTTGTTGGAACCCTTGGCAGATTCACTCACAAAGTACGACTACACCAAAAGCACGCTGCACTTCCCAGTGGACAAATGCTTGCCCATCACGCTCGTCCGCAAGCTTGTCAAAGCTCGCCTCGAGCAACTGGGAATGTCTGCCAGTGGTTAATTAACGCAAACGACGTCGGCGCCACACCCAGCGCGCAAACTGCACCGCAAGAATGCGAAGCAACACCATCAATTAGATCTGGGTAATCAGTTCTTCGACTGGTGTCACCATGCCGACATAGAACGCACCGAACTCTGCGTAGACGGCCGAGGCTTCGTCGTAACGCATCGTGTACACGACTTCTTTCAAGTCATCGGGATGAACACCAAACAAGGTCACGCCCCACTCAAAGTCGTCAAGACCCGTTGATCCGGTGACGAGCTGGATAACACGGCCGGCGAACGCACGACCGCTCTTGCCGTGCTCTTCCATCAGTTCTTTACGCTTATCGAATTCGAGTGTGAACCAGTTGTCCTTGTGTTCACGACGCTTTGACATTGGGTAAAAGCACCATGCGTTCTTTCCCGCTGGCGGAAGCGTTGGATACAGACGTGCATTCAACATTTCCTGTGGCATACCCTTGGCATACTCAGAAACTTCAGTGAGCGACACGTAGCTGTCGACGATCTCAAGTCCTGCATGTTGCACGCCTGTCTGCAAAGCCTTCAATGCACGCATGTCTGCAGCCATACCCATGACGGCAAGATCTGCTTTATGGCCCAACATAGAGACTGTGACGACGGTGACGCCATTGGCCTCTGCAGCTTTGACGGCTGCAACAAGATCTTCACCCTTGAAATCAGGGAAAGGCTTGCAGAAGAGGTGGACGACCGCCAGGCCGACCGAGGGGGACATCGGTTCGCTCATGTTTCTAACCTACCTATTTGCGAGTGACGGTGACGACAGCGGATGCAAAACGAGTAGATGCATCGCGTTCCATATGTAAATACAGCGATGGCTCTGCAAGTTCTAGCTCCATCAGAACGGGGACGCCGGCGGAACCACGAACTACATCAACACGTGCGTACAACGGTGCATAACCAAACTTGTCAACGATGAAGTCCATGACCTCTTCGCCCAACTCACGCTCTTGCGACGATGCCTCACGGGAGCTGATGTCTTCTTCGGTATACAAACCATTCTTCACGTTGTCACCAGTCGCCAAAATGGCGCCTTTGCGGAATGCATGGCTGTATTCACCGTTGAAGTACAACATGCCGGTTTCGCCGCGTTCATCAATAAAACGTTGATACGGCTGCACCATGGCAACCTTGCCAGAGTCAATGAGTTGTCCAAGATGAGCGGCAGCTTTCACAGGCGACTCAATATGACGTTCAGTGTTGTTCGAGCCAGCGCTAATCGTTGGCTTCACCACAATGTCGCGATCCAACATGCCCTCGTTTGTGATGAGAACTAAATCTTCAGCTCCACGCACATACGTCGTAGGGATGACAGGAATACCCGCGTCGATCAACTCTCCGAGATACACCTTGTCGGTGTTCCACTTCACAATCTCGGCGCTGTTAAACAACGTTGTCTTCGTGGAAACGTCATCTAGCCACTGAACGAATTCGTCGTAGCGACGGTGGTAATCCCACGGAGAACGAATAATCGCCGCGGAGAACCGTGACCAGTCCTCGGCGGCGTTATCCCAATCTGTAATTTCGGCGACTATTCCGCGGTCTTGCAACGCGCGAAGAATCATCGAAAGATCTGTGTCGTGATGCCGCGCCTCTGCGCAACTAACGAGTGCGAGAGGACGCGACATCGACGATCAGAAATGTATGAACGACTTAGAAGTCGCCCATGCCACCGTGGTCGTGACCTGCATGTGAAGCCTCTTCAGGCTTGTCTGCAATCACGCACTCGGTGGTGAGGAAAAGAGCAGCAATGGAAGCCGCATTCTGCAATGCAGAGCGAGTCACCTTTGCAGCGTCAATCACACCAAGCTTCACGAGGTCTTCGTATTCGCCGGTTGCAGCGTTGAGGCCTTCGGTGCCCTTCAGGTTCTTCACCTTCTCGACAACGACTCCACCTTCAAGACCAGCGTTTTCAGCGATCTGCTTGAGTGGGCCTTCAAGTGAGCGAGCGACCATGCGTGCGCCGGTTGCTTCGTCACCTGTGAGTTTGTCAGCAGCTGCGATCACTGCAGCCTGTGCACGAAGAAGTGCAACGCCACCGCCAGGAACAACGCCTTCTTCGATGGCGGCCTTTGTGGTGCTCACTGCGTCTTCGAT
>JACCDL010646182.1_pt1 | contig 13058 bp, 14 predicted proteins | sample 7441931 | NCBI WGS metagenome assembly JACCDL01 (sample SAMN15323437, study PRJNA562643) | freshwater metagenome | isolation source: river surface water | place: USA:Blue River Watershed | collected 2017-08-16 | reverse complement strand
CGCCTACGTTTTGCTTCGCGGCAAAGAAGACTCAGAGCGTTTGATGACTCTGCGTTTGGTTGCAACTGTCTGCATGATCATCGTTGGAGTTGTTTACCATGCACTCCTTGGTGATGGCGCAGTAGATGCAAGAGACATTGGATACGAGTGGCCAAGGATTCCAAACCTCGTTATTCACACCTGGGCCCCAATTGCAGTTGTCTTTGATTACCTTCTTTCCTATAAAGGTGCTCTTCCTAGATTGCGCAAGGCGCTGTGGGTGATTGTCTATCCGCTTGTTTGGCTTTCATTCTCAGTTGTGAGGGGTCTGCTAGATGGCTGGTGGCCATACTGGTTCATCAACCCAAACAGCGAGATTGGCATAACGGGCATGCTCACCTACATCGTGATCATTGCCATTTCCTTCATTTCTCTTGGCTACATCGTTAGTGCTGCACGCTTGGCAGCGGTGAAGGCAGCCAGCCGGCTTCAGATCCGGAATTAGTTGGCCCCGAAGGGGGTTAGGACTAAGCATGTTGAAAGAAGAAGTAGAACTAACGATGCTGGATGGCTCAAAGCGCTCATCCAAAGACTTTGCTGGCCAACTGGTGCTGGTTGTGAATGTGGCCTCCAGATGCGGACTGTCTCCGCAATACGAGACCCTTGAAAAACTGCAGAAGCAGTATGGTCCTCGTGGCTTCACTGTCCTGGGTGTTCCATCTTCCTCCTTCAAGCAAGAACTGAAAGATGAAGCTGCCATCAACGAGTACTGCTCGACAACCTGGGGAGTAACTTTCCCAATGACCGCCAAAGCAGATGTCAACGGTAGAAACCGTCATCCGCTTTATAAGCAATTGGTTAAGACCAAGGACCGAATGGGCCTAGCTGGACCAGTGATGTGGAATTTTGAAAAGTTTCTAATTTTGCCAAATGGAAACATTCACCGTTTCCGCCCGCAAACCCAGCCAGATGACAAAGAGATCATCGGGCTAATTGAGGCTAATCTCCCTCGCTAATGTTGAGGCATGACTGAAGTCGTCGCCGCAATCATTCAAGATGATCAAGGCAATTATCTTTGCGCTAAGCGCGGCGATTGGAAATCACTGCCTGGCAAATGGGAATTTCCTGGTGGCAAGGTTGCAGCTGGCGAAGATCCTCAGCAAGCACTTGTTCGAGAAATAAAAGAAGAGCTGTCGGTCGAGATCAAAGTCATCAGAGAATTTGATCGCACTGAAACAGGCGAGATTGTTTTGACTTGCTTTGTGGCTGATTTGCTAAGTGAGAAACCAACGACTTCAACTGATCACGGTGAGTTGCGATGGGTAAGTGAAAAAGATCTTGGTTCGCTTGATTGGTCAGAGGCGGATTTGCCAGCTGTGAAAAAGATTCTGATTCCTTTTTGCTAGCTGATTAGTCTCAGTGGGAAACGAAGGTATTCGCTCTTCCAAGCAAGCTCCGGATATTTCCAAATCAAATCATCTGCTAATTCGGCGAGCGCCGCCCAGAAGAAAACTTGCGTGAGGTCAACGGTTAGCTGACTGATGGTGTCGGAAGGAAATGCTTTGCCCAAGAATCTTCTGAGTAGCCTTGGTACTTCCCCAACTCCGTGATCGGTGAGAACTCCCCAAACTTCTAGCTCTATCTCTGCGCACCTTCTCGCACTCCAACCAAGTGATGGATCGAAGTAGTGCAGAACAGAGCTGAGCATCACTGCATCTCGATAGCGAACATCCTCTAGCTGATCAAACAGCGGGATGAATTTATCCAGCTCATAGCCGGCTTTTCTAAGATCCAAAATGTCTGGATAGGCCAGAAAGCGATAGAAGGGGACGTGTGGTCTGACTGGTTGATAGGGAAGCGAGGTGAAGCTGGCGAGCAGGGGGTCTACCCCTACCGCTGACGCACCCCAACTATTGAAGGCCTCGTCTGGATAGGGAATCTCGTCCAGTTCACGCTTTTCGCTCACGTTTTTATTGTCCTCTACTCCACAAGAACTCTGAGAGCATTGCTGGCCCTAGCCAAGCATGTCGTGCAGGACGATTGTCGCATTGCGGTCCGGTCCAACACCAATGGCGGAGATTCTGGTTCCGCTTAGTTTTTCCAGAGCTCGCACATAGTCTTGAGCGTTCTTTGGTAGATCTTCAAACTTCTTTGCACCTGTGATGTCTTCATCCCAGCCTGGATAGATTTCGTAGATTGGCTTGGCGTGGTGGAAGTCGGTTTGTGAAACCGGAACCTCTTCAACTCTCTTGCCGTCTACTTCATAGGCAACACAAACAGGAATTTCTTTGATGCCAGTTAGAACGTCCAGCTTGGTTAGGAAGATGTCAGTAAGACCGTTGATTCTGGTTGCGTATCTTGCAACTGGTGCATCGAACCACCCACAGCGTCTTTCTCTACCGGTGGTGGTTCCAAACTCTCCGCCCACGCTTCGCAGCCGCTCTCCCCACTCATCAAACAATTCCGTTGGGAATGGCCCTGCACCAACGCGAGTGGTGTAAGCCTTGAGAATTCCAATAACACTCTTAATGCGAGTTGGGCCAATTCCGCTACCGGTTGCAGCGCCACCGGCGGTTGGGTTAGAGGAGGTTACGAATGGATAGGTTCCGTGATCAACATCGAGCAGAGTTCCCTGGCCGCCTTCTAACAGAACTGTCTTGCCCTGCTCCAGAGCATGATTCAATACCAATGCGGTGTCAGAAACCATTGGTCTTAGACGCTCTGCAAAGCCAAGCAGGTGGTCAACTACATCCTGCGGCTTGATTGCTGCGCGGTTATAAATCTTTACCAGCAGCTCGTTTTTCTGCTTGAGGGCTCCCTCAACTTTTTGAGCGAGGATGCTTGGGTCAAATAGGTCTTGCACACGGATTCCAAGTCGGCCCATCTTGTCGCCATAGGTTGGACCAATTCCTCTACCGGTTGTTCCAATTGCTCTCTTGCCCAAGAAGCGCTCGGAAACTTTGTCGACTGTGACGTGGTAGGGGGTAATGATATGAGCGTTGGCTGAAATCAAAAGCTTGGAGGTGTCTACACCTTTTTCATTCAAACCGTCGATTTCTCTGAACAAGACTTCTAGATCAACCACAACACCGTTACCGATGACGGGTGTGCAGCCGGGAGTAAGAATTCCAGAGGGCAGAAGGTGCAGAGCAAATTTCTTGTCACCGATGACGACGGTGTGGCCTGCGTTATTGCCGCCCTGATAGCGAACTACGTAGTCGACCTTGTCGCCTAATAGGTCAGTGGCTTTACCCTTACCTTCGTCTCCCCATTGGGCTCCGACTAGCACGATTGCCGGCATGGCAGACCCCTTTCAGAATTGGGGGAAACGGCTTTCTTCCCGACTAATTCTAGCCAAAAACGTGCTGCATTACCCAGGTGTGCATGGCGATTGCAGCTGCCGCAGAGGCATTGATTGAGCGAGTAGAACCAAACTGAGTTATCTCCAGCACGGTATCGGAGGCATCCAAAGCGGCTTGCGACAGACCTGGGCCTTCTTGGCCAAAGAGCAAGATGCACTCCTTCGGGAGAGTGGTTGTCTCCAGTTGTTTGCAGCCCGGAACGTTATCGATGGCGATGATCGGAATTGGTCCGCCATCTTTCCCAGCTGTTTTCGACCACTCAACAAAGTCTTCAATGGTTGGGTGGTGGAGAACATGCTGGTAACGGTCAGTTACCATCGCGCCTCTTTTGTTCCATCTTTTGTTACCGACAATATGCACAGACGACGCCAGAAATGCATTTGCATTTCGAACAATTGAGCCAATGTTTAGATCGTGCTGCCAGTTTTCAATTGCGACATGAAACGGGTGACGATGCGAATCAAGATCTTTGACAATCTCTTCCATTTTCCAGTAGCGGTATTTGTCGACGACGTTTCTGGTGTCGCCCTCGGCAAGCAGCTGCGGATCAAACTTTGAAAAATCTGGATGTGAGGAAGCGTCGCCCTGGTATGGCCCCACTCCCCAGGATGGTTGGGAGATTGGCTTGGGTGTCTCGCTATTCACCACTACAGCGTAGAGCTAGGATTTGCTCATGACTAATCGTTCCCATGTTGTCTCTTGGCTAACCGACATGGATGGTGTGCTTTGGCACGAGGGCAAGCCAATTCCTGGAGCGCAAGACCTGATTGACAAGTGGCTGAAGAACGAAACGCCGTTTTTGGTACTTACGAATAACTCCAGCTTCACTCCAAGAGACTTGGCAGCCAGACTGCAAGCTGGTGGACTAAATGTTGCAGAAGATCGCATCTACACCTCTGCCATGGCAACCGCGGACTTTCTAAACAATCAAAAACCAAACGGAACTGCCTTTGTAATTGGTGAAGCCGGCATTCTCACCGCCATGCATGAGATTGGTTATGTGATGACAGAAGTTAATCCAGACTTTGTTGTGCTCGGTGAAACTAGAAATCTTAGCTTTGATGCTCTAACCAAAGCGGTTCGCCTGATTGGCAAGGGCTCAAGATTCATTGTCACCAATCCAGATGTGACAGGCCCGTCACTGGAAGGTCCGATTCCAGCTGCTGGATCAGTTGCTGCACTAATTACCAAGGCAACTGGAAGAACTCCCTACGTTGTTGGAAAACCAAACCCGATGATGTTTAGAAGTGCGATGAGAAAGATCAAGGCACACTCTGAGACCACCGCCATGATTGGTGATCGCATGGACACCGATGTTGTCGCAGGTATTGAGGCTGGCCTTCACACCATCTTGGTTAGAACTGGAATCTCCAACGATGCTGAGGTTTTAAAGTATCCGTTTAGACCAACCGAGATCATCAACTCAGTTGCAGACTTGGTTTAGTTATCCAGCTGCTTGATGTATTTGTTGAAAGAAACAAATAGCCCTGCAATTAGCACACCGATTGCAAGGATTGTGTAGACAAGTCCAACGCCATAGGCGTCAACAGCGCTTCCAACCGCAACCATTGAAATAAGTGGACCTGCATTCCAAACGGTCATTTCTAACGCGAATACTCTCCCTCGTTTGTCAGCTGGGATTCGCTCCTGAATAACGGTGTTTAGAAGCGGCAGCAGTGGCCCCCAGGCAAGACCAAGGGTGAAGAAGAAGGTAACCATCGCCCACTGCGCTGGCAACTGACTCATCGGCAACATCGATAAGCCAATACCTAAAATTCCAACCCGCAAGATGTTTGCATAACTCAGTCGCTTGTGAATCCACTCAAATCCAAGTGCTCCAAAAACAGATGCAAATGCTGCTGCAGAGATTGCAGTGCCAAGCCCCTCGGGATCGCCAAGTGAGTTGTAGTAGGCGGGTAGGACAACCATTTCAGTTGGCAGATAGATAACGGCAAGCGCCATGATGGCAGTCATCATGATGAAGATTGCGGGGTTTGAGAAAAGGACTTTGAAGCCCTGCATGGCAAAGACAAACAGATTGCCTTCTTCTTCTTCTTTTTCATCCTCATGCTGCTCTTCAGCCTTGATAAAGGCAGCGAAAATTCCGCTTAGAACTGCGAAGCCGGCAACGATGAAAAAGGTGTTGGAAGAGCCAATGTTCGCAATCAAGAATGTGGCTAGCGCAGGGCCGACCGCAAAACCAGATGCAAAAAGACCCTCGTGAATTGAGTTGGCGCGATCCAAGGTCATGTTGGCCGGCTTTGCAACATCCGGGATCAAGGACTTTCTAGCCGTGCTACCACCGGGAGTAAACATCGCTTTGAGAATTCCAATAGTGATCAAGGCTGGGATTGTAAGTACCCAGAGACCGCTAACAATTGGAATTAGAAGTGCAACAGTTCCCGCCAAGATTTCAGCGAGCACCGCTGTTCTTTTTCTTCCGAACTTATCTATGAAAGAGCCAAGGAAAGGCGCAAACAGCAATGTTGGGATAGCGGTGAGTGCAACAACGAGACCAGCGCTGGTAGCACTACCTGTTAGTTCAAGTGCAATCCAAGGGATTGCGATGAAAGTCATTGAGCCTGAGACAACCGAAGCTATTGAAGCTAGTTGCATGAATACAAAAGGCGCGAGCTTGCGCTGCACAACCACCTCGTTCATTAAAGACCCAGGTCACTCAGTGATATTGCGGAGTAATACCTGAAACCCTTAGATTCTATCGCTTCTTTAGCACCGGTATTTCTGTCGACAACAGTTGCTATCGCTAACACGTTGGCACCTGCATTCACGAGTGCTTCTGCTGCAGTGAGTGGTGATGCGCCTGTTGTTGATGTGTCTTCTAGAACAACTACGTTCTTACCTTTCACATCAGGCCCTTCAACCTGTCTTCCCATACCGTGCTGCTTTGCTTGTTTACGAACTACAAATGCATTGAGCACTCTGCCTCGAGCTGACGCTTGATGAAGAATTGCAGTTGCAACTGGATCTGCTCCCATTGTGAGACCACCAACCGCATCGATGTGACCAAGATTTGCTGAATCAATTAGATCCAGCATCACCTTGCCAATTAGTGGAGCAGCTTCGTGATGCAGGGTCGCTCTTCTAAGGTCGACGTAGTAGTCCGCTTCAATCCCAGACGACAGAGTCACCTTGCCGTGAACCACTGCCAGCTCTTTGATGAGCTCTACTAGTCGTGGCTTGTCTGGGGAGCTAAAAGTCATAGTTAGAGTTTAGAAGTGCAAATTGCAACCTGGAACGTCAACTCGGCAAGAGCTAGAACTGAGCGCATAGTTCAGTTCCTTGAGCGCACGCAGGTTGATGTTTTGGCCATGCAGGAAATCAAATGCAAGCCTGAACAGTTCCCAGTAGCGCGGCTAGAAGAGATTGGCTACAAAGTCATCGCCCACGGACTAAATCAGTGGAATGGGGTTGCCTTTGCTTACAAAGCAGATCTAGAGCCAGAAGATGTCGAAACTGCATTTCCCTATCAACCCGAATTCAAAGATGTGGTTGAGGCTAGAGCGCTGGGTGCCACATTCGATGGAGTGAGGCTATGGAGCCTGTACGTTCCACACGGGCGAGCGCTAGATGATCCGCACATGCAATACAAACTTGAGTTTCTTGATCGACTTGCCTCACATGCAGACGAACTGGTGAATGAGCATCCCGGTGGTCAGGTTGCACTCATGGGAGATTTCAACATTGCCCCCCTGGATAGCGATGTCTTTGATGTTGCGTATTTTGAAACGCATATTTCGGAACCAGAACGGCAAGCTTTCAGCGCATTCGAGCAAATCGGTTTTTCAGACCTTCATAGACAGTTTGTTCCGGTTGGCTACACCTACTGGGACTACCAAGACCTTCGCTTTCCAAGAAATGAAGGAATGCGAATCGACTTTGTTCTCAGCTCACCTGAGCTAACTGACCGAATTCAAGCGGGCAGCATCGAAAGAGATGAGCGCAAAGGTGAGACGCCGAGCGACCACGTTCCCGTGATTAGTTCGATGTCAGACTGAGCCAGCGCTTTCTTTCCTGCTCCGGCAACTTCTCAATGGCATAGCGCAGCATTGTTCTAGGCATATCAGCTGCGTGGGCGGAAAGAAAACTTCTTAGCTGGCTGACGCTTCGTTTTCCAGCTTCCCTGAGCATCCAGCCAGAAGCCTTGTGAATCAGATCGTGCTCATGGTGCAGATACTTTTCCACCACCTCGAACGCAACTTCTGTGTTGCCAACTCGAATAAAGGGAAAAGTAAACATTATTGCTACTCGCTCTCTCCATAAATGACCTGGCTTGCCAAATTGCAGTAGGTACTTAGTCGGGTTGGATTTGGTAAATAGGTATTCGCCAAAATACGGCGCTGAAACATCGACTAAATCCCAGTTGTTTACTGATCCTTGATCTACCAATTTCACATAAAAATCAAACAGTGACTTTTTCTCTGCTTGTGTTTTTGCCTTTTTGAATTGATTGACCAAGATCACAATCGCGGTGAAGCGCTCCTCGTGATACTTACTCTTAGAAAGCTTTTCAATCTCAGACAGTGACAATGATGCAAACTTCTTTGCCACTGTCCGAGACTGTGGAACCTTGATTCCAAGAAAGACATCTCCCTCGCCATACTCACCCTTGCCGGTTTTGAAAAACCAACTCAGATTCGCAGCTTGCTTAGGATTCGCAAGTGTTCTTAGTTCAGCGCTAACCTGCTTGGCTGTTGGCTGACTCATTCGCACTCACATTCAGTCCAGTTGCATCTTCTAGAACATCCACGCGGACGAAAGAACCGTCCTCAACTTCTCCGGCCAACAAAAGGTTCGCCAGTTTGTCATCGATTTCTTTTTGCATGAGTCGTCTCAGTGGTCTTGCCCCATAGACAGGGTCATAGCCGTGCTCTGCCAACCACAGTCTCGCTCTTGGCGTTACACCCAGAGTTAGTCGGCGCTGCTCAAGTCGCTCAGTCAAGCGATCGACCTGCAGATCAACAATCGAACCCAGCTCTTCCATGCTCAGAGCATCAAACAGAACAATGTCGTCGAGTCGATTTAGGAATTCAGGTTTGAAGGATGCTCTAACCATTTCCATCACTGCTTGTTTCTTCTGCTCTGCGTTTAGTTCAGAGTCAATCAAGAACTGCGATCCAAGGTTAGAAGTCATGATCAGAATGACGTTTCTGAAATCAACTGTTCTGCCCTGGCCGTCGGTCAACCTTCCGTCATCCAGTACCTGCAGCAATATGTCAAAGACTTCTGGGTGTGCTTTCTCAATTTCGTCGAGCAAAACAACAGAGTAGGGGCGTCTGCGAATAGCTTCTGTTAGCTGTCCACCCTCGTCATAACCTACGTATCCCGGAGGGGCACCAATCAATCGGCTAACGCTGTGCTTTTCTCCATACTCGCTCATGTCAATGCGAACCATCGACTTTTCATCATCAAACAAGAAATGTGCAAGTGACTTAGCAAGCTCAGTCTTTCCAACACCAGTTGGACCGAGGAACATAAATGATCCAGTTGGTCTGGAGGGATCGGAAATACCAGCCTTTGATCTGCGAACAGCATCACTGACAGCCTTCACAGCTTTCTTCTGACCAATCAGACGCTTGCCAAGTTCGCTTTCAAGGTGAAGAAGTTTTTGACTCTCTCCTGCTAAAAGCCTGCCGGTTGGAATTCCAGTCCAGGCTGAGACGACTGCTGCAATCTCATCTTCTGAAACCATTTCGCCAACCATGCGGTCACGCTTTTCACCATCTTGACTCTCGGCTTCTTTGAGTTGCTTTTCAAGTTGTGGAATCTCGCCATATAAAAGTCTGGAGGCCAGTTCTAGGTTCGCTTCACGCTGGGCTTTATCTGCTTCAACTCTCGCCGCATCAAGCTTTGTCTTGAGCTCACCAATCTTGTTTAGCTCACTGCGTTCTGCTTCCCAACGGGTTTGCAGCGCATCCAGCTTTTGCTGCTTTTCCGCTAGGTCTTCTTGAAGTTTCTCAAGACGCTGCTTTGATGCATCGTCTTTTTCTTTCTTCAGTGCAAGCTCTTCGAGCTTCAGGCGATCGACCGAGCGTTTTAGCTCATCAATTTCAACTGGCGCTGAGTCAATCTCCATGCGAAGTCTGGATGCTGCTTCATCAACTAGGTCGATTGCTTTATCAGGCAGCTGTCGGCCGGTGATGTAACGGTTAGATAGCTGAGCGGCTGCCACCAGTGCACTGTCTGCGATGGTGACTTTGTGGTGTGCCTCGTAGCGCTCTTTTAGTCCGCGAAGGATTGCAACGGTGTCTTCAACACTTGGCTCTCCAACAAATACCTGCTGGAATCTGCGCTCTAGTGCGCTGTCTTTTTCAATACGCTCGCGATACTCATCAAGAGTCGTTGCACCAATCAATCTAAGCTCACCACGCGCCAGCATTGGCTTGAGCATGTTGGATGCATCCATCGAACCATCCGCGGCACCTGCACCAACTAGTGTGTGAAGCTCATCGATGAAGGTAATTACTTTTCCTTCAGCCTCCTGAATTTCTTTCAGAACAGCCTTGAGTCTTTCTTCAAACTCTCCTCGGAACTTACTTCCCGCAACCATTGCACCCAGATCTAGAGAAATCAGAGTCTTACCCTTCAGGCTCTCTGGCACATCGCCAGCCACAATTCTTTGCGCAAGGCCCTCGACCACTGCCGTCTTTCCAACACCTGGCTCACCAATCAAAACTGGATTGTTCTTGGTTCTGCGAGATAGCACCTGGCTAACTCGTCTGATCTCGGCATCTCTTCCAATAACTGGGTCGAGCTTTCCTGCCCTTGCCATCTCAGTGAGGTCAATTCCAAATGCTTCGAGTGCTTTTACTTGTTCTTGCTGTGGTTGTTGATTCATTATCTTCTCCTCCAGAGCACGACTGCTTTGCTCCCTGCTGGTCTTTGACCAGGAGCCAGTCTGACTACTCCTTGCTCACCGGCGGCGAATACTCGGTTGCCCGGTTGATTCATCACCTGATTGGCGAGCTCTGTTTCTAAATCTCGAACTCTTTGCCTAAGCAGTGAGTTCTCTGTCACCAGCTCCAGCATTCTTCGAATGCCCTCGAGCGATACTCCCTCGGCGCTGAGTCTTGCGACCTCGCGCAACTTTGCAACATCTTGCATGGTGTAGCGGCGCGAGCGACCCTCGGTTCTGGTTGGTGAAACCAGTCCCATGCGGTCATACTGACGAAGGGTTTGCGGATGCATGCCGCTGAGTTCAGCAGCAACCGAAATCACAAACAGTGGTGTGTTTTCATCCATCCGCTCTCACCCCCTAAAGCAGCCCTGCTCTGCTGAGCAGATCTGCTCTTGGATCTTCCTCAGGTAGTTCTTCTTCAAACTTTTCAAGCAGCTGCTTTGCCTTTGCTGGCAAATGTGCTGGCACTACTACCTCAATAGTTGCAAGCAAATCGCCCTGCTTGTTTCCAAGTTGGACGCCCTTACCCTTCACCCTCAGTGTTCGGCCGCTCGGTGTTCCAGGCGCAACCTTCAGCTTGACTGGACTACCTCCAAGCACTGGCACCTGGATGGTTGCACCGAGTGCTGCTTCGGTGAAGGTGACTGGCACCGTCACCCGCACATCATCGCCATCGCGAGTGAAGACGGGGTGCGGTTTCACCTTGATGGTGACAACCAGGTCTCCGTTGGGACCACCGTTTGGTGATACCTGGCCCTTGCCACGGAGCTTTAGCTTTTGTCCATCCTTGATTCCTGCCGGCACCTTCACATTCACGCTCTCTCCGCGAAGATTGAGCTTGATGGTTGTGCCATTGATTGAATCAATGAAGTTCACAGTTGCGGTTGAGATCAGATCTTGACCGCGCTGCGGACCAAAGCCACCAAAACCTGGAAAACCACCTGGCTGAAAACCGCCACCAAAGAAGTTCGAAAAGACATCTTCGAAGCCGCCCTGCCCGCCAGCCGTGAAGCGAGCGCCGCCGCCCATTGCGCGAATCGCGTCATACTCTTTGCGCTGCTCTGGGTCTGACAAAACGTCATAGGCCTCAGAAATGTCTTTGAATCTTGCCTCTGCTTTGGCATCTCCCGGATGCAAATCCGGGTGATTGTCTTTAGCGAGTTTGCGATAGGCCTTCTTTAGTTCTGCCTGCGTGACGTCCTTTGAGACGCCAAGGATTTTGTAGAAGTCTTTTTCGATCCAGTCTTGTGATGCCATTGCTACTCCTCAGCCACAAACACTGCGACCTTGGCAGGACGCAGCAGTCTGTCTCCAACTTTGTAGCCGCGCTCAATCACATCGGCGATGGTTGGCTCAGTCACATTGGCCGAAGGAGTATTAACAATCGCCTCGTGAAACTCAGGATCAAACTTCTCTCCCTTTTCACCAAATGCAACTAGGCCAAGTTTCTCTCCAGCTGCTCGAAGCTTCTGAGCAATCGCAACCATTGGGCCCTCTTGAAGATCCCCGTGCTGCTGAGCTCTGTCGAGATCATCCAGCACCGGCAAGAAAGTCTTGAGAGTCTCAGCTACTGCTAGCTGACGCTCGACTCCCCGATCGCGCTCCACTCGAGCGCGATAGTTCACGAAGTCAGCTTGCAGCCGCTGCAGATCCTGGAAGATTTCTAACTCGCGGTCAATCGCATCCGGCTCGCTGGCTACGGTTTCTTCCGCGCTAACTTGCTCTGGTTGTGGATCTTCCTTGTTAGTTTCTTCCTGCATTACTTCTTGTCCTCTTCTTCGTCATCCACGACTTCAGCGTCAACGACATCTTCTTTCGATGCCTCGGCTGCTGGTTCTTCTGACTTGTTGGAGTAAATCGCTTCGCCAAGTTTCTGCGAAGAAGCAGCTAGCTTCTCCTGCGCCTGCTTGACCTTGTCGATGTCGTCGCCGTTGAGTGCGCTCTTGAGAGAGTCGACGTCCTCCTGGACTTCCTTCTTCACGTCCTCTGGCAACTTGTCTTCGTTGTCCTTGATTAGCTTCTCGGTTGAGTAGGCAAGCTGCTCGGCAGCGTTTTTGACTTCAGCTTCCTCGCGGCGCTTCTTGTCCTCAGCTGCGTGAGCTTCAGCATCCTTCACCATGCGCTCGATCTCTTCCTCAGATAGAGAAGATCCGCCGGTGATGGTCATGGACTGCTCCTTGCCGGTTCCCTTGTCCTTCGCGGAAACGTGGACAATACCGTTGGCATCGATGTCGAAGGTCACTTCGATTTGGGGGATGCCGCGTGGTGCTGGGGCAATTCCGGTTAGCTCGAAGTTGCCAAGGCTCTTGTTATCGCGAGTGAACTCGCGCTCGCCCTGGAAGACCTGGATTGAAACCGAAGGCTGGTTGTCATCGGCGGTAGTGAAAGTTTCACTGCGCTTTGTTGGGATTGCGGTGTTGCGCTCAATCAGCTTGGTCATAATTCCACCCTTGGTTTCAATGCCAAGTGATAGTGGAGTTACGTCAATCAGTAGAACGTCTTTACGCTCACCCTTAATAACACCTGCCTGCAGAGCTGCACCAACCGAAACAACCTCGTCTGGGTTTACTCCCTTGTTTGGTTCTTTTCCGCCGGTTAGCTTCTTTACAAGCTCAGTCACAGCTGGCATACGAGTTGATCCACCAACCAGTACTACGTGGTTGATCTGGCTTACCTGGACATTTGCCTCGCGAATCACATCTTCAAATGGCTTGCGAGTTCTCTCCAGCAAATTAGTCGTCATTGCGTCAAACTGAGCACGAGTAAGTGTCTCGTCCAACTTGGCAGGACCGTTCTCGGTT
>JACCDL010583921.1_pt1 | contig 13058 bp, 5 predicted proteins | sample 7441931 | NCBI WGS metagenome assembly JACCDL01 (sample SAMN15323437, study PRJNA562643) | freshwater metagenome | isolation source: river surface water | place: USA:Blue River Watershed | collected 2017-08-16 | reverse complement strand
TCAGCGCTTCTTTGACTTTTATTTTTTCAAGTTCAATAATCTTCAATCGCTGAAGATCACTTTCATGTGCGGATTGCAACAATTGCAACTCACTAATTGCTTTTTCGCGGGCGCTTATCTCATTTTGCACTTCCAATTCTTTGGAAAGTTTCAACTCAATGTAACGTTGTTCCTCCTTGGCTTTTGTAATCTGCTGGCTCAACAATTCGCGTTCATTTCGTTGCGCTTGAATCTTTGACAAAGTCGTCAGTTCTTTGTTCCGAATACGTAAAATCAATTCAGCCTTTTGAATTCTCTTCTTTTCTAAATCAGTCAATATTCTGGATTTTAACTCATCACAAACCTTTTGACTTTCTCTCACATCCTCCATCGATTGATTGGCTTTATGCAAATCACGAATCAGTTCATTTATTTCCAATTGCAATGGCAAGTCATCAATGGCCTTTGCTTGAGCAAGTGCTTTTTGGGCATCCATTAATGCCATAGATAAAAAGCCCTTCTCGCCATTTATTCTTGCCATCAATCCATATGCTATACTTTTTATAAAACCATTGTTCAAGACCTCAGCAGCATCTAAAGTTCTCTCCAGTTCCATCAAAGCCAAGTCTAAACTACTGGCTTGGATATATACTTGAGCACGACCAATAAGTATCAGTGATTTTCTTAGAAAATCATTGGGTGCAAAAGACATGGCCTTATTGTAATAAAATAAAGCATCCTGAAAAGAGCCCATATCTGAGCAAATACCAGCTGCTTTTTGATACAAATGAGCCAGATATTCTGTTTTGTTGTAAAATTCAACGGAAATAATCAAATCCAATATTTTCCTTTTCGCCAAATCCAATTGCTTGCTTTGAATCAAATAATCAATTTCCAATTCAAGAATCTCATCTTTCAAATACTGAGAATCCAAGTTCTTAAAATCTCCCCGAGACATAAGTCCGGTAATTTCATTATAAGCCAAATCATATCGATTTATGCCCATTAATGATTTAGCCAAATAATAATGCACGGACGCGCGTTCATTTATGGATGTATTGGTAGACATTTGCGATTTTAATTCATCACACAAATCGATGTTACGATCCCAAATCTCTAATTCATCCAAGCACCGAACCTGAGACAGTGAATTCGACAAATAAACCTCAGGAGAAATTGACTTACTATTCTCAATTCCGATTATTGAATACTCAATTGCATCTAAGTATCGGCCCTGCGTACGATTTAACTCTGATAGTAACGCACTTGCACGAGCCAATATAAGCTGCTCATAATGACGATCAGCAAATGCAAGAATTTTCAATCCAAGTTCTTCTGCTGAGTTGTATTTCTGCTCTCCAAACAATTCATAAGCAGAAGCCAATTTCTTTTCTGCCCATTGAAGTGAATCTGCAGATTGCGAAGAGGAAACTGACGATATCCCTATCGTTAAAAGGATAATTAGTAAATATCTCACTGCATTATAATTTATATAGTAATGAAATATTGAACTGACGATAAAACAGCGGCATTGGACTAATTTCCGAATCTGTAGCCACACCAATAGAATATTCGCTATTTAGGATGTTATTCATGCCAACAGTTAACTTCAAATTATCATCTTGTAAGAACGATTTTTGAATCCCCACATTAAGCAAAGGACCATTATTAATGGCTTCCTCCAATTGATAACTCCGCTGATAAAATTCTGATTGATATACCGAAGAAAAATGAACGGTTAGGCTGGGCAAGATGGTTTGTGAACACTGCAAGGAGAATCGATAATTGGGCATAGCCAAATAAGCATTATTACTTGTTATCATTTCCGTTTCAGGCAAATTTGATTGTTCAATGACGTGGTATCTACTTCCACTAATTTTTAGAAATGTATTCTTGTTTTTAAAGTAATATCTGATTCCCCAACCATATGAGCCCGAATTGGTTCGATTTACGTAGTAGTCCTGGTTGATAATTGGATCATACAAATAGACAATTGGATTTAGAATTTGATTTCTAAAAAGAGATAACTCACCATTGTGTTTTACACCAATGTTAGCTCCGAGCGCAAAGTCAAAAGAGCGAACCGTTTCATGAATGAGTCTGTTCTTGTTTAAAGAAAGATTCACGTTTTGTACCGTTGGCGTCTTAAAGGATTCTACATACATCCCTTTGAAGTAAAAATCTTTAATGATTTTGGTATACGAAATCCTTGGTGAGTATAGTAAATGCGTGAAGCTATTATATTCCAATCTTCCACCCAAGGTCAGAACTCCCAATTTACCTTTTAAAACAACCTCTGCAAAAGCTGCCAAATCATTGACCCGTATCTTCTTTCTATCATTGTATTGAAAGGTCAAATTTCGCATAATGATTGAACTATTCTGCTGGTATCCTTGAAGGCCATAGTCAACGGACAACTTGGGGTTGAACTTGGTTGTAATAAATAAATTTTGAATGGTTTTGTTGGAATGCGTATTTGAGTTAAATACCGAAGTATCAGCTGTATTGATATCTATCCATGGCAATTGATCAATATATATGGTATGCAAAGTCAAAACACTCTTACGAAATAACTTCTTCTCCCACGTCAAATCACCACCAAATTGTGACATCAAAACTGAATTAGCCTGATCAGAAATATTGTATTGATAATCACTAAAAAAAACGGAAGAGCTAAACCTATTCTTCTTCAATGAAATCATAATATTGTTACAATCAACCTGTGAACTATCTCCCCACGAAAGGGTCGCACCTCGGCCATATGACTGTTTACTAGTTGATCGTAGACTTGATGTCGAATTCAAATGAATCGATAATTGATAATCATTTTCTAATAGATAATTTCCCGCAAATCCAAAAGACTTTCTGCTATTAAAGCCATTACTTCTTCCAAACTCAGTATTGACCCAAGTTCCTCCCGAATCCTGTCGATCATTTAAGATAATATTAATAACACCCAAAGCTGCTGTACCCCCATATTTCAGAGAACCGGGTCCAAGGGTAATTTCAATCCGATTGATAAAAGTTACTGGTAGCCTACCTCCGAGATTGTATGTTCCATAATCCAAATCATTGACAGGACTTCCATTAATCATAACCATCACTTTCCCTTCCTGTGCCCACAATCCCCTAAAACCGACTCCTACACCGTCTTCTACATCTCTACCCAATGCAATCCCAGATACCATATTCAAAACTTCAATCAAGTCGGTTGCACCCATGGCTTGAATTTCCTCTTGGGTAATCACCTCGATATTTCCCGGAATCTCCCGAACATCGCGCAAGCTAAAACTGTTTAAAGTGGATATATCGTTTTTAACGAATTGGGTAGTGTCCAAATTAAAATAGGGAAAAACTTGCTTTCGTAGTTCCGATGAATCTTGATCTATTTGACCAAAAGAACACATTGAAATGAGTATAAAAAAAGAACCAAGAAAAATGCGTGAAGCCATATACAAATTTAACATATAACCAAAAAAAATCCCCCTATTAAAGGGGGATTTTATTGATATTGATCAGCAGCTAATTAAACACTTGCTTCGCTTGCTTCACTTTCTTTTTTTGCAATTAGATCTACATATTCTTTGTTCGATCCTACAATCATCTTTTGGAATCTTCTAACTCCAGTACCAGCTGGGATATGATGTCCAACGATAACGTTTTCTTTCAATCCAATCAAGTAATCGGTCTTTCCTTGAACCGCAGCCTCATTCAAAACTTTGGTTGTTTCTTGGAAGGACGCTGCAGAAATCCATGACTCTGTTTGCAATGAAGCTCTAGTAATTCCTTGCAACATTGGGCGCGCTGTAGCTGTTACAGCCGGACGAGCTTCGATTTCCTTGCTGTCGTTTCTCTTCAAGTTAGCGTTCTCATCACGCAACTGACGCACGCTGATGATTTGGCCTGGCAAATAACGATCGCTTTCTCCTTGATCCAAAATCACGACTTTATCGAACAACAAGTCATTTTCTTCTAAGAATTCAGCTTTGTCAACTGAAGTTCCTTCTAAGAAACGAGTATCTCCTGCATCTGTAATCTCAACCTTACGCATCATTTGACGCACAATTACCTCAAAATGCTTATCGTTGATTTTCACACCTTGCAAACGGTAAACTTCCTGAATCTCATTTACCAAATACTCTTGAACCGCTGTTGGACCTTGGATATCCAAGATGTCTCCAGGAGAAATAGCTCCGTCAGACAATGGCATACCCGCACGAACGAAATCCTCAGACTGAACCAAGATGTGCTTGGACAAAGGAATCAAATATTTACGCTCTTCACCAGTTCTTGAACGAACCGCAATCTCACGATTACCACGCTTGATCTTTCCGTACTCAACGATACCGTCAATTTCAGAAACTACAGCTGGGTTAGATGGATTACGTGCCTCAAACAACTCCGTTACACGAGGAAGACCTCCAGTGATGTCACCACCACGACCAGCCATTCTCGGAATCTTCGCCAAAATAGTACCCTTCGTCAACTTCTGACCATTTTCAACATTCAAATGGGCTCCAACTGGCAAAGAATATACCTTAACTACTTCTTTGTTACGAACGATTTCAATACTTGGGTTCTTCTTCTTATCCTTAGTCTCTATGATAATCTTCTCAGAGAATCCTGTTTGCTCATCGACCTCTGTTTTGAAAGTTATACCTTCTTCAACTGCATCGAAAGTAACAACACCATCTTCTTCTGTAACGATTACACTGTTGAAAGGATCGAACTCACAAAGTACATCACCCTTCTTCACTGTATCATTGTGCTGAACCATCAACGTAGAACCATAAGGCAAGTTAATCGTCATCACAGTTGCACCTGTCTTATCATCTGTAATCTTCAATTCAGATGAACGAGATACAACAATCGTCTTTCCTTTTTCAGTAACTACAGTACGAAGTTCATCAATCTCAACAACACCGCTATACTTGGCTCTGATATCGCTATCAATTGCACTAGCAGAAGAAGCACCACCGGTATGGAACGTACGCAATGTCAACTGAGTACCAGGCTCACCGATTGATTGTGCCGCGATAACACCTGCAGCCAAACCTTCTTGAACCATCTTACCTGTTGCCAAGTCACGACCATAACACTTCGCACATACACCACGCTTGCTCTCACAAGTCAATACAGAACGAATTTCAACTTCTTCGATTCCTGAATTATCAATTGCATCAGCGATGTCCTCATCAATTTCTTGTGCACCTTCAACAATCAACTCTCCAGTTTCTGGATGGTAAACATCATGAACACTCACACGACCCAAAATACGATCACGCAAACTTTCTACAACTTCATCCGCCTTCTTCAAAGCTGAAGTTACCAATCCTCTCAATGTGCCACAATCCACTTCATGGATAATAACGTCTTGAGCAACGTCAACCAAACGACGTGTCAAATAACCAGCATCAGCTGTCTTCAACGCCGTATCGGCCAAACCTTTACGAGCACCGTGGGTAGAGATGAAATACTCCAAGATCGACAAACCTTCTTTGAAGTTCGCCAAGATGGGGTTCTCAATCATATCCTGACCACCAGCAGCTGCATTCTTTTGTGGTTTAGCCATCAATCCACGCATACCGGCCAACTGACGAATCTGCTCCTTAGATCCACGAGCTCCAGAGTCGTACATCATGTAGATGCTATTGAATCCTTGCTGGTCGGTCTTCAAACGATCCATCAAAATATTGGTCAATCGTGAATTGGTATTGGTCCAAATATCAATTACCTGGTTGTAACGCTCGTTGTTGGTAATAAGACCCATATTATAGTTCTCAAATACCTCAGCAACTTTAGATGTTGCATCACCAACCAATTTGTCTTTTTCTGCCGGAATTACTACGTCAGACAATTTGAAGGACAAGCCTCCTTTGAACGCCCAATAGTATCCCAAATCTTTCATTGAATCCAAGAACTTTGCAGCTCTTGCTACTCCAACTACTTTTAAAATATCACCAATGATATCACGCAAAGCTTTCTTCGTCAATAACTGATTGATGAATCCAACTTCTTTGGGAACAACTTCATTGAAAATAACACGACCACAAGTAGTCTCAATAATGCTATTGTTACCAGCATAATCTGTCCAACGTACTTTGATATTGGCATGTAAATCCAATTTTCCTTCGTTGAAGGCAATGATCACCTCTTCTGGAGAATAGAATGTCATTCCTTCTCCTTTGCAAGGATGCTCTGGAGTTCCAACACGTGATTTGGTGATGTAATACAATCCCAATACCATGTCCTGAGATGGAACCGTTACCGGTGCTCCATTTGCAGGGTTCAAGATATTGTGTGAAGCCAACATCAACATTTGGGCTTCCAAAATTGCTGCAGGTCCTAGTGGAACGTGAACAGCCATTTGGTCACCATCAAAGTCAGCGTTGAACGCTGTACATACCAAAGGATGCAATTGAATAGCCTTTCCTTCAATCAACTTGGGTTGGAAAGATTGGATACCCAATCTGTGAAGGGTCGGTGCACGGTTCAAAAGAACTGGATGACCTTTCAATACATTTTCCAATATGTCCCAAACAATTGCTTCTTTCTTGTCAACTATTTTCTTAGCTGATTTAACGGTCTTAACGATACCGCGCTCTATCATCTTGCGAATGATAAATGGCTTGAATAACTCAGCAGCCATGTCCTTAGGCAAACCGCACTCGTGCAATTTCAACTCTGGACCAACGACAATAACCGAACGAGCTGAATAGTCAACACGCTTACCCAATAAGTTTTGACGGAAACGTCCTTGCTTACCCTTCAAAGAGTCAGACAAAGATTTCAAAGGACGATTACTCTCTGTTTTAACAGCAGACGATTTACGGCTGTTGTCAAATAAAGAATCTACCGCCTCTTGCAACATACGCTTCTCATTACGCAAAATCACATCTGGAGCTTTGATTTCAACCAAACGCTTCAAACGGTTGTTACGAATAATAACACGACGGTACAAATCATTCAAGTCTGATGTCGCAAAACGACCTCCATCCAATGGAACCAAGGGACGCAACTCAGGTGGAATTACAGGAACAACTCGAGTAATCATCCACTCTGGCTTGTTCACGATGCGAGTGTTGGCATCACGAAATGCCTCAACAACTTGCAAACGCTTTAATGCCTCGTTCTTTCTTTGCTGAGATGTCTCAGTGCTCGCCTTGTGACGAAGCTCGTATGACAATTCATCTAAGTTGATGCGAGACAACATTTCATGCAATGCCTCAGCACCCATTTTAGCTACAAACTTATTTGGATCTTTATCATCCAAATATTGGTTTTCTCTTGGAAGTTTTTCCATGATGTCCATGTACTCTTCCTCTGTCAAGAAATCACCTTCAATCAATGCATTGCCTTCTGCATTGGTAGCAGGACCAACATTAATTACTACATAACGTTCGTAATAAATGATTTGATCCAATTTCTTTGTTGGCATACCCAACAAATAACCAATTTTGTTCGGCAATGAACGGAAGTACCAAATGTGTGCTACTGGAACAGTCAAAGAAATGTGCCCCATACGCTCACGACGCACTTTCTTCTCAGTTACTTCAACACCACAACGGTCACAAACGATTCCTTTGTAACGAATACGCTTGTATTTTCCACAATGACATTCGTAATCCTTCACTGGACCAAAAATCTTTTCGCAAAACAAACCGTCACGCTCGGGCTTGTATGTACGATAGTTGATGGTCTCTGGTTTTAAAACCTCTCCCATCGAGCGACTCAAAATGTCCTCTGGTGAGGCCAAACTGATAGTTATCGATTTGAAATCGCTGGATTGTTTATTTACTTTTTTTGCTTGAAGCATCTTGTTCAATATAATGTTAAACGCTCTCTAATTAGTTGTTTGAATGAGTAGGATTCAAAGTGATATTCAATCCCAAGCCACGAAGTTCGTGAAGCAATACATTGAATGACTCTGGAATTCCTGGTGTTGGCATGTTTTCACCTTTCACGATACACTCATAAGATTTCGCTCTTCCCATTACGTCATCAGACTTAACAGTTAAAATCTCTTGTAGAATGTTGGCCGCTCCAAAGGCTTCCAATGCCCAAACTTCCATCTCTCCAAAACGCTGACCTCCAAATTGGGCTTTACCTCCCAATGGTTGTTGAGTAATCAACGAGTATGGACCGATTGAACGAGCGTGCATCTTGTCATCTACCATGTGGCTCAACTTGATCATGTAAATCACACCTACAGTTGCAGGTTGCTCAAAACGTTCTCCCGTTCCACCATCATAAAGATATGTTACTCCATAACGTGGTACACCTGCCTCATCAGTATAGGTATTGATGTCATCAAAACTAGCTCCATCAAAAATTGGCGTAGCATATGTCTTGCCCAACTTCAACCCTGCCCATCCCAATACGGTTTCATAAATCTGACCCAAGTTCATACGAGAAGGTACCCCCAATGGATTCAAAACGATATCCACAGTAGAACCATCTTCCAAGAACGGCATGTCTTCATCTCTTACAATACGGGCAACAATACCCTTATTTCCGTGACGACCCGCCATCTTATCACCTACTCTCAACTTACGTTTTTGAGCGATATAAACTTTAGCCAATTTCACGATTCCAGCTGGTAACTCATCACCAACTGTCAATTGGAACTTCTTGCGCTTATAAGAACCCAAAAGCTCATTGAACTTCAAGTTGTAATTGTGGATGGCACGCTTAATCAAATCATTGGCATGGTCATCCTTGGTCCAACTATCAGCATTTACTACACTATAATCAATTGTAGTAAGGGCTTTCGCATTAAACTTGGTTCCTTTTTTTATCTGCTCTTCTTTGAAATAGTTAAATACACCTTGGCTTGGCATGTCTTTAACAACAGCCAAAAGTTTTTCAACCAAAATTCTCTTCAAATCAGCTACTTCCTTTTCGTGCTCACGATCCAATTGATCAACTTGAGCCTTTTCAGTAGTTTTAAGTGCTTTTTTCTCTTTGATTTGACGTTGGAACAACTTCTTATCAATAACAACACCTGTAGCTGCTGGTGGAACTTTCAAAGATGCATCTTTTACATCACCTGCCTTGTCACCGAAGATAGCGCGCAACAATTTCTCTTCTGGAGTAGGATCTGTTTCCCCTTTTGGAGTGATCTTACCAATCAAAATGTCACCTTCTTTTACTTCAGCACCAACTCGGATAATTCCGTTTTCATCCAAATCGCGAGTAGCTTCTTCAGATACGTTAGGAATATCAGATGTCAATTCCTCTACCCCACGCTTGGTGTCACGCACCTCTGTGGTGTATTCATCCACGTGAATTGAAGTAAAGATATCTTCTCTTACAACACGCTCAGAAATTACAATAGCATCCTCGAAGTTATACCCTTTCCAAGGCATGAAAGCTACTTTCAAGTTTCTACCTAAGGCCAACTCACCCTGACGAGTACCATAACCTTCTACTAGAATTTGACCTTCTGTAACTTTATCTCCCTTCATCACAATTGGACGAAGGTTAACACACATGCTTTGGTTGGTTTTAGAGAACTTACGAATGTTGTAAGACTTCACCGCTGAATCAAAACTAACCAACTCATCTTCCTCGTTACGTTTGTAACGGATACGAACTTCATTGGCATCAACAAACTCAACAACTCCTTCACCTTCTGCAGTCAAAAGCACACGAGAATCTTTGGCAACACGACCTTCTAAACCTGTACCCACGATTGGCGCTTCTGGGCGCATCAATGGAACAGCTTGACGCATCATGTTTGATCCCATCAATGCACGGTTGGCATCATCATGCTCCAAGAATGGAATCAAAGATGCAGCTATTGATGCAATTTGGTTGGGAGCAACGTCCATCAAACTCAAATCCGTTGGAGGAATAATTGGGAAATCACCTTCCAAACGAGCTTTAACAGTTGGAGTCAAGAAATTACCTTTCTCATCAACTATCGCATTCGCCTGTGCAATTACTTTTGCATCCTCATCTTCAGCAGTAAGATAAATTACTCCATTGTTATCCATTGAAGCTTTACCGTTATCTACCTTTCTGTAAGGAGTCTCAATAAATCCAAGACGATTAATTTTTGCGTAAACACACAATGAAGAAATCAAACCAATGTTTGGTCCCTCTGGTGTCTCAATGGTACACAATCGACCATAGTGAGTATAGTGAACGTCACGAACCTCGAATCCTGCGCGCTCTCTTGAAAGACCACCGGGTCCAAGGGCTGACATACGGCGCTTGTGCGTTACTTCAGACAATGGATTCGTTTGATCCATGAACTGAGACAACTGATTGGTACCAAAAAACGAATTGATAACTGAACTTAATGTCTTAGCGTTAATCAAGTCGATTGGAGTGAAAACCTCGTTATCACGAACGTTCATACGCTCACGAATGGTACGAGCCATGCGAGCTAGACCAACTGCAAATTGATTATACAATTGCTCACCTACTGTACGAACACGACGATTCGACAAGTGATCAATATCATCAACATCAGCTTTTGAGTTAACCAATTCAATCAAATAAGTAATGATTGACATGATGTCCTCTTTGGTCAAAGTACGTTGATTGGAATCAATATTCAATCCCAATTTGCGGTTGATACGGAAACGACCTACTTCACCCAAATCATAACGTTGCTCAGAGAAGAACAATTTGTCGATAACACCACGAGCCGTTTCCAAATCTGGTGGCTCAGCGTTACGCAATTGGCGGTAGATGTACTCAACCGCTTCTTTCTCAGAGTTCGTGGTATCTTTTTGTAAAGTGTTGTGAATGATAGTAAAATCAGCAGCGTTACTTTCTTCTTTATGAAGAATAACAACTTTTGCTCCGCTGTCCACAATCAAATCAATGTGATGCTCTTCAAGAATGGTCTCACGATCCAACATCACCTCGTTTCTCTCGATAGAAACAACTTCACCTGTATCCTCATCAACAAAATCTTCAATCCAAGTGCGTAAAACACGAGCTGCCAAACGACGACCCAATACTCTACCCAAACCAGCCTTAGAAACTTTAACTTCTTCAGCCAAATTGAAGATTTCCAAAATTTGACGGTCACTTTCATAACCAATCGCACGTAACAAAGTTGTTACAGGTAACTTCTTCTTACGATCGATGTATGCATACATAACATTATTAATGTCTGTTGCGAATTCAATCCAAGATCCTTTGAAAGGAATGATACGTGCACTATATAACTTCGTTCCATTGGCGTGACGGCTTTGACCGAAAAACACACCAGGAGAACGATGCAATTGCGATACGATAACACGCTCCGCACCGTTGATCACGAATGATCCTTGAGGAGTCATGTAAGGGATAGTTCCCAAATACACATCCTGAACAATAGTTTCAAAATCCTCATGTTCAGGGTCTGTACAATACAACTTCAACTTAGCCTTCAATGGAACGCTATAGGTTAATCCACGCTCGATACACTCATCAATGGTGTAGCGGGGAGGATCAATAAAATAATCTAAGAATTCCAATACAAACTGATTACGAGTATCAGTAATTGGGAAATTCTCAGCAAATACTTTAAATAGACCTTCGTTACTGCGGTTTTCCGGATTGGTTTCTAACTGGAAAAACTCACGGAACGATGCCAATTGAATTTCTAGAAAATCTGGGTAATCATAGAAACTTTTCGTAGAAGAGAAATTAACTCTTCCATCTGTTTTTTTAAGCGTTGCCAAGGGTCTTTACTTTTATGGTTGACTAAAATAATCTGAAATACAAAATAGCACCTAAGTGCTAAAAATAAGTTTAGGCCACCTCGCATAGCGAGAGGCCTAAACTTAAAATAGGGTCGGTTGATTACTTGATCTCAACTTTCGCTCCTGCTTCTTCTAATTGGGTCTTCAAAGCGTTTGCTTCGTCTTTGGAAACACCGCTCTTCAAATCAGATGGAGCTTTATCTACTACGTCTTTAGCTTCTTTCAAGCCAAGACCAGTTAGATCTTTAACGAGTTTAACGATTGCCAACTTGTTGGCACCTGCTTCTGTCAATACAACATCGAAAGATGTTTTCTCTTCAGCAGCAGCACCTGCGCCTGGAGCAGCCATTACAACTGCCGCAGCAGCTGGCTCAATTCCATAATCGTCTTTCAAAATGGTAGCTAATTCGTTAACTTGTTTTACTGTCAAGTTAACGAGGCTTTCAGCCATTGCTTTCAAATCTGCCATTGTATTTGATATTAATAGTTTCTAATAATTTTTTTTGAACAAATTATGCGCTTTGTTCTTCTTGCGCTGTTTCGGATTTCTTTTCCGCGTTTGCTTGAAGTGCAGAAATAATGTTTCTCGCTGGTGATTGCAACAAGCCAATGATGTCGCCAACCAACTCCTCTTTGCTCTTCATAGCAACGAGTGTATCTAGCATATCATCTCCTACGTAACAATCTTCCAAGATAAACGCACCTTTCAAAAGCGGTTTTCCGTGTTTTTTTCTGAAGTCCTTGATCAAACGAGCTGGAACATTCACCACATCTGCAGTCATTACGGCAGTATTGCCTTTCAATGCATCAAATAACGGTGTAATTTCCTTTCCTTCGATACGCTCCAATGCCTTTCTTAACAAGGTGTTTTTTACAACACGCATGCTAACATTGTTTTTGAAGCATTCTCTACGGAAATTGCTGGTCGCTTCGGCATTCAGTGCTGCAGTGTCAGCGAAATAGAAAATGTTGGAATTATTCAACATCTCTACTAGCTCTGCAATTTGCTGATTCTTTTGGTCTTTGTTCATTTTAGTTTCCTCCGAATTTGACCTGATTAGTTAGCTGATCGAGTATCTACTTGAACACCGGCACTCATTGTTGAAGACATAAAAATGCTCTTCACGTAAGTACCCTTAGCAGCAGAAGGCTTCAATTTTACAAGGGTTGAAATCAACTCTTGTGCATTTTCAGCAAGCTGTTGAGCATCAAAACTAACACGACCGATACTTGTGTGAACAATACCTGCCTTGTCTACCTTGAAATCAATGTTACCAGCTTTCTTCTCTGTAACTGCTTTGCCAACATCCATCGTAACTGTACCAGTTTTGGGGTTAGGCATCAATCCTCTTGGTCCGAGAATTCTACCCAAGG
>JACCDL010397252.1_pt1 | contig 13067 bp, 7 predicted proteins | sample 7441931 | NCBI WGS metagenome assembly JACCDL01 (sample SAMN15323437, study PRJNA562643) | freshwater metagenome | isolation source: river surface water | place: USA:Blue River Watershed | collected 2017-08-16 | reverse complement strand
TGGCCGAAACGGTGAAGTCGGTCGGTGGCCTGATTTTCACGGGCGGGGTTCCACCAACGATCAAAGTGCACGCAAACCGACGCCGAAGTGAGGTCGATGCCGAGGCCCCCTGCCAAGAGCGAGCAGACGAAGACTTTGCAATTCGGATCGCGAGCGAAACGATCGAGGCGCACGCCCCGGTCTTGGGTGTCGCCGCGAAGTTCGGTGTAGCCAATTCCCCGCTCGAGCAAGTTCTTCCCGATCAGGTCCATCATGCCCAAGTACTGGGTGAAGACGACCACCTTCAGGTTCGAGCCGAGAGCTTCGCCTAAGAGCTCTTCGAAAGCTTCCCACTTGCCGCTCTGGGTGGGGTCAAGTTCCGCCGCGCCGTTCTTGGTTGCGGCGACTCCCGGCAAGCCCGGGTGGTTACAGATTTGCTTCAGGCGAGTCAGCATGGCCAAGACGTGCGCGTAGTTCACTTTGCCGCCGGCTTCGAGCGCCTGACGGGCTTGAGCGACATCCTCGGAGTTCAGCCAAGCTGCATATTCTTTGCGCTGAGGCTGAGTCATTTCGCACTCGACCACCTGCTCGATTTTCTCGGGAAGATCCTTCAGAACAGATCCTTTAGTTCGTCTGAGCAAGAAAGGTTGAACCAGACGCTTCAGCACGTTGACGTTTTGACCGACGCCACCCGTGTCGCGAGAAGGAGCGTAGAGGCGTTTGAATCGCTGGATCGATCCCAAGTAGCCGGGGATGAGGAAATCCATCAGCGCCCACAAATCGGTGGCGCTGTTTTCGACCGGTGTTCCCGTCATGGCAATGCGGTAGCGACCCTTGAGGCTTCGCGCGGTGGTGCTGACTAGAGTGGTCGCATTCTTGATGGCTTGCGCTTCGTCAAGCACCACGCAGAGCCACTCTTTGTCTTTCAAAAGCGCCTCTCGGCTCAAAATGCCATAAGTGGTGAGGACAATCTGAACGCCCGAGTCGGGAAGCTTTCGTCCTGCGCCGTGGAAAACCACCCATTTTAGGCCTGTGTCGTACTTGGCGAGTTTTTGCTGCCAGGCCGCAACAACTGACGAAGGTGCCACGACCAGAGTGGGGGGAAGCTTTGCCGTGCTTTTTCTGCCGTAAAGCGAAGTCAGGAAGGCCAAGACTTGGTGGGTTTTTCCGAGACCCATATCGTCGGCCAACAGAGCGGAAAGCCCCCGGTGGTAAAGGCTCCAGAGCCACTTCAGGCCTTCCGTTTGGTAGGGCCTCAGATCAAAGCCGAACTCGACTTTGGGAAGCGCCGGAAGACGCTTTCTTTCAAAAGTTTTTTTCCACTCTTGGAAGTCGCCCCAGGTTGGATCGACGACAAAGTCTTCGACTCCCAGTTCAAGCGACAAGCGGTAAGCCGCGAGCGGGTGAAGCGGATTTTCCCCCGTGTCTTCGATTTTTCCGAAGCCCGTGGGTGCTTCTTCGGTTTCCTCGGCTGGGTCGTCCTGAGCGGTTTTGGTCTTCGGACGCGCGTACTGATTGAGTTTCGAGAAAGGGACTTCGAACTTGAAGAGTCGGTCGCCCAGCCAAACAAAGTTGTTAGAAAGGCGTCCAATCGTCGAAAGTTGGCGAAGTTCCTCGGACCCCACGGTGACTTCTTCTTTTCCAGCTTCGCCTGCGCCGAATTCGTAAGTGAGAGTGCGGTGTTCACCGTCGGAGGCCCCGATTTCAAGCTTCAGAAGCCTGAGGGGGCGGGAATCCACGGGGAGGTCGACCAGGGGATCAAAGACAAAGCGCTCACGACCTGGATCGACCAGGAGTTTGCCGAGCTGCTCGAGGGCCTGAGCTCCGCGGTATGCGATTTTGTCGCGCTCTAAGCGCTGAATGTAAGCCGATTGCACGTCCAGGGTTTCGCTCGGAAGCGCCACGCGCAAGGTGTAACCGCGGGTGGTTTTCCAGAATCCCGCTTTCGGGGTGGGTGCCAGGTAGGTCAGGGTGATGATCTCGATTTTTCCGGTCTCTGGGTCCTGGAAGCGGATTCCGGATTCGACTGTGACGGCATTCAGAAGCGGGCCGTTGAACTGACCGCGGATTTCCAAAACGGGGTCGCCCGGGAAAACCTGATCGTCAAACGACATCGAAGCGTAGCGAGCCGGTTCGACTTGCTCACGAAGGGCCGTGGCTTCGATCAGGGTAATGGGAATGGAGAAGGGAGCGCCTTCGTCGTCTTTTCCGATCAGAGTCGCAGCGAGTGGATCTTGGCGAATGTAGAAAGGAACAATGTTCAGGTAGGGGGCAGTGTGAAGGAGTTTCTTCAGGATCGCGTGAAGGTTGGCCGTTCGCGGATCGCGAATGACGACTTCCCCTTGGTAGTCCTGAGCCACGCCTTTGGGCTGAACTTGCGCGGCGCCTTTTTGCATCAGCCAGATGGCGAGTGCCGCGACGTGCTTGCAATGAAGCTCGTTGCGCCGGTGAACGGGGCAAGTGCACTTGGAATTAGCGATCTTGCCGTTTTTGCCCATGACGAGGGCAGTGTCGTAGTTCTCGCGATTACTGCCGCGAACTTTACCCAGCACGCGATCGCCATCGAGCGTGACGCCTTGAACCCGATTGTCTCGGAAGTATTGGTTTCCGCGTCTCCAGCTGAGACGGGTGAAGTCACGCTTGGTTTGATGGTAGGAAAGCACGAAGATCGAATCCTTCATTCGTTCGCCGCTGGGGCTTCTTCCAGTCCTGCTGACATGAGCAGGAACACTCTCGTGGTGGACCTTGACCCCTAGGGTATGAGGGTCGGCTCTCGAGCGGCTTCCTGTTGGCGCCGCGATTCCCCTTAATGGGGGTGATTTGCCTCAAACGAGGTGGGGTTGCAACCCCTTTTCAAGACAAAAGGCCACCCCCCAGTGGGGAGCGGCCCTTGTTTGAGCGAACAGACCTTCCTCGGGATCAACCCCCGATTAGGCTGCTGCTGTCTTGCGAGGAGCGAAGCGCAGTTCCAGCGCAAATTCCCCTTCCGGAGTCTGGAAGGTGATCTTCGCTGCTTGGCCGTTTTGCATTTTGGCCAAGGCCTGGCTGAACTCAGGCGACTCTTTGGTCACGGGCAGGCTGGCGAGTTTCACGTCGTAGCCCAGCTCGTTCAAGGTGCCTTTTGCGCGACCGCAAACCAGGTTCACCAGTTCTGCCACACCGTTGGTGACTGCCTCGTTTGCCGTGGTCTGAGGAGCTCCCAAGACCGTCGACATGATCTTGAGCAGAGTTTCCTCGCTCATGGTCACGATTGCAGCGCCTTCCACCGAAGCGCCTTCGATTTTGATCATCGAAGCAAAGCCCGTGCTGGTGGTGACGTGGTTCGAATTTCCCACTTCCTGGTGAACCACTTTGGTCTCCAGGTTGGTCTGACCGGCCATCGAGGTCACGGTGGCATCTTTGAAGATGTCCAAGAAGTCGGGCGGAATCTGTTCAGAGGTGCAGACATCCACCAACTCGATGGCGTTTCTCAGGTCAGCGGCAGCGAACTGCGCCAGAGTCTGAGGAAGCTGTTTGCCTGGAATGACGCGAACTTTGTGAACGACGGCGCCGACTTCGGCTGCCACTTCACGAAGTTTCACAGCCACTTCTTCGCGCTTGTAGTCATCCGACATGAAGCGAATGACGGTCGGTTTCGGTGATGCTTTAATTTTCTCGATCACCTCTGCTTTCAGAGTATCGATCGAAGTGATGAAACCGGCTTCAAGGACCAGCACCTGATATTCCGGGCGTTCCTTCAGCTCGTAGGGTTTCGCGTCTAAGCCAAGCTCTGCCAACAGGTCAAAATCGTCGCTCATAACTTTCAATCTCCGTAGGGGTTTCACGTAGACAAGTTGAGTTCGAATCAAAAAGTGCTGGCCCGATGAAATCAACTTGCCTTCATAGGATGACCTTAATGCTCGGAGATTTGAAGTATTTAGTGCCGCTTTATAAAAAGGTGTGTCTAATCTGATTAGTTCATTCTTTTCGAAGGGTTGCGGCTATGTTTTACTTATAGAATAAAATTTTTATTTAGCTTTCTTAACAAACAGTCCTTCTTTTTGGTGTCACCCTCTTGACGAGTTCTTCGTTTTTTATGTTTTCTTGCCTGAAGAGGCCTGAGCAAACTCCAGATCGTGAGGCACGCCAGTGCCGTCAACTTCAGGGTCCCTGCTTGGCCACCAGAAAAGTGCGTGAGTAAGCACGCAATGCCTATAAATAGGCTCAAAACCAGTGCGGTTCGAAGGTGCTGGTAAAGTCGGCAGCGCTCAATCAAGGCCGCGCGCTTGAATTCGAGGTGTTCGAGCGGCAATGCCTCGAAGGAGAAAGCCGCTAGAGGTTCGATCAGTAGATGAAGAACCGCGACGTGCCAGGGCGCAAGTAAGGGCGCCCAAAGCCAAAGGGGTGGCAGCAGCGTCAGGAGCACGATCGGGATGTGGGTTTCGATCAGGAAGCCGAAGGCACGAGAAAGATTCGCTCTCGCTCGGCGTCCTTCCCTGAGAGCGTGAAGAAGTGCAGGCAGATCGTCCTCCATCAGCACGAGCTGAGCTGCGGCACGGGCAACGTCGGTTCCACGCTTCCCCATGGCGACTCCGACGTGAGCTTGTCTGAGCGCAGGTGCGTCGTTCACGCCGTCGCCGGTCATCACGACCTGGCGCCCTTGATTTTGAAGCAAGGTCACAGCTTGAAGCTTAGCCTCGGGAGTCGCTCGCGCAAGTAAGTCGCCTTTTTCAGGGGTTTCAGGACTCCAGTCCGTGGGTTCTTCATTCATCTGCCGGAGAAGCGCTTTTGCCGTATCTGCATGATCGCCTGTGATGACTAGGATTCGGAGCCCCGCATTTTTGAATTCAGCCAGAGCTTGCTTCACTCCTTCCCGAAGAGGATCTTCTAGGCCAACGAGTCCTAGGAATTCGGGCCTTTCCTTTCCGGGGGAGGACTCCTGAGCGACGGCAAGCACACGCAGACCACGCTGGGTCATCTTTCGGAGCGCCTGAGTCGTCGCTTCGCGAAGAGCGGGTCCCGCCTGACACAGGTCCAGCATCAGCTCGGGCGCTCCTTTAATGGCCCCTACGGGCTTAGCTCCAGGCGTCGCTACCCAGCGGCACGCCACGGCTTGAAAGGTTGGGCTCGGGGGACGGACTTCCGCACGAATCCAGCTCGGATGGTGATGGTCCGTTCCTTCGAGGTGCGAATGAAAGGCCTTGAGAACGGCTTGGTCGAGCGGATCAGGGCTCTCCAGACGCGATGCGAGTGCACTGTATTCAAGGAGCGGGTGAAACGAGTCCGGGAGAACCTCAGGTCTGAGCTGGCGAAGTTCGAGCTCTTCTTGGCCGTTCCATAGCCATGCCAGGCGCATTCGATTTTCGGTGAGTGTTCCTGTTTTATCGATGCACAAAGTATCCGCATCGCCGAGCGCTTCGACCGCGGCTGGGCGGCGGACCAACACCCCAAGGCGCGATAAGCGCCAAGCCGATTTTGCGAGAAATAGGCTAGTGATCGCTGGAGCTTCGTTGGGAATCAAAGCGATGCTGAGGGTGAGCCCAGGAAGGAGTGCGACTTCCCACGGAGTGCCGTGGGCGTGGATGAGAAAACTCAAGCAAATCCCAAGAAAAAAGGCTGCGAGAGTGATCCGCGTGACCCACTGTTTTACTTCCCTTTCCAATCGAGTGGGCTGGGTTCTTTGGCGACTGAGAACGGCCGTGGCAAGTTTTCCCCACTCCGTTTGCGCACCGGTCAGCGTGACTTCCGCGAGCCCTTCTCCTCGCACCAGGTGGGTACCCGCGCGCAAGGAATCCCCGGGGACCTTATCGACGGGAAATGCTTCACCGCTCAGTCGGGACTCGTCGAGCGCGCAGCCGGATCCCTCAATGAGACGTGCGTCGGCAGAAAGAGTGTCTCCCTCGCTCAGGCGAATCCAGTCTCCGGGTACCAGGTCTTCTGCTGCAATGGTTTGCCAGACCTCGTCACGAAGAACTCGGACTCTTGGAACCAGTGCCTCGTGGAGTGCCTCGAGAACCTGTGCACTGGTCCATTGTTGTCGCACTGCGATTGCGACCATGACGACGCCAGATGCGCCGAGAGCGAGGCTGTCGACCAGGTCGCCCCAGACGGCATAGAGTCCCGCTGAAGCAAAGAGAAGCGCGGTCGACGCCTCACTCGTTGCGCGGACGATTTGCCGCAGAAGACTCGGGGGCCGCTCCCAGGGCAAGCGGTTCGGTCCAATACGCTCGAGTCGATGTGCAGCTTCGAGTCGAGTGAGTCCTCTCATGGGCAGAGTCCTGCTGCAGGGAGCGGGCCGAAGCCTGGCTCAGCGGCGAGGGTGAGCTAGGTCAGGGTAAGCACTGGAATCCGCCCTCAGTAGCAGGCTCGGGTCCGAGTTCGAAAAAAAGCTCTGCGTCGAGAAGATCGGCGTGCGAAAGCTCCGCGCGTCTTAAGCATTTTCCATTCAAAGTTATTTTTTGAATGTAAGCATTTTCGCGAGATTGATTCTCTACCCGAATTTTCAGAATTCTCTCTCGGCCGTTTTGGTGTCCGAGCTGAAGCCGAGCCTTACGGACTCGTGGTGCGCCGACCCAATAACGTGCCGTTCCTGCTTGCGGGTAAAGTCCAAGTGCGGCCAGGGTGTACCAAGCCGATAAGGCGCCTGCGTCATCGTTTCCGTCGAGTCCCATAGGTCGGGGTGCGTAGCGGTGATCCAAAATCCAGCGCACCCAGCGCTGCGTGAGCTCTGGGTGGCCCGCTTCAATAAACAGCCATGCAGCATGGAAGTCGTGTTCGTTGCCATGCCAATACGACGGGCGAATCCATGGGTCCCCGAGGCGGGGCGAAGCGCCTCTGAAGAATCCTTCAAGCTCTCGAGTGAACGATTCTGAGCCTCCGAAAAGGGAAATGAGCATTTCGGGTTGATGAGGAGCGGAGTAGCGCCATTGATGGGCCGAGCCTTCAGCAAAAAAGCGGGGGCGACCGATTAAAGTGAGGTCAAGGTTGGTCAGGACGTTGGTTTGATAATCTTCGAAATGGCCTCGCGAATGCCGCGGGCCAAAGAATTTCCTTTTAGGGTCCCAGAGGTTTTGAAAAACGGAGGCCTGCTTTTCCAGGACTGCGACTCGCTCAGAAGGAGCATGGGCCGCACGTGCAAAATCGGCGGTCACGGATGCTGCCCAGGAAAGCTCGAGGGTCTCACTCACCGAGTGGTCCACTTGCTCGGAAGGCAGCCAGTTGGGATACTTCTCGAGGGGTTGAAAACCTTTTTCCAGTAGCGGGAACGCTTCCAGCGGATCGAACCCCCCGATTCCTTTCAGGTAGGATTCTGCAAAAAGGAAATTCGCCGGAGCACCGATCATGACGGGAAGGTCCCCGCTGCCGTAGGGCCAGCGAGGTAATTTTCCGAGTGCCTTTCCTAAGCGCAGTAAGCTTTGCAGGATGTCTCTTTGCAGGTCTGGCGCAATCAGAGTGTACCAGGGATGAGTGGTGCGAAACGTATCCCAAAGAGAAAGCTCCGAGAAATGGCGCTCTTTGCCCGGATGAATTGCGACAGGAGTTCCAGGGGGACCAGGCACAGTCGGTGCGGAGTCGGAGTAGAGCGTGGGAGACGTAAAGGTTCGATAAGCGGCTGTAGCAAAGTTCGTCAGAACTTCTGGCTCATCGCTTTCGATTTGGATTCGGTCGAGAAGTGAGTTCCATTTTCTCTGTGTTGAACTCAGCACTTCTTCAAACGAGTTCTCGCCTGTTTGGGTTTCGAGACTGGTCTTCGCAGCATCGGCGCTGTTCAAGCTCAGACAGAGCCTGATTTCGCCTCTGCCTCCGGGCGGCAAAGTGAAGCGAAGCGCAGGTCTCTTTTGATGAAGGCTTGTCCCTTCAAGGTTCAGGAACTCGCCGGTCTGTTGGCCGATCGCATAAAAGGACAGCCCCCCGTTTGGGTTAAGAGAAGGGGACTTTGCTCGGAAGTTCACGCGAAACGTCGAAGAGAGTGTCTCGGTGTGAACTGACAGATTCTCGGCTTTCATTCCCGAGTGAAGGCCCCCTTGGGCGTCTAGGTGGACGTAGAGGGGGTGGGAAAAGTCTTCATTCACGTAGCGCTGAATGCCGCAGTTCTCGGTTGCAGTGAGCTGAGCGTGAAAACGCTCTTTTTTAAAGCGAATCGAGTAAAGACCCGGCGAGGCCGATTCGAGCGCATGATCGAGAGTGAGTTTTCCTCCCACGGCTCGAGTCGGATCCGCTTCGCGAGAAGGAATGAATCGAAACTGGCCACCTTCGCGCAGGCCGGTGCCCGAAAGATGCAGGTGGCTGAAGCCCACGATTCGGTTGTGCCAGTATGCGTAGCCCGAAGTCGGAATGGAAATGCGGCTCCAGAGTTCGCCTGTTCCGCCGCGTATCGCTGTGTCGGGTCCGAGTCGTACGAGGCCCAGGGGGGCTTGGGCTGCAGGCGTTGTCATCCCTGCCGCGCTGAGCTTTCCATCGGTGCCCACAAAGGGGTTCACCGAGGCGATCAGGCCAGCAAAAAGAATTCCCCTGGGATGGTGCACTTGTGCGCGGGGGTAGCACTCAAAATGACGCCAAGCAACACCCCCAGGTTGTGCCAAAATAAAAGCCAATGATGAAATCTCTCGGGCGATGGGCAGGGCAGGGAGTCGCGCTTGGCATTTTAGTGGGCTTGAGCTTTCAGCCGCACGCGCAGGCGTATCCAGGCCTCATCTACGATGCGATCGATCTGACCTCGAAAATTCACCCGGGTGTCGTTCCGGTTGCTTTGGATGAGGCAGGTGGACGAGTGGCACTCACCTATTCCGAGTCGCCCTTCGCAAGCGTGAGCTACCTCTGGAGTGCCACAGAGCCGGATCATCCGATTTTAGTTCAAGCCCCTGCAGGCGGAGTGCATTTGAAGATTTCCTCAGTGAATCGCGACGGAGTTTTCTCTGCAATCGGTGCTGACTCGGGAGGCGCGCCCCAGGCTTACCGAGTGCTTCCTGACGGGCAGGTCGAGGGCTGGGGTCCTGGAACCGCTTATGCGGTGGATGCTCAGGGCTCACTTTACGGCAGCGTGACGGACGCAAAAGGAACACGCCTCGTGGCTTGGAGTGCGCCTGGGTTAAATCCTGAAGTGCTTCCTGCGCTCAGTGGCGGGCTCCCTCAGGTTCGACAGGCCAGCGCAGCGGGAGCGCTCGTGGGGTGGTCTTACTCCGAGAGTGCTGCGGGTTTTCGTGCGGCGCTCTGGAATCGCAGTGGTTCGACCTGGAGTGTTCGCGATTTAGGAACTTTGGGAGGGCCCTCGAGCTACGGGCTCGGAATGTCTCCTTCCGGCCAATTTGTCGTGGGCTGGTCTTACGGCCCAGGTGCGGTTCGTCAGGCGAAGGCGTTTGTCGTTCAAGGCACTTCAGGACTCATGCAGCCACTTGAACCCGTGGGCAGTTCTCAGCGATCAGTCGCTCGTGCGGTGAATGATGCAGGCTGGGTGGTCGGCGATATCGATGGAAAGTCGGTGATCTGGATCGAGGGGAAATCCTATTTCCTTCGAGACTTGATGGCCGAGCCCGAGGGTTGGACGCTCGGTGAAGCGAAGGCGATCAACTCGCGTGGTGACGTTTTGGTCCTCGGAATGCGTCAAGGGCAGGCTCGCGCCCTTCTCTTGAAGAAGCGCTAGGCCTGCCCTGACTGGAGGAAACCTAAATGAGGCTTGAAGTGAGTCTTCGGCTCAGATTTTCGAGCGCGAGTACTTGTACTTCTTGCCTTGAATGATGACCGTTCCGACTTCTTTCTTCCGCTTGGATTTGTCTTCAATCAACGAACCCAAGAACTCGAGAGAGACTTTGACTTTGTCGCCTTCTTTTTCGATCTCGATTTTGGCGGGAATGTTCTTCTCAGCGTCGCCCGGGATCAAATTGGCTTTCGCGAATTTCTCGACGTGATCCGGCTTCTTCTCTTCTTTTTTTGCTTCGCCTTGAGGAGCTTCCTTGGCTGCAGCCAAGGTTGAAGGCTCCAAGCTCAGCTTCTTGGCCGGAGTGGTGGTCTCCTCAGTCACCGGAGCCACTTTAGCGTTGTTCAGAGCCGCTTCATCGAGATTGGTCACGATGTTGTAGAGGCTCTCGGTGTCAGTACCGAAGATGCAAATCTCCAGATCCTTAACCGGCTTGTCTTCTTCTTTATCGCCTTTTTTCTCAGCTTTCGCCGTCAAGTCGTAGCAGTAGTAGTCACCTGGGCCGCGGAGTGCCTTCGAGGTGAGGTCAAGAGTCGCGGCAGCTTGGGTGGGAGTAACCGCTTTCGGCGGGCGGGGCACAACGCGTCCGCAGGCGCTCAATCCGAGGGCTGCAACAGCCAAAGCGAGCATAGCCAAAGCGGGGCCGATATGAGCGTGCTTCAGGGAAGCCAGGGTTTTCGATTGCATGGGAGTCCTCCAAATTTCTTGGAGGCGGATTAGCAACCCCGACGCTTTGAGTCAAATGATTTGTGTAAGAATGAATTAGCGCATCCGGGACGGAATCTCGTCGAGCTGCTCGAGGGCTCCTGTGGCCCAAGTAGCCTGAAAATCCTCTTTCGAAGTCTGAAGTAACTTCCTGTAAGGATTGCCTTTTTTAAACTCGGGCAAGGGGGTTTCAGGGTGGACGGAATGCAGGCCAAGCAGGGCCCGTCCGTACCCCGAGGTACCCGGAAGACGCTGCCAGCCTTGGGTCAACGCCTCCACGACCTCGGTCTGATCCGAAAGCGACACGTTCCTGCCCAGGTTTGCTCCCCAGTCATCCAAGAATGGGCCCATGGGGATCAAGAAATCAGGGCGCGTGCGAATGATCCGTGGCTTTCTCAGTGCGAAGTGCCGGTGGTTCTCGGCAGTCATCGAACTGCCTCCCACGGAAGCTTTGTAGAGCTCACCGGCTGACCACAAGCGTCCTTGGTGACGAAGCTTGCCGTCAGTCTGAAGGGGCTGGGAGCCGAGTTTATAAAACTCAAGCCGGAGCGGATCATCGACGCTCAGTTCCCACTGATCCATCACGCGGTCGAGATCGCCAAAATTATGAGCGATACTGACTGATGCGAGCAAGCAACCCATGCCGTCGCCTGACCGCCAAACGGAGCCAAAAACCTCAGAGTGGCGATGCGTTTCGTCTCGGATGGCATCCAGGAGTTCGACGCGTTTTTGCTTTGCGGCGGAACTGTCCCACTGTTTGAGAGCGCAATAGGCACCGCAGGCCACGGTGAACCATTCTCCTAAGTGTCCATCGAGCGCTTGGGTTTCCCAAGGAGTGCCGGCCGCGCCGAAGCTAAATCGCGCGGAAACCGGCTGGTAATTCCACCTGATCGCGCCAAGTACCCAGCTGGCCATCTCAATCGCCACTTCAACCGGGAGTTCCGCCGGCCAGAGTTTCTTTCGGATCTGGTTATCGACGTCGGTAGGGACCGGTGTCGCGCACGTCAAATAGTGTGCAGACAGGCAGAGTTGGAAATACTCCAGATGATTGAGGGGGCGCCCTTGGCCGGAGTTGCTCACGCTTTCTGCGTAATCTTTCAGGATGGCAATCGGAGGCAAAGCCGAGAGTTCTTGGGTCGACCAGGCTTTTTCAAAGAGCCAAGGAGCGGTGTTTTTGACCTGGGAAAGGAGAAGTTCAGGGGCAATGCCGCGAGGGGGAGTGATCATGATCGCCTCGGGATTATCATTTTGGAGGGCGAATTTCAGGGCGATTCTTTTCGAGAAACCACTGGCGTCCTCGTCACTCCGATGCGAAAGCCCAGCCTCTATGGGGATGACGTTTTTGCAAGTTCGCTCGTTCTGGGGTCAATGGATGACGGCTGCTTCGGTGGTTTTTTTTCTCGGCATGAGCCCGGCCGGCGCGGATCCAGTGCAAGAGGACCGTCTTTGGCAGGAGGTCTTTGAGCGGACCTTCGTGAGGGACTATCGGCGGGGGCGCTGCGGTGGCAATGTTTTCGAGCTCCTCAAGGAAGCAAAAAGGCAGGGCCTGGACCTTCGAAGTGCTCAAGTGATTCGATTAAAGAATGAAGGCAATTCCGCGTTTGGGATGGTCAATGCCGAGTGGGCGCGCGAAGCAGGAGGCAAAAACCCGAATTTCCCCAGGGTCGGGCCTTCGCGGTTGCCGGGTGAAAAAAACTGGGACTTTCATGTGCTTCTTGTTCGTTCGGGCCGGGTTTACGACTTGGACTTTGGAAATGAGCCGCAGACGCCGGAATGGATGCCTTACTTGGAAAAAATGTTTTTGAGCGAGGCCCCTGGCAGTGCTGGGTTTTTCGTAGGAAAAGCGCGGAAGCTCTCGGACTATCGCGCTACCTTGATCGCGGCCGAGGTGTTTCTGCAGTCCTCAGGCGAGTTCCTTCAGGTGGGGCGCTGGAAGACGGTGACTTTGGCCGAGTTGAATCAAGAAATCCTACACTCATTCTGAATAAATAGTTGTTGACTATTTATGTATGTTTTGTCAAAAGCCGGAGCGAAAGTTTTTTTGGAGGATCGCTCATGCTTCGTCACTCGCGGTTTTTGGTTTCCTTGGTTTTGATTGCTTCTGTTTCGGTTTTTGGCGCGGGCTGCGCGCCAAAGAATCAAGGGAAAGCAAAGAAAGGGACCCCGGCTAAGAAAGAAGAGACGACCCCGCCGGAAGCTCCGAAAAAAGAGGACAAGGCTCCTCAGGGGGAGAGCACGGGCTCGAACGTGAACCCAAAGAAAAAGATTCAGCCGCATGACGACGGTGGGTCCGGTCTCATTGAACCGAAACCTTCGGAAATCAAGCCGTCCATTCGGCCGAGCACGAATCTGAAGCCGGTAGGGAAGCCTGATTCAGTGAACTCTGGGCAAGGCTCTACCAAACCGACCACCCAAGTCCTTCCTGAAGGGGAAGGGGCGGGAACTCAAGCCGCCAAACGCCTGCCCTTGGGAGGAGCTTCGAAGCAAAGCCTAGTTTATCAGCTGAAGAAAAAAGGGACTGATTCCAAGTCTTGCGATGGGGATCTGTCTTTTCAGTACGTGAAGGACGACGAGTTTCAGATGTCTCTGAAGTCTGGTTGCTCGCCGAAAAAAGGTGCGCTGATTGAGCAAACGATGAAGCTCACTTCGACCTGTGAGCGCGCTTTGAACAACGGGGATACCTATGAGTCGGCCAATTCTTCGGAAACGG
>JACCDL010128579.1_pt1 | contig 13074 bp, 12 predicted proteins | sample 7441931 | NCBI WGS metagenome assembly JACCDL01 (sample SAMN15323437, study PRJNA562643) | freshwater metagenome | isolation source: river surface water | place: USA:Blue River Watershed | collected 2017-08-16 | reverse complement strand
GAAACCGCTTCGTCACCGGACTGGTTAATGATTCGTGAAATTCTTCGCGGTCGAACTGATGTTGAGTTAGCCAAGGCCCGAGCTTTGTTGGGCGAACTATTCGATTCGCCTGCGAGTGAAAACTCACGTCGCCAGCGCATCGCACTCATCGGTTTGCGCGGTGCCGGTAAATCCAGTTTAGGCAAGGAGTTAGCTGCGCAATGGAACGTACCATTCATTGAGCTGTCTGCGCAGATAGAGACTCTGGCCGGATGCAGCATCGCAGAGATTCATGCGTTGTATGGGCAAACAGCCTATCGCCGCTATGAGCAGCGTGCGCTGGAAGCGGTGATTGCTCAACACACGCATGCCGTTATCGCCACGCCGGGTGGAATGGTATCTGAACCCGCAACCTTTAATTTGCTGCTCTCGCATTGCTACACCGTGTGGCTGAAAGCGTCGCCGGAAGAACACATGGCGCGCGTACTCGCGCAAGGTGATAAGCGACCGATGTCAGGTAATCGCGAAGCGATGGACGATCTCAAACGCATTTTAGAAAGTCGTGCTCAGTTTTATTCCAAGGCGGATAAGGTATTGGATACCAGCGGTTTATCCGAGCAGCAAGCATTCACACGATTACTCGAGCAAGCGCTGTGATGTGCCGCGCATCTCGTTTCAAATAAAGCCTAGCAGATATGAGTGCCTACCAAGCCTTAATACTCGGCTCTACCGGAGCGATAGGGCAAGCGTGGCTGGCGCACTTTCAATCCGATCCCAATTGCCGTCTCGTAGTGGGTTTGTCGCGCAGCAGTACGCCCGCGTTTGATTTGCAGGATGAGGACAGCATGGCTCATTGTGCCGCCGCGCTGCGCAGCGATAGCTCCTCTCAGGGTTCATTCCATTGGATTATTGATGCAACCGGTGCATTGATCATCGATGGCGTGGGACCTGAAAAACGAATTGATGCACTCAATGCTCAGCACTTACTCAAGCAATTCGAAATCAATGCGGTTGGCCCTGCGCTATTGATGAAGCACTTTTCGCCTTTGCTAACCACCAATGAACGGGCGGTGTATGCCACCTTATCTGCGCGCGTGGGCAGCATTCAAGATAATCACAAAGGCGGTTGGTACGGCTACCGGGCCGCCAAAGCCGCACGCAACATGCTGTTGCAAACAGCCGCTATCGAGCTGGCTCGTAAGCGCCCGTTGGCGGTGTTTGCCGCTTTACAGCCGGGTACAGTGGAGTCTCGGCTATCGTCGCCCTTTGTTCCGGCTAGTCAAGCCATGGCTCCCGACGTGTCAGTTAGCAAGCTGATGACGGTTTTAAATGGCCTGTCTGCCAATGGTCGTGCTCACTTCGTTGACCATGCAGGGCAAGAGATTCCTTGGTAGCAGAGGTCTAGCGCCTGAAGCCCGACAGAATCGACTCTCGCTAGCCCGACTGCGACCGGCTGATTTTGTTTGGCTGCCTTTTTGAAATGCAATATAATGCGTTTTTCGTGCATTAATGCACCATATTGCAAGCGGGTGACCCATGAGCCAAGCATTTGTTGTCGATTACGCGACCTCGCCAGAACATTATCGGCATTGGACGATGACCACCGACGGTCCGGTGGCAACGCTGACCATGAAGGTCGACGAAGACGGCGGTTTGCGCGAAGGCTATAAGCTCAAACTAAATTCTTACGATTTGGGTGTGGATATTGAGCTGTACGACGCCGTTCAACGCATACGTTTTGAGCATCCCGAAGTTAGAACCGTCGTACTCACCGGCGGACGCGACCGCATCTTTTGCTCGGGCGCGAATATTTTCATGTTGGGTAAATCCTCACACGCATGGAAAGTGAATTTTTGTAAATTCACTAATGAGACGCGCAATGGTTTGGAAGATTCCAGTCAACACTCTGGTCTGAAATTTATAGCGGCTGTTAATGGTGCCTGCGCTGGAGGTGGTTATGAATTAGCCGCTGCCTGCGATGAGATTATTTTAGTAGACGATCGCTCGTCGGCAGTTAGTTTGCCGGAAGTCCCTTTGCTTGGTGTACTTCCGGGTACCGGTGGCCTCACACGACTTACCGACAAACGCAAAGTGCGACATGATCATGCCGATATTTTTTGCACTACCTCCGAAGGTGTGCGCGGACAAAAAGCTAAAGATTGGAAATTAGTTGACGCGATCGCTAAGCCCGCCGTGTTTGCGCAAACAGTTCAAGAACGCGCTTTAGCCTTAGCTGCCCAGAGTGATCGCCCCGCCGATGGCAAAGGCGTCACGCTAACGCCACTAGCACGACATATGTCAGAGCATGGCGTTGAGTATGAATTTGTGAAAATCGCGATTGATCGTCAGGCACGTACTGCAACCCTGACGGTATCAGCACCATCCACCGCACAACCCAACACCATTCAAGCGATTGAAGCAGCGGGTGTGCATTGGTGGCCATTACAAATGGCGCGTGAACTTGACGATGCCATTTTGCATTTGCGCACGAATGAAATTGATATCGGCACCTGGTTATTAAAAACAGCCGGTGATGCCAAAGCAGTATTGGCCTGTGATGAGTTGTTGATGGCGAATCAGTCTCACTGGTTGGTACGTGAAACTATAGGCTTGTTACGACGCACTCTGGCGCGTATTGATGTTTCTTCACGCAGCTTGTTTGCATTAATTGATGAATCAAGCTGCTTTGCTGGCACCTTAGCGGAGTTGGCATTCGCAGCCGATCGTACTTACATGTTGGCTTTGCCTGATGCACCAGAAACGGCACCCCACCTTCAATTATCTGCAATGAATTTTGGACCGCTGCCGATGATCACCGGTCAGTCGCGTCTGGCACGCCGTTTTTATGATAACGACACTGAAATCGCAGCAGCGCGCGCTAGCATCGGACAAGCACTCGATGCAGATGCAGCAATGGCCTTGGGATTGGTCACTTCGAATCCCGACGATATCGACTGGGCCGATGAAATTCGCATGGCACTTGAAGAGCGCGGCAGCATGTCACCTGATGCACTGACAGGTTTGGAGGCAAACCTTCGTTTCAATGGCAAAGAAAATATGGCGACGCGCGTGTTTGGTCGTCTCTCTGCGTGGCAAAACTGGATTTTTAATCGCCCCAATGCGGTCGGTGAGTTGGGTGCGCTGAAGGTATATGGCAGTGGTAACAAAGCCAAATTTGATTTCGAACGAGTATAAAAATTTATTTATCTTCTTAAGGAGCGGTCGTGAGTTCCATTAACTACAGCGAAAAAATTCCTAACAATGTGAACCTCTCTGAGGATCGTACATTGCAGCGTGCGTTGGAACATTGGCAGCCTAATTATCTGCAGTGGTGGCAGGATATGGGTCCCGATGGCTCGCACGGTTTTGATGTGTATTTGCGTACTGCGGTGAGCACGACGCCCGAAGGCTGGGCACACTTCGGTCATGTGAAGATGCCTGACTACCGATGGGGCATTTTTCTGGCAGCGCAAGACGAAAATCGTCAGGTGCATTTCGGCGAACACAAAGGCGAAGCGGCTTGGCAAGATGTGCCCGGCGAGCACCGTGCGAATTTGCGTCGCATTATTGTTACTCAAGGCGATACCGAGCCTGCGTCCGTTGAACAGCAGCGTCATCTCGGCTTAACTGCACCTTCACAATACGATTTACGCAACCTCTTTCAAATTAATGTGGAAGAGGGACGTCACTTGTGGGCAATGGTGTATTTGCTGCATAAATATTTCGGTCGTGATGGTCGCGAGGAAGCAGAAGCACTGTTGCATCGTAATTCAGGCGATCAAGATAACCCGCGTATTTTGGAAGCTTTCAATGAAGAGACTCCCGATTGGTTGGCGTTTTATATGTTCACCTACTTCACCGATCGTGACGGTAAATTTCAATTATGTGCCTTAGCAGAATCAGGTTTTGATCCGTTGGCGCGTACCTGTCGTTTTATGCTCACCGAAGAAGCGCATCATATGTTTGTGGGTGAGTCAGGTATTTCGCGCACGATTCAACGTACATGCCAAATCATGAAAGAGCATGGTATTGAAGATCCTGAGCAGGTGCGTCAGCAAGGAGTGATTGATTTACCCACCCTGCAGCGCTATTTGAATTTCCACTTTAGTGTCACCATCGATTTGTTTGGTGCAGATCAGTCGTCGAATGCAGCTACTTTTTATAGTTCAGGTTTAAAAGGCCGCTACGAAGAAACTAAGCGTGATGATGATCACATGCTTAAGGGTGAGCACTACCGTATTCTTGAAGTTCAAAACGGCAAGCTAGTAGAAAAAGAAGTGCCGATGCTGAATTCACTGAATGAAGTTTTGCGCGATGACTACATCAAGGATTCGATTGCTGGTATCGGTCGCTGGAACAAAGTCATAGAAAAAGCGGGATTGTCATTCCGTTTGCAAGCACCGCATAAAGCATTCAATCGTCACATTGGAAGTTTTGCGGGAATGCGTGTGTCGCCCGACGGTCGGGTAATTTCTGAAGCCGAGTGGCAAGCAAATGTGCGTAGTTGGCTGCCAACCGAAGAAGATCGCGCCTATGTGGCGTCATTGATGGGGCGCGTGATTGAGCCGGGCAAGATGGCTAATTGGATTGCACCTCCGCCAGTCGGTATCAATCGCCAACCGATTGATTTTGACTACGTTCGCTTTAACTAAGCCAACTAAACCAACTAAGTCGACTGAACTAAGCGAATGAGCGCAAATGATGTTCAGGTGCTGATACGTCAGCACCTGATTGACCCCGAGGTTTGCATACGATGCAATACCTGTGAAGAGACCTGTCCGATTGATGCGATCACGCATGATGATCGTAACTATGTGGTTGACCCAGCGATCTGCAACGGTTGCAATGCGTGTGTGCCGCCGTGTCCCACAGGCTCGATAGATCATTGGCGAATGATTCCTAAGGCAGCAGCTTACTCAGTGGCTGATCAATTGACGTGGGATGAACTCCCTGCGCAACAAGACATCGACGAAGACTCATTAGCGACGGCTGTAATCGAGTCGACCCCTCAGCATAATGCTGCCGTTACAGCGACGTCATTAATTGCACCACATTCTGCAGAAAAACCGCAGTTGAATTTGTTTGATATTCGCCATCCGGTAATCGCTACTGTGACTGGGAATTATCGCTTGACCGATGCGCAAGCCGAGAGTGATGTTAGACATATCGTTTTAGATTTTGGTAATCAGATTTTTCCCGTGTTGGAGGGGCAGTCTATCGGTGTGATTCCTCCCGGTACCGATGCTTCGGGTAAGCCGCATTACTTGCGTATGTACTCAGTAGCGAGTGCACGTGATGGTGAGCGCGCGGGTTACAACAATCTGGCCCTCACAGTAAAGCGAGTTTTACTGGAAGAAGAGGGTAAGCAGATTAAAGGTGTGGCATCCAATTATCTTTGCGACCTTCAAAAAGGTGACAAGGTTCAGGTAACCGGTCCGTTTGGTGATCGCTTTTTAATGCCGAATCATTCTGGCTCTAACCTACTAATGATTTGTACGGGAACGGGTGCTGCTCCCATGCGCGCGATGACAGAATATCGTCGTCGTTTGCAGATGCATTCAAAACCAGTCGATGGCAAATTAATGTTGTTCTTCGGCGCGCGTAGTCCGGCTGAACTTCCGTACTTTGGTCCGCTACGCAAATTACCCGCCAGCTTTATTGAACAGCATCTGGCATTTTCTCGTGTCGATGGTGCACCGCGTGTTTATGTGCAAGATAAATTACGCGAAGCTTACAAACCAGTCACCGAGTTATTACAAGGCGATACGTATATCTATATCTGTGGTTTGAAAGGTATGGAAGCGGGGGTAATGGAAGCGCTGAGTGATATGTGCCGTGCTGCTAATCTTGACTGGGCTCACTTGCATGCAACGATGGTGGCAGAAGGTCGCTTTCACGTAGAGACTTACTAGCGGTTTTGCATAACCCCTAATTATGTAGGGGTATACTTCTCACTGCATTCACTATCGCTTTACCATGCAACGTGTCGCTTAGCATTAGCTCTGGGTGGTTTTTCTGATAACTCTCCAGACTGCTATTTCACCTCGACGACCTATAAAAATTAAACGAGAGAAGTGCAGTCTGATGAAAAAATGGCTTGTTTCCCTTTTGCGTTGGTCGCTGCTTTCATTAACGCTGTGCACGCAGGTTAATGCCATCACGCTAAAAAAATCAGATGTCGAAACCTATTTAGCTAATAAGTACATTGTTGGTGATATCAATCCCGATGTACCTGTTTGGCCTCTGTTTGTGCGTGACGCCGCCGATGAAAATCAAAAACCGGTGTTATTTGGTTATGCATTCGAATCCGTTGATTTCGAACCGGTTCGAGGTTATGGCGGTAAACCTATTAACATTTTGGTGTGTATCGATACCAAAGGCTCTTTTATAGAAGTGAGATTACTGGACCATCGTGAGCCCTTATTTCGCTCTGAAGCCGGTATAGCCAAACTCTCAGGATTTGCTGCGCAATACACCGGGCTATCGATTCATCACGATATTCAAATATACGATTTCAAAGCGAAGACGGCACGCGATGAAAAATACGCAGCTTTGCATGGTGTTCAGGCCGGTACAGTTTCGGTGCGTGCAATTGATCGAACAATTATTCAATCTGCCACATCGGTAGCGCGTGCGCATGTGGAGGCGGCAAAAAATGGGACGATCGTTGGTGAAGGAAATGCGATCGCGCTGAGTAAAGGATCACTCTACGACGCACCCGTTAAACCACTCAGCTGGGCTCAAATGCAAGGCCGTGGAATGATTGAGGCGATGTCATTGACGCGCGCCCAAATTGAAAAAGCATTTGCAGGAACAAAAGCAGCGGGTGCAGATAAACAAGCGGCGAGTAAGCCTGACGAAGTCGCCATCCAGTTTCATGTCGCGTTAATCAGTGTGCCATCGATAGGTCGAAACTTGCTCGATGACGAAGGTTGGCGTTTGGTCGGCGCGAATCGACGCGATGGGCAAGCGTTGATGATTAGCGAGAGTGGTCCGCTATCGAAGGTTTTGTATGAAAGTCAGCGTATTGCAGACGATATCCCCTTTGTTTTGCAGCAAGACGGTAAAGCGATCAAGCTACGTTCTATGGCGTATGACAAGGGCCTGAAGGTACCGGGTTATCCAACAGCTACTCGTGCCCATTTTTTAATTGTTGATTCTGCTACGCCACTCAACCCATCCAAGCCCTTTGATTTGTCATTCAAAATTGGCCGACGCTTTGGGTCGTTTCCAAATCAGTTTACCTACGTAGAATTTCCTTTGCCATATGCATTTCATGGTTGGCGCGCAAGTGTCTCGGCGTTGTTAGATGCGGAGTGGGTTGATATTTGGTCTAAGCGTTGGATCGATATTGCTGTGCTGGTTTCTGGCTTGGTGATTCTTAGCGTAGCCTTGATTCGTCAAAGGGCCACATCAGCTAGTGCTTCGCGTTTAAGTGTGTTCCGCATTGCGTACTTATTATTCACCTTAATTGTGATTGGATGGATGTTTCAAGGTCAGCTGAGTATCGTCAATATCACGGCGTCATTAGATGCCATCGCTACCGGTAATGACTTGAGCTTTTTGTTGACAGATCCGATGACGGTGATTCTCTGGATCTTTGTCGCTATTACTTTGCTGGTATGGGGGCGCGGTACGTTTTGTGGCTGGCTATGCCCGTTTGGTGCTTTTCAAGAACTAGTGAGTATAGTGACTCAAAAGTTAGGTGTGAAACCACGACGTTTCCGTAGCGCAGACGACGCTAAGCTGAAATGGATTAAGTATGTCGTGCTGGTAGCAGTCATCAGTTCAATTTGGGTTTTGCCGAATTCAACAGAGTTAGCGATAGAGGTTGAGCCCTTTAAGACAGCCATCAGTTTGTATTTTGTGCGTGATTGGCCGTATGTCGTTTGGGCGGTGAGTTTGTTGGTGCTGAGCGTTTTTGTTTATCGTGGCTACTGTCGTTATATTTGCCCGCTAGGCGCGGCGCTTGCAGCGTTGAATCCATTGCGTCGTTGGGGTTGGATTGCACGTCGTGAGGAATGTGGCACACCCTGTCAGACTTGTCGTCATCGTTGCGAATATCAAGCAATCTCGCCGGTGGGTAAAGTTGATTACAGCGAGTGTTTCCAGTGCTTAGATTGCGTGTCTATTTATCAGGATGACTCACATTGTTTGCCACTGATACAGGAACGTAAACGCGAAACGAAGATGATTCCTATTCATTCCATTGCAAGGCAAGTGTGATTGCCGGCGACTTTACGGCGGAATTATGAAAAAAATTCTTTTATCGCTTCTTGCTTGGTTGTTTTTCCTTACATCGCCGGCAGTACAGGCTGAATGGAAGGTGATCGACGTTACGGAAGATGCAGCTTACTTTGTAGATGATTTTTTTGAGCCAGGTCGTATCGTCATGATTTGGCAGTTGGTCGATTACAAGGTGCCGAATAAGTTTGGTAATTTATCAGCCAAAATTTTATGGGAAGTCGATTGCGTTCATAGTCAAATGCGTTCCTTGAGATTTTCGTCGCATCCATTTCGTATGGGTATAGGTGAGGCGCTGACTATGGATAAGTCGACGGGAGCATGGGAGACACCGGCGGAGGATACTCCGCAAGAAGCCATTTTCGTTTTGGCGTGTGGTTTTGAGCCGCAATTGGGTCCGAAAACCTAAGCGCTGGTATCGCTGAGATAACCAAGTTCGTTGTTCATTTGGCAAATACAACAATTTTTGTTTTACCGGATAGCGAATCTATTCACGCAGAGAGTCGTGCTTCACATATAAAATGTGACACTCGGCAAGGTAAATGACCGCACATAAGAATAAGAGACAAGGGAGTTGTTGTGAAAATCAGTCTTTCCCGCATGCTGGCATCGGGATCTCAGAAAAAAATTGAACCCATTCTCTTTGAATGGTTCACGCTGATAGGTATGTTCATCTTTGCTGCATGGCTGTTGGGTATCCGTGGTGTGTGGAGTTTGTTGCTGCATTCTGATCCCACTGGCATTACGATGATCATCATTATTATGTTTTCTATTGCGACGATTTGGTGCGGTACGCGCAGCCGCGAATTGCATCGTCAACGCCAAAGCCTAGAGTACCAAAAGACTAATCCAGGTAGTCCGCCGCCAGCAGATAGTTGGGCCTATGAGTATTGGGAAGCGCTGCGTTCCAATCCCAGAGATTCGGGTGCACCGATGGATGTACTCTCCGAGCGCACACATGGTATTCACTCCACCGCATGGTGGGTCAACAGCTTGCAGTTGAAATTAGGTTTGTTGGGTAAGGTGATTGGCTTTTCTATTCTGGCGATGCAAATTGGTCACATGCAGAATTTTGATCAGTCCCAAGCGCAAGATATGCTGCGTGAACTCACCTCAGGCTTGGGGATTGCGCTGCTGACGACCATGGTGGGATTGGTCGCAAATATTTTTTTGGGCTTGCAGTTAACACGACTCGATCGGTTTGCTGATGAATTCATTGTGCAAGCTCAGCTGCACGGTTTAAAGATCAAAGCTAAAGACTAGAGACTTCCGGATGCGTAATCGAAAAAAATCGCGGGAGCCCGAAGTCGATCCTATGTATGACATGTTATTTAACATGCTCATTGCCTTTGTTTTTTGTTTCATCATTGCTTTCTTGTCGATTAATCCCAAGGCAAATAAGTCGGGTGACATTCCTGCCAAAGCAGAATTCATTATTACGCTCTCTTGGCCTGACAATGATCCAAATGATTTGGATTTGTGGACGCAAGGTCCTTCAGGTGAAGTGGTCTGGTTTAGAAATCGTGAAGCCGGTTTGATGCACCTAGATCGTGATGACCGCGGTACGTCAAACAATACATTGGTCATCAATGGTAAAAAAGTGGTGAACCCACTGCGCCAAGAAGTCACCACGATACGCAGCATTATTCCGGGTGAGTATGTGGCGAACGTTCATTACTACGAAACCAAAGAGATCGATCCGAACGAACCGAAAGCAGGTGGTCCGGTAGAGGCCACACTGACAGTTATTAAAGTCAATCCCAAAGCGGAAGTGATTTTTTATGGGCAGGCGGTACTTGAAGGTCGCGGTAAAGAAACGACCTTATTGCGATTTACAGTCGCACCGGACGGCTCAGTTAACAATATCAATACCATTCCAAAATCTTTAGTGAAGTCGATCACATGACACTGACTCTTATCATCGCTTTTGCGATATTCGTTTTTCTGTTTGCGTTAGCCATTATTTTTTCTGGCTGGCCTAGCTGGTTAAAAGCGGTGCTGACACTCGGCGTTGCTGCTTTCTATTTTTATGGCTATACCGCGGTCTTTAGTTTGTTGGGTAATCCCAGTCCCGATGCTTTACCAAGTCGCTTTTTATTGATCGCTGCAGTGGTTGATGAGCCGCGTCCCAAGTTCCCTGGAGCGATCTATATGTGGGTGACGCCGATTGAAGAAGGCAAAGATCAATTGCAGCCGCGCGCTTTTAAATTGCCTTACATGCGAGCAGTGCATGAAAAAATTAATGAGGGTATGAAGAAGGGTCGTCAAGGTATCGCTCAGATGGGTACGGCTGAAATTAAAGCGGGCAATGGCAAGGGTTCAAGCTTTATTAACCCTGGTGCTGATGAACAAGAGATCAAGATTCTTGATCTACCTACACCGCAAGCGCCGGAAAAATAATATGCGACGACTATTAATGGCAGCGCTAGGCTTGCTGGTCTTGAGCGCTTGTGAAAAACCAGCGCGTGAAAATTCTTTTTTCCCTTTAGCTGAAGGGCTGCGCTGGGTATATAAGGTAGAGACGCGTTTCGATGATCCCGAGGGTTTTGTCGATGTATCGACACTCACCATCACTAATCGTGGTCGCCACGATATTAATGGTACCGAAGCCTGGCGCCGACGCAGTGATTCGGGTAATGAGTACTGGTTGCGCTCGGATGAAAAAGGGGTGTACCGCATCGCTAGCCGCGGACCAGCCTCAAAGACAGCAACGTTGGATGCTGCACCCCGAATCGTGATTCCCGCAAAGCTGAGCCCAGAAGAAAAATGGTCGATTCCAACGATGCCCTATTTTTTAAAGCGGCGCAGTGAATGGCCGCCGGAATTTAAGTACGTGGATAAATTCCGCAATCTAACGATGGATTTTTCTATCGAAGCGACAGGTCAAGCAGTGAAAACTCCTGCGGGAGATTTCAGTGGTTGTTTGATCATCAAGGGAATCGCCCCCATTAATCTGTGGGTAGAAAGCGAAATGACGTACAAACCCATTCCGATTGAAAGTCGTGAGTGGTATTGCCCGAATGTAGGACTAGTTCAGCTAGAGCGGAAAGAACCGACGACCGCGCGTTTCTTTCAAGGCGGGGTGATGCGCATGACCCTGACTGAGTTTAAGTAATTAAGCTAAGCTAAGCTTACTAACTAACTAACTAACTAAGCTAATTTTTCATTCACGATATGCGTAGCTAAAAATGCTACGCATACTCAATTTCCCTCTGTATTCCACTCCCGCCTTTTCCGGCACTTGCCAAGGCTATGTCTTTTTTCAGACTGGCTTTCATGAAAAAACAATAGTGCATTGGTTGTTATCTCACCGAAATCGCGTATTCCGGTAGGGCAGATTGATATTAATCACAGAACGATTCATTGTCGATAATCACCGTTAAAAAGTTAGTAAATTTGCACCGTGCTGTTGATCGGGGGACCTCTCATGATGAATTGGTTCGACGGTTAATGGCTCACACAGGCATGGACGACAAAACAAATTTACTTTGATAAAACTTTTCTGAAGGGAAATGACATGAAAGCATTAGTAATGATCGGATTGGTCGCTATGAGCTCAATGGCTATGGCGACGGTAGGTGGTGGTGGTGGCGGTCCAACGTCCCAAACCTCAGTCATTGTGAATACTTCCGTAATGAATACCAGCGATGGCATGGGTAGCGCATCCGAGCAAAACCTGGCATCCAATGCAGGTACGTTTACCAGCTCGAATACGCAAGACCAAATGGTTAGTGCGTCAGGTTCATTGATTTCTAATGACAGCAGTCATGGTGGTCGTGCGACGCAAAATATCGCGTCAAATGCAGGTAGCGCAGGCTTCTATACAACGACACATCAACTCGCTTATATTACTAGTTCAAACGTGGTTAATAGAGCTACTTGGGGTTCTCAGGCAGTTCAAAACATCTCGTCGAATACCAATTGCATTACCTGCCTGAATTCGACTTCGGGTTCTGGTCATGGTCATGGAAATTAATTTCTTTTAAAGTTTTATGGCGGGGTTGCTGCGTTAGTCGTAGCGACTTCGTCATCTACAGAAAGGACAAAAATGCGATAAATTCATTTGTCAGCGAAATTATCCTTTCTTTTGCTATTCCCGATATTTGCTAACGCGCAGTTAGCTCCAGGTGAAGATCCGGTGTTTTTAAAAGAAAAAGTCGTTGTTAACATGCTTCCAATAAATAATGCGATGCGATCAACGCCATTACAAAATTCAGCAGGTGTTCCCGCATGGATGGATGCACGAATCGCAAAATTTCAAGCCAAGGCCTATTCAATTGATACCGCGGGTATATATACAGATAGCGATGTGAAAATTACCACGATTACGGATGGCTTTAGAAAGACGTGTATCCAAGATGTGGGCAGTACGGTTACGGCTGCATCGAACTCAGCCGGCAAATTTGGAGTGATGCCACAAGATCAAATTGTGGTGTTGAAAGGCGATCTGGTAAATATTTGCCGCTAGATTATTCAACAATAATAATTGGAAGCTATACGCATGAATAAAGTAAAACAACAACCATCGGTAGCCAACCCAAAATATTTTCTTCAACGTTTTTTTACAATTACCTCAGTTTTATTGCTGATTTCATGCAGTACGCCTATGGATGCGCGTAAAGATGCGTCGTTCCAAAGCTATGCCAATGTGAATGGTCGCCCCTCAGTAAGGCCCGTACGATCGATGTCGAGCTTTTCAGATTCGCTTGATTGCATGGACAAAATGCTACGCGATGCGGAAGTGCCGTCGACCTTAATTACCAGCAAAATCATTCCTGACTTTTCGACTCGCGCGCCGGTTGCTACCAAAGACATGATCATTACTGCGTTGCTGCAAATGTCGCGAACTAG
>JACCDL010247195.1_pt1 | contig 13083 bp, 11 predicted proteins | sample 7441931 | NCBI WGS metagenome assembly JACCDL01 (sample SAMN15323437, study PRJNA562643) | freshwater metagenome | isolation source: river surface water | place: USA:Blue River Watershed | collected 2017-08-16 | reverse complement strand
TGCCCCCGTAGCTCAGTGGATAGAGCGACCGCCTCCTAAGCGGTAGGTCGTCGGTTCAACTCCGGCCGGGGGCGCCACTACCCTTAAACCAAGCTGCTGAATCGGGCGCCGCTGCGCTGAATCCGTTAAACTACGCGAGTTTTTTCGATGGTTTTTCGGGGGTCTTTCCTTCCATGGGCGCAACGCGCAGCGATTTGCTCGAATCATCTCCTTTGCACGGCGGCAACGCCGATTACGTCGAAGCTCTCTACGAACAGTTTTTGACTGACCCGGCCAGCGTCGATGCACGTTGGCGCGAGTACTTCTCGAAGCTGCCGCGCGGAACGAGCGGGGCAGAGGCCTTCCACCGGTCGATCCAAAGTGGCATCGCACAGCGCGCCAAGTTCGCGCGTGACTTTGGTGCCCCCGTCGCTGCTGGCGGCGGCGATCTGGTTGACGAAGGTGGCAAGCAGGGCGCGGTCGCGCGCCTCGTACAGATCTACGCCAACCGTGGTCATCTGGTCGCCAATCTCGATCCGCTCGGATTGACTCGTCGCGAGCGTCCGAAGGTGCTCGACCTCGCTTACTTTGGCCTCTCGGATGCCGATCTTGGTTCGGTGTTTCACACCGGCAGTCGCACCGCGGGTATCCCCAAGCGCGCAACCTTGCGCGAGATCCTGCAGACCCTGAATCAGGTGTACTGCGGTACGGTCGGTGCTGAGTTCGCGCACGTATCGAATACCGACGAGCGTCTCTGGTTGCAGGACGAATTCCAGATGGGGCGCGTCACGCACAAGTTCTCTGCCGAAGAGCGTCGAAACATTCTTTGGCAGTTGACGGCTGCCGAGGGTCTCGAGCGTTACTTACATACCAAGTATGTCGGCCAGAAGCGCTTTTCTTTGGAAGGCGGTGAGTCGCTGATCCCGCTACTCGATGATCTCGTGCAGACCGGCGGTTCGCTCGGTGCCGAAGAGTTCGTCATCGGCATGGCGCATCGCGGCCGCCTCAACGTGCTCGTGAACGTGCTCGGCAAATCGCCGAAAGATCTGTTCTCCGAGTTCGAGGGTAAATATGACCTGAGCCAGATCAAGGGCTCGGGCGACGTGAAGTACCACAAGGGTTTCTCGGCAGACTTGCGTACCGCCGGCGGTAACGTCCACGTTGGGTTGGCCTTCAATCCGTCACACCTCGAAGTCGTGAATCCGGTCGTCGAGGGTTCGGTGCGTGCGCGTCAGGAACGTCGCAACGACTCGGTCGGTGAGCGCGTCGTGCCGCTGCTCATTCACGGCGATTCGGCGTTCGGCGGTCAGGGCGTCGTCATGGAAACGCTGCAACTGTCGCAGGCGCGTGGTTACTACACCGGTGGCACGATCCACCTCGTCGTGAATAACCAGGTGGGTTTCACGACCTCGAAGCCCGAAGACATGCGCTCGACGATGTATTGCTCCGACGTCGCTAAGATGCTCGAAGCGCCGATCTTCCACGTCAACGGCGACGATCCGGAGGCAGTGGTGTTCGTGGCACGCCTCGCGATGCGTTATCGCCAACGCTTCCACAAGGATGTCGTGATCGATCTCGTCTGCTATCGCCGCCTCGGTCATAACGAAGCCGACGAACCCGCGGCCACGCAGCCGGTGATGTACAGCGTCATTCGTAAGCATCCGACGACGCGCAAACTCTACGCGGAGCGCTTGGCAGCGGAGGGTGTTTTGTCGCTGGCCGATGCCGATGCACTCGTCGAGCAGTACCGCACGGGGCTTGATGAGGGCCGGCCGCAGGCTCGCGCCTCGCTCGGCATGATCGGCAATAAATACACGGTCAACTGGGCGCCCTACATGCAGGTCGACTGGGCAGCCCGCGTGCATTCGGGTGTCGAGGTCAAGCGCCTAAAGGCGCTAGGCGAGCGCATCACCCAGCTACCGAATGGATTCTCGCTGCACCCGCGCGTGCAGCAGGTCATGGTCAATCGCGCCAAGATGATCGCGGGCGAACTGCCGCTCGATTGGGGCTGCGCCGAAACGCTGGCGTATGCGAGCTTGCTTGAAGAGGGCTTCGCCGTTCGCATCTCGGGTCAGGATTCTGGTCGTGGCACGTTCTTCCACCGTCACGCAGTACTGCACCATCAAAATAATGGTGACGTGCACATTCCGCTGCAGCACGTCGCCGAGCGTCAGCCGCGTTTCCAAGTCATCGATTCGGTGCTCTCGGAAGAAGCGGTACTCGGATTCGAGTATGGCTACTCGCAGACGGATCCGAGCGTGCTCGTGATCTGGGAAGGTCAGTTTGGCGATTTCGTCAACGGCGCCCAAGTCATCATCGATCAGTTCATCAGCTCGGGTGAGTCGAAGTGGGGTCGCTATTGCGGCATCACGATGTTCCTGCCGCATGGTTATGAAGGGCAGGGACCCGAGCACTCGTCGGCTCGTCTCGAGCGCTTCCTGCAACTTTGCGCCGAGCTCAACATGTCCGTGTGCGTGCCATCGACGCCTGCGCAGATGTTCCACATGCTGCGCCGTCAAATGTTGCGCGAGTTCCGCAAGCCGCTCATCGTCATGACGCCAAAGAGCTTGTTGCGTCACGAACTGTCGGTTTCGAGTCTCGACGATCTGGCAACAGATTCGTTCCGCAACGTGATCGACGAAATCGACGCGATCGATCCGGCAAAGGTCCGCAGGCTCGTGCTCTCGAGCGGTAAGGTCTATTTCGATCTGCTGAAGGCGCGTCGCGCCTCAGGCCAGCAGGATGTCGCGCTGGCGCGGCTTGAGCAGATCTATCCGTTCCCGGCGGACGAATACGCGGCTTTGATCGAGCGTTATCCGAACGCCACGGAAATCGTCTGGTGTCAGGAAGAACCGCAGAATCAGGGTGCTTGGTACCAGATCCGTCACCGGCTCGAGCGTCCGCTTGCGGGACGTACCTTGCTCTACGCGGGTCGTCCGCCTGCGGCAGCGCCGGCCACCGGTATTTCGAAGATCCATGAGATCGAACAGGCCAGACTCGTGGATGCGGCACTGAAGTCCGCAGCCCGCGAGGATGACAATCGCGTCACCAAACGACTCGGCGATCCGGCTCCGGCCGTAGCGGCGAGCGCGTCGACTTCCGCACCGCGTGCCGCGGCTGCGGGTCGTCGCAAGCGTTGATTTTTTTTGAGGACTTTCCTTCGATGACTACTGAAATTCGCGTACCCCAACTTCCTGAATCCGTGGCCGATGCCACCTTGGTCGCTTGGCGCAAGCAGCCTGGCGAATCCGCAGGCCGAGATGAAAATCTCGCCGACCTCGAGACCGACAAGGTCGTGCTAGAGGTGCCAGCGCCTGCAGCGGGCGTTGTCAAAGAATGGAAGGTTCAGCCGGGTACCACCGTCAAGAGTGGTGACCTGCTTGCCATCTTCGAAGAGGGTGCCAAAGGCGCAGCGGCGTCCGCGCCTGCCGCAGCGGCGCCTGCTGCCGCGGCTCCGGCCGCAGCCGCCAAGGCGGCCGATCCGAAACTCAGTCCGGCCGTTCGTCGTGTCGTCGAGGAAACCAAGGTCGATCCCGCCTCGGTCACGGGAACGGGTCGCGATGGTCGCTTGACCAAGGCGGACGTCATCAGTGCGGCGAGCGCACCGAAGGCGGCTGTAGCACCCGCAGCGGTTGCTCCGTCCGGTCCGCGCGCAGAGCAGCGCGTGCCGATGACGCGTCTGCGTGCGCGTATCGCCGAGCGATTGGTTCAGGCGCAGCACACAGCTGCATTGCTGACGACGTTCAACGAAGTGGATCTCACGGCAGTCACCGAGCTGCGTGCGCGGCACAAAGATCGCTTCGAGAAAGAGCACGGCGTGAAGCTCGGTTTCATGTCTTTCTTCGTGAAGGCCAGCATCGAGGCGCTGCGTAAGTTCCCGGTGATGAATGCGGCCGTCGAAGGTAACGACGTGATCTATCACGAGTTCTACGATATCGGTGTTGCGGTATCGACCGACCGAGGACTCGTCGTACCGGTATTGCGTAATGCCGAGAATCTGGGCTTCGCTCAGATCGAGAAGCAGATCGTCGAATACGGTACTCGCGCGCGCGCTGGAAGCCTCGCTCTGGAGGATCTGCAGGGCGGTACGTTTACCATCACCAACGGTGGCGTGTTCGGTTCGTTGCTCTCCACACCGATCGTGAATGCGCCGCAGAGCGCCATTCTCGGTATGCACAAGATCCAGGAACGGCCGGTGGTCGTGAATGGTCAGATCGTCGTGCGTCCGATGATGTATCTCGCCGTCAGTTACGACCATCGCATCATCGACGGACGTGAAGCCGTGCAGTTCCTCGTCACGATCAAGGATTGCCTCGAGGATCCGGGTCGCATGCTGCTCGGTCTTTGATTGCAGGAATAAATCTCATGAGCGAATTTGATGTCATCGTCATCGGCGGCGGTCCCGCCGGTTATCCGGCTGCCATTCGGGCGGCGCAGAACGGTCTGAAGGCCGCCTGCATCGACAATTGGAAGAACTACGACGGGTCGGCGACGTTTGGCGGCACCTGCCTCAACGCCGGATGTATTCCGTCCAAAGCGTTGCTCGAGTCGTCGGAGCTGTTCCATCGGGCCCAATCCGAGTTCGCTTCGCATGGCATCAAAACCGGCGCGGTGTCGGTGGACATCGCGGCGATGCAAAAGCGTAAAGCGGGCATCGTGAAGACGATGACTGGTGGCATCGTGCAGCTGCTGAAGTCGGCGGGCGTGACGGCCATGCAAGGCCATGGCAAGTTGCTGCCGAATCGACAAGTCGAATTTACGGCGCACGACGGTACCAAGCAGACGCTCTCTGCTCGCCACGTCGTGCTGGCAAGTGGCTCTCAGCCAATGCCGCTCAAGAGTGCCCCCTTCGATGGCAAGCACATCGTCGACAGCTGGGGTGCCCTCGAGTTCGACGCGGTGCCGAAGCGCTTGGGCGTCATCGGCGCGGGCGTCATCGGATTGGAGCTCGGCAGCGTATGGCGCCGACTCGGTGCCGAAGTCGTGGTGCTCGAGGCCATGCCAGGGTTCCTCGCCATGGCTGATCAGCAGCTTTCCAAAGAAGCACTGAAGCATTTCAAAAAGCAGGGTCTCGATATTCGTCTCGGTGCCAAGGTCACCGGTGCGGCGGTGAAGGCCGGCGCGGTCGATGTGACGTACACCGATTCGAGCGATGCCACGCAGTCACTCACCGTCGACAAGTTGATCGTGTGCATCGGTCGCCGCCCTTACACCGATAACTTGCTGGCTGAGGGAACGGGCGTGAAGCTCGATGCCCGTGGTTTCATCGAGGTGGATGAGCACTGTCACACCGGCGTCGAGAACGTCTGGGCAGTGGGCGATTGTGTGCGCGGCCCGATGCTCGCGCATAAGGGCAAGGAAGAGGGCGTGGCGGTTGCTGATCGCATCGCTGGGCTTTATTCACACGTCAATTACGATGCCATTCCCTCGGTGATCTACACCGCGCCTGAGATTGCTTGGGTCGGTCAAACCGAAGAGCAAGTGAAGGCGAGTGGTCGTGCCTACAAGGTCGGTAACTTCCCGTTCCTCGCCAGTGGTCGCGCGCGCGCGATGGAGGCCGGCCAAGGCTTCGCCAAGGTGGTCGTCGCTGCCGATGACGATCAGATCCTCGGCGTGCATATCATCGGTCCGATGGCGGGCGAGTTGATCGCCGAGGCCGTCTTGGCAATGGAGTATTCGGCGAGCGCCGAGGATCTACAGCGCACGATCCACGCTCACCCGACGCTCTCCGAGGCGCTGCACGAGGCAGCGTTGGCCGCCGACAAGCGCGCCATCGACATGCCGAATCGCTGACGCTCAGCGACGTTTCGGGTCGATCGACCAGCTCACCGTCAAACACCGCTCCGGGTGTGCGTGTCGCATGCGTTGCAGACTTGCGCAGCGCTCGGCGTGCACCGTGATGCCACGGCTCAACGTGATGTAGGCCGTCACGGGCTCAGGCGGTACGGGCGTGCAGCATTTACCGAAGGTGATCGGCAAGTTACCGATGCCTTCGAGAGCAATCGGTCCGTTCCCTTCGGCATGTTGTGCCGGCGTGCGGCGCGGTGCGATCGGCGTTGCGGGAGCGGTTTCTTTGGGGGTCACCCGACGCAGAACCGCAGCGGCGACCTGTGCCAGCGTCGTCTCGCCTTCGCCCAACCATCGATAGAGCTGGCTCGCATCCCCGGCTTTCAAATCGGCAGCTAACGCGGGCACGAGATCGAGACCCACACCGAGTCTCGCAAGTTCACGTTCGAGCAGTTGTCGTCCGGCGGCCTCGTTCTCTGAGGCATCGAGTCGCCTGAACCAGCTGCGCAGTTTGGCGCGGCTGCGCGGTGAAATCAGGAACCCCTCCTGTGTGAGCCAGTCGCGACTCGGGTTCTCCAGCTTCGAGGTGATGATCTCGACCACCTGACCGTTGGCGAGCGGTTGCGTCAGCGTCACGATGCGGCCGTTGACCTTCGCGCCGCGGCAGCGGTGCCCGAGTGAGGTGTGCACCTGATAGGCGAAATCGAGAGCGGTAGCGCCTTGGGGCAGATCCACGACCTCGCCGCGCGGTGTCAGCGCGTACACACGATCTTCGAACAGCTCGGCGCGAACTCGGTCGAGAAAGTCCTGATCGCCGGCGCTGCTGGCGTCGGGCGTGTCGAGTAGCCGGCGGACCCATTCGATTTTCTTCTCGAAGCTGGCATCTCGCGCGCCGCCTTCCTTGTAGCGCCAATGCGCCGCAACACCGAGTTCAGCCTGTTGGTGCATCTCGAGGGTGCGGATCTGTACTTCGACGGGCACGCCTGCAGGGCCGATCACGGCGGTGTGGATCGAGCGATAAAAGTTATCTTTGGGCGTTGCGATGTAATCGTCGAACTCACCGCGGATGTAGGGCCAGTGACCGTGCACGTCACCGAGTGCCGCGTAGCATTCGGCTACCGACTCGCACACGATGCGCACGGCTCGAAGATCGTAGAGTTGATCGAGGGTGAGTCGTTTGCGCTGCATCTTCCGGTGGATGCTGTAGATATGCTTGGCGCGGCCTTGTACCTCGGCATGCAGATGTTGCGCAGCCAGCAATTCCTGCAACTCGGCGACGAAGCGGGCAATGTAGGCTTCACGATCAGTCCGGCGTTCGGCCAAGGCTTTGGCGATCGATTGGTACGCCTCGGGCTCGAGATAGCGGAACGCGAGATCCTCGAGCTCCCATTTCACCTGCCAGACACCCAAGCGATGGGCGAGGGGTGCGAAGAAGGCGCGAGCCTCGAGAGCGAGCCGTTCACGATCTTCGCGCGATGCTTCGCGAGCGAGGCGCAGTCGGGCCAGTTGGATGGCGATGCGCGCTACGATCAGTCGCGGGTCGGACGCGACGGCCAGTAGCATCTTGCGCAGCGTTTCGGCTTGCGAGCCGCGTGGCGTGACGCTCTCTTCCCAACGCATGTTGCCGCCGAAATCGCCAAGGCGTGCCAGTTGTTCGGCGATACCTCGACTGGTCGCACCGAACTCGATCGGCACTTGCGCGGCATCGACCACGGCTTCGTGCAGCAACACGCCGCAGGTCAGCTCTGAGTCTTCCGTGAGGTGTGCGACGACGCGTGCGGCGACCTGTGCCTGTTGCAGGTGCGCAGCCGAGGCGCCGACATGGCGCAGTGCGTCGGTCCATCGTTCGATGTCGAGGTTCAGCGCCTCGGGAACAGGCTCGGCAATTTGCACGGTGCGTCTCCGTTTCGGAGTATCATACGCAACTGGTTTTCCAGCCGTTTTTTCGGGGTCGCGGACGCATGTCGCGATATCGCTCCAAGTCTTGGCGCGCCTTCAATCCAGAGACCGCCACTGCGGCGGCCGGACCGACGCCAACGGCCATGACGGCTGACCTGACCGCGACGGTTCGCATCCTGGGGCTCGACCCAGGCTCGAGACGGACCGGTTTCGGAGTGATCGAAATTGGACCCGGAACGCAACGCTGCCTCGCCCATGGTCGCATCGAAGTGGACGGTCTTGAAGTCCAGGCGCGTCTGGCGCGTATTCATGCCGGTGTGTGTGAGCTCATCGCACGGTTTGCGCCCACCGAGGTGGCTGTCGAAAAGGTCTTCGTCAGTCGTAATGTCGATAGTGCACTGAAGCTGGGCCAGGCTCGTGGTGCGGCCCTCGCGGCCATCGGAGAGGCGATCGAGCTCGCCGAATACGCGCCGCGCGCAATCAAGCTCGCGGTGGTCGGTTTCGGCGGTGCGGACAAACTGCAGGTGGCTCACATGATGCGCAGCGTGCTTGAGATCGAGGGGCGTTTGACCGCCGATGCGGCCGATGCGCTCGCCGTGGCGCTTTGCCATGCGCACCATCGACGTTTGCGCGCGCTACTCGCGGCAGGTAATGCATGATCGGTTCGCTGACCGGCAAGATCGTCATCAAAGCACCACCCCAACTTTTGTTGGAGGTGGGCGGTGTCGGCTATGAGCTCGAGGCTCCGATGTCGACTTTCTACGGTCTGCCGGCCGTGGGAGAAACCACGCGCTTGCTGACGCATCTGGTCGTTCGCGAAGATGCCCATATTCTCTACGCGTTCGGCAGTCTCGAAGAGCGACGCTTGTTTCGCCACCTGCTGAAAGTGCAAGGCGTGGGTCCGAGGATTGCGCTCGCCATCCTATCGGGTACAACCGTCGAAGGATTTGCCGCCTGCGTACTCGCGGGTGATGCCGGTGCGCTGACGAAAATCCCTGGGGTCGGGCGTAAGACGGCTGAGCGACTCGTCATCGAAATGCGCGATCGACTCGAATCCGATCAAACCAATCCGACCGTTGCGGCGGAGATGTCGGTCGCTGGGCCCGAGGGCGAGGCGTTTTCGGCCTTGGTTGCCTTGGGCTACAAACCTGCGGAGGCGACGCGGCTCATCAAGGCGGTGGGTGCGGGCGCAACCAGTACCGAAGATCTCATCCGTAAAGCGCTGCAAGGGGCCGCCAAATGACTGAGCGCGTCATCAGTGCAGAGGGTTCGCGCGAGGAAGAGGCGATCGATCGGGCGATCCGGCCCAAGCGTCTGGCGGATTATGTCGGTCAGCGCCCCGTCAAGGAGCAGCTCGAGATTTTCATCGGCGCAGCACGCAGTCGCGGCGAAGCGCTCGATCACGTATTGATCTTTGGTCCGCCCGGTCTCGGCAAGACGACGCTGGCGAATATTTTGGCCACCGAGATGGGGGTCAACCTCAAGCAGACTTCGGGCCCCGTGCTGGAGCGACCCGGTGATCTGGCTGCGCTGCTGACGAATCTGCAGCCGCGCGACGTGCTGTTCGTCGATGAGATTCATCGCCTGTCACCCGTGGTCGAAGAAGTGCTGTACCCCGCGATGGAGGACTACCAGCTCGACATCATGATCGGCGAAGGGCCGGCAGCGCGTTCCATCAAACTCAGTTTGCCCCCCTTCACCCTAGTCGGTGCCACGACGCGTGCGGGCTTGTTGACCTCACCGTTACGCGATCGCTTCGGGATCGTGCAGCGTCTGGAGTTCTACGATGTCGCCGATCTCACCGACGTCGTGACGCGTTCGGCCGGAATTCTCGGTGTGCCGCTCATGGCTGAAGGTGCGAAGCGGATTGCCGAGCGGTCTCGTGGTACGCCTCGTATTGCAAATCGTCTACTGCGGCGCGCACGCGATTACGCTCAAGTGAAGGGCGATGGCACCATCACGGCGGCGATGGCGGGGGCCGCGCTCGATTTGCTCGAAGTCGATCCGCTCGGTTTTGATGTGCTCGATCGCAAGTTGCTCATGACGATCATCGACAAGTTTGAGGGTGGTCCGGTCGGCATCGATAGCCTGGCGGCGGCGATCGGCGAAGAGCGCGGCACCCTCGAGGATGTGATCGAACCGTTTTTGATCCAGCAGGGCTTTCTGATGCGCACGTCGCGCGGTCGCGTCGCGACCCGTAATGCCTATCTACACTTTGGGTTGACCCCGCCGGTGCGTCCCGCTTCGGCCATGCCCTTGTTCGGTGAGGACGCATGAGTCGATTGTTCGGCGAGAGCTGGCGCTGGCCGGTGCGAGTCTATTGGGAAGATACCGATGCCGGTGGTGTCGTTTACTACGCCAACTACCTGAAGTTCATGGAACGCGCTCGCACCGAATGGTTGCGCGCCCTCGGCGTATCGCAGTCATCGCTCGAGCGCGAGCGCGGTGTGCTGTTCATGGTGCTGCACGTCGAGGTCGATTATCGCTCGCCGGCGAGACTCGACGATGAGTTGATCGTCAGTTGTCGGGCGGCTCCCGACGGTCGTACGAGTGCGATCTTCGAGCAGGCCATCCATCGCGCCGATGGGGAACTTCTGATCGAGGGTCGAGTCCGTGTGGTTTGTGTCGATGCCAAGTCGCTGCGTCCGCGGCGCATGTCGGAGTATCTGCCTTGAATGATTTGTCTATTTTGCGCTTGATCGCCGAGGCCACCATCGTGGTTCAGGCCGTGATGGCGTTGCTGCTGGCGGCCTCCGTCTATTCTTGGGGCATCATTTTCCGTAAGCGTAAAGTGCTGCGATCGGCGTCGGACGATCTGCAACGCTTCGATCGAGAGTTTTGGTCGGGCGGCGATCTGGCTGCGCTCTACAAGAGCATCGAGGCCCGGGGGAGAGCTGCGGGAATCGACAGTATCTTCCAGGCAGGCTTCCGTGAATTCGCGCGCCTGAAGCAGCAGGGCGTCGACAGTGCAGACGTCTTGCTCGAGGGTGCGCGCCGAGCGATGAAGGCCCAGCAGATCAAAGAAATCGAGAACCTGGAGCAGGGCCTATCGAACCTCGCGACGGTGGGTTCTACGAGCCCTTACGTGGGGCTCTTCGGGACCGTGTGGGGCATCATGCATGCCTTCGTCGGCTTGGGCTCGGTGCAGCAGGCAACGCTTGCCACGGTGGCGCCGGGTATCGCCGAGGCGTTGATTGCCACCGCGATCGGCCTGTTCGCGGCGATTCCTGCCGTCGTCGCTTATAACCGCTACGCTGATCAGGTGTGGCGTCTCGAAAGTCGCTACGACGCCTTCATGGAAGAGTTCTCCACCATTCTGCAGCGTCATGCGACGCGCAGCGTGAGTTGAGGTCAAAGAACCGCCATGGCACAGCTGAAGCGTGGCCGCCGCCCGATGAGCGAGATCAACGTCGTTCCCTACATCGACGTGATGCTCGTGCTGCTCATCATCTTCATGGTTACCGCACCGTTGTTGACGCAAGGGATCAAGGTCGATTTGCCGCAGGCAGAAGCCGAAGCGATCGACCCTGACGATTTCAAAAACACGCCGCCGATCGTGATCTCCATCGATGCCGACGGCCGGTTGTTCCTAAACCAAGGCGAAAGCCCGAGCGAGGCTCTCGATGACGTCATGCTGGAATCGCGCGTGGCGGCTCTACTGCGTCGAACGCCGGGTGTGCCGGTATTCGTCAAAGGCGATCGAGCCGTGGCATACGGGCGCGTCGTCGAGGCGATGGTTCTCTTGCAGCGCGCCGGTGCCGCCAAGGTCGGATTTTTGACCGAGCCTCTGCCGCGCTCATGACCTCGCAAGCGGGGCGTTGGCGACCCTTCATCCTCTCGGCGTTGTTGCACGGCGTATTGGTGGCTGTGATCGTGGCCGGGGGGTGGTGGGTGACGTCTGCCTCGACACCACCACTGCAGATGCTCGCGATCGAGGCGACCGTCGTCGATGCGAAGGAGATCGGCGCGCTGCGACCCAGTCGGCAGCCGCCGATCGCACCGCAGCCCGAACCAGAGCCCGAGCCTGAGCCTGAGCCGCAGCAAGAATCCGTGCCAGTATCCAAGCCGCCGGTGGAGCCGACGCCGCCGAAGCCTGATCGCGCCAAGGAGCAAGCGCAACGCGAAGCGGAAGCCAAGCGCGTCGCCGAGGTGAAACGCAAGGCGGAGGCTGAAGCCAAACGTAAAGCGGAGGCCGACGCGAAGCGTAAGGCCGAGGCAGAGGCCGAGGCGAAACGTAAAGCCGAAGCGGAGGCTGAGTCCAAGCGCAAGGCGGCGGCAGAGGCCGAAGATCGGCGCATCAAGGCCGAGCGCGAGGCGGAGTTACAGCGTGCGCTGAGCGCCGAGGAGGATCGTCGCAATGCATCGCGCCTCGCCGGTCTCGGTGCACAATGGGCTCAGGCCATTCAAGCGCGCGTGCAACGTGCTTGGATACGCCCGCCGAGCGCAAGGGCAGGGCTCGACTGTCTGGTCGTCGTCACGCAGGTTCCGGGCGGTACGGTGGTGCGCGCCGAAGTGCGCAGCTGCAATGGCGATGAGGCGGTCAAGCAGTCGATCGAAGCGGCGGTGTTTCGTGCTTCACCGTTGCCGCCACCGCCAGATCAGGCCCTGTTCGAGCGTACTTTGGAGTTGAGGTTCAGACCGTATGATTGACTCGTTGCGAGGTATCGGTAGGAAGGGCTGGTGGGTCGCACTCGTGCTGCTCGCATCGACGTCAGCGCCCGCCCAATTGAAGATCGATATCACCTCGGGGGTGACCGACCCGATTCCGATCGCCGTGCTGCCCTTCGATGCCGACCCGCGTCCCTCGAGCGAGGTGGTGGCGGCAGACCTCACGCGCAGCGGACGATTCTTGGCGGGTGCAGCCAATCGATCCGACTATCTTGTGACCGGACGTCATGCGGTGACGGCGGATGGTCGGCATCAGATCGATTACGAGCTGACCAATTTGTTGACCGGCCAAAAATTGCTGCGCGAGCGCATGGTTGCCTCGCCGCAAGCCTGGCGCAATGCAGCGCATCGGATCGCCGATAAAATCTACGAGCGCATCATCGGTGCACGTAGCTCTTTTGCTACTCGCATCGCGTATGTCTCGGTCGACGGGCGTCCACCCGCGCAGCGATACCAGCTCATTGTGGCTGACGCGGATGGCGAAAACTCGCGCGTGATTCTCGAGTCGAAGCAGCCGTTGATGTCGCCCGCGTGGTCGCCCGATGGCGAGTGGTTGGCTTACGTTTCCTTCGAGACGCGCAGTGCCGCGATCTACGTGCAGCGCCTGCGCACGGCAGAGCGCCGGCGCGTGTCGGGTCGCGCTGGCGTGAACAACGCACCTGCGTGGTCGCCCGACGGCAGGCGCTTGGCGCTCACGCTTTCATCGCCCGCCGGTAACCTCGATGTCTACGTACTCGAACTCGACGGCGG
>JACCDL010563549.1_pt1 | contig 13084 bp, 4 predicted proteins | sample 7441931 | NCBI WGS metagenome assembly JACCDL01 (sample SAMN15323437, study PRJNA562643) | freshwater metagenome | isolation source: river surface water | place: USA:Blue River Watershed | collected 2017-08-16 | reverse complement strand
GCGTGACCGCGTCATGATCACCGTCCCGCTCCTCGACCTCGGCCCCCAGAACCGCGCCCTTGAAGCGCAGTTCGAGGCCGCCTTCCGCGACGTCTTGCGCTCCAACCAGTTCATCATGGGCCCCCGGCTCGAGGCCTTCGAGAAGGACTGCGCGGCATTCCTCGGCGTCAAGCACGCCCTCGGCGTTTCGTCGGGCACGGATGCCCTGCTGTTGGCTCTCATGGCCCTCGACATCGGGGAAGGTGACGAAGTCCTGTTGCCGTCCTTCACCTTCTTCGCCACCGCTGGCTCCGTGGCGCGCCTGGGGGGCGTGCCCGTCTGGGTCGACGTCGACCCGCATCACTTCAACATCGACCTGGCCGATGCCGCCCGGAAAGTCAGCCCGCGCACCCGCGCGATCATGCCGGTGCACCTCTTCGGCCAGTCGTGCGATCTAGGCGCGCTGCAGGCCTTCGCCTCGGCCCATCGCCTGCGGATCGTCGAAGACGCCGCGCAGTCCATGGGCGCGCGCTGGCAGGGTCGGAGCACGATGTCCGTCGGCGAGTTCGGCGCCACGAGCTTCTTCCCCTCGAAGAACCTGGGCGGGATGGGCGATTCCGGCTTGGTCACGACCTCCGATGACGCCCTGGCGGAACGCGCGCGCATCTTGCGCGTCCACGGCATGCAGCCGAAGTATTACCACCGTGAAGTCGGCGCGAACTTCCGCATGGATCCGCTCCAGGCCGCGCTGCTCCACCTGAAGCTGCCGCACCTGCCCGAGTACAATTGCGCGCGGGCCGGGAACGCGAACTTCTACCATGCCGCCCTCAAGGGCAAGGCAGGCATCGCCGAGAACCGACCGGGCGCCACGGGCCAGATCCTCTTGCCCGTCGATTTCTCCGGCCAAGGCATCTGGAATCAATTCACGTTGCGGGTCACGGGGGGGCGCCGCGATGCCCTCAAGGCGTTCCTCATGGGCCGCAAGATCGGCTGCGAAATCTATTACCCGATCCCGCTCCACCGCCAGGAGTGCTTCGCATCCGCCGGCTATCGCGGCGGCGACAGCGTGCCCGTGGCGGAGCAGCTCGCGGCCGAAGTCCTCAGCATCCCGATCTTCCCGGAACTCGCGGCCGAGCAGCGCCAGTGGGTGGCCGACTCCCTCGCGGATTTCGCGGCTGGCAAGACGGAGTAAGCGAAAAGCGAATAGGTGGGGCGGTTAGCGGCTGGCGGTTCGAGCGAGCGCAAAGGAAAGCCTGAGCCCGGAAGATTGGCTGCAGACCAAGTTGAGACCGCAGGTCACGTTCCTGAGCTAGACCCCGGGATCCGTCACCTGAAAGGATTTTTCACCGCCAACCGCCACGACCTTCGTCTCTCAGAAGAAGCGGATCGTCTTGACCCGCATCTTCTCATGCTCCGCGTCCGTGCACGGCGCGTTCGTCGGCGCATCGGCGGGCTTGTCGACGGCCTGCACGAGCCCGTTGGCCAACAGGTATTTTTCGACTTCTTCGCCCGAGACGTCGGCGAGCATCACACCATTGACTTCGACGCACGGGGAGAGGCGCTGACCGGTCTTCTCGACCATCTCGGCGTAGTTCGCGGGGACGTTGATGATATCCACGTCTTCGAAGGCGAGGCCATGCTTGCGCATGATGGCACGGACGCCATTGCTCCAGCCGCAGCTGGGTTTGAGGTAGGCCTTGATTGTGAGCATGCTTCCAACTTACGCGGCTTTCGGCCGGAATCAAGCGCGACGGCTTCTTTTGGCGGACTTGCCCAGGGCCTCGGGTTCGTACCAATAACCGATGCCGTGGATCGTCCGGAAGCAATCCAGCCCGCGGCCCAGCTTTTGGAAGGCCTCGCGGATCTTCGCGATGTATTGGTCGAGGGAGCGGCTGCGCACATTGGCGTGCACGCCCCAGACCGCATGGATGAGGCTGTTGCGGCTGATGATGACGCCCGGGTTGGCGTGCAGGTGATAAAGGATGCCGATCTCCTTCCGCCCGAGCTTGCAGCTTTTGCCTGGACCAAAGACCAACTCCAACCGCTCGGGGTGGACTTCGGCTCCGCTGAAAATAAAGACGCTCGTGGCCAAGTCGGCGTTCCGGGTGAGCCGGCTATCGCCTGCGGTTTCGCTGCGCCGCAGGACCGCCTGAATGCGCGCCGCCAATTCTCCCGGATGGTGCGGCTTCCCCACGAAGTCATCGGCGCCCGCCTCGAGCGCCGTGACGACGGCGGCGGGCGTCTTGACGGTGGAGAGGAAAATCACCGCCGCGGGCGCTCCGGTCTGGCGGATACGTTGGAGCACGGAGAGACCATCCACGTCGGGCAGGGTGGGGTCCAGCAGGACGAGGTGCACATGGTTTTCCTCGATGAACTTAAGGGCGGTGGCCCCTTTGTGGAACGTCTGCGTCGCGAACCCCGCGTCCGTGAGCTGCTGGTGCAGGGTCGCGGCCAAGCTACGGTCGTCTTCAACGATGACGATGAGGGGTCTCTGCTGGGCACTCATGCAGAAAAGTCGGGTGAACTGTAGGGGTGCCGCAAAGGGGGTTTGCGGTGGGGTGCTTACATATGTAAAAAACAGGCCGAGGTTGCCAAGCCGATTAGAAACCATTTTATCGCGCTTGGTATGACCACACCCGACCAGGATAAAAAGAAAACGCCCCAGTGGCTAATCCTGTTATGTTTAGTCATCTTTATAGGTTCAGCCGCGTTTGGAGGGTATGCCTTGGCGAAGTCGGCCGAGGAAAAGGCCAACCGGAAATCAGCCGATCCCTTCGCCGACCGCAGCCTGTTCGGGCGCTGAGGCCCCGGGGGCCGGCCTAGGGTAAGTCCGCCCATAGGGTTTTTACCCTAGGGGGTTCGGGGGTTGACAGTCTTAGCCCTGAATTAGATACCTTAACCCCTATTTTAACCCTACCCCGACCCCTCACCATGCGGATTTCTAAGTCTCTGTTGGTGGCCGCCGCTATGCTTGCTTCCGCAGGCATCGCCCAGGCCCAGCAAAATGTGACCCAGGCCACCTGGATTGGCTCCGCCGGAGACGGTGGCGCGGGGATTTGGGACAAGTGGAACACCGCCCCCACGGCGCACAACTACTGGCGCGCCACCAACCTGACGCCCCAGGTGGCGGTCTCCGGCGTCCGCCTGACGAACGCGGCGAATCTGCTCTTCACCTACACCGGCCCGGCGCTCGCCCCGGGTGCGACGAACGACATCCTCATCGATTCGAACATCATCTCGAGTCAGTCCCAGACGCTCCGTTTCCAGTCGTCGGGCTACCGCTTGCTGCCGGGTGCGTTCGCTTCGGGCGTCCAGCCGACCACCGCCAATTTCCAAGACATCGATTTGGCCCGGACGTTGGTCAACGCCCCGTACACGTCCGCCCCGAATGGTACCCTCCAGATCGGCGACGTCACCTTCACCGTGGCGGGGATTGCCGGGCCGGTTTCCGCTCAGCCGTTCCTGACGCTGCGCAACCCGACGAGCTTCGGCGGCGCGATCACCGCGGTGAACGCCAACACCACGATCAACCTGGAGAGTTTCGTCGCTTCCACGATTTCGGGCACCTTCAAGGGCAATGGCAACATCGCCAAGACCGGCGGCGCCGTCCTGCAGTACCAGGGCTATACCGGGCGCATGTTCGACTACAACGCGGACACCCGCCCGTATTCCTACGTCCAGACCATCTTCGGCCCGGCCCTCAGTTTCTCGCGCACGAACGCGACCCGTTACGGGATCCGCCCGCGCGATTTGGCGCCCACCCTGGCCGCCAACGACGGCGCCAACGGCGAGCGTCTCGCCGGCTTGCAGGGCCAGATGCGCGTGGACGGCGGCCTGCTCATGGTGAGCGGCCACCTCAACATGTGGCACGACTTCGGCACCACCGTCGACGGCAACATCCTGACGGTCGGGGCGCAGAACGAAATTCCGCTGCAGACCGCGAACATCGCCGCAGGCGCGGATAGCGCGACGCTTCGCTACAACCTGGCCAAGCGCATGACCGGCGTCTCGTCCGTGGTCCTCAATGGTTCGGCCGAAATTAGCTTCACCAACACCCCGGTGAACGTCGGCAGTGCCCTCCGGTTGAACTTCCTCCACAACCTCAAGGCGGGCGACAACAACGACCAGTTCCAGACGACGGTCACGACCGGTCCGGACGACAACTACCGACTCGGCATCCACATCGACCAGGGCTTCGACGGTTCCGTCGGGATCCTCGCCGGCTCGGGTAAGGTCATCAAGACGGGCGCCGGCACGCTGACCGTCCTCAACGATTCCCGCATGACGGGCGACTTCATCGCCGGCGGCGGCCGCACGGTGCTCGCCAGCGCGACGGGCCTGACCTTCGCGAACAGCAGTTCCTTCAACATCGCCGGGACGCAGGATACCAGCGACTCCGACGCGGCCACCACGACCGAAGGCGCCCTCGGCCTTTCGCGCCGCGGGGCCGATATTCGCTACCAGGAAACGCCTTCAAACTCCGGCAATGACCCCCGCGTCGACTACCGCCCGGCCTTGTTCCCGGACACCGGTACCGTGACGATCACCACCAACGGCGCCGGTCAGTTCACGGGCGTCACGCGTACCGGCGCCGAAGTCGTCCTCATCGGCGATCAGACGGTCCGCAACTTCCAGGCCGACTTCGCGCTCAAGTCCAAAGGCTCGACCAACGTCGGCTCCGCGGGTACGGGCGAAGTCTTCACCGCCGCGGACGCCGTCCGCACGGCGGCCGACGTGAACAACAAGGGTGAACTCGTCATCACCGGCACGGGCTACGGCTCCAATCTTTACCTCAACGGCAACACCCTGACGATCAACCAGGACACCACCGGGCGCGATGGTTACTACAACGGCAGCGTCTATGGCGCCGACCTCGACACGGGGGTCGCCGGCGGCCGCATCATCAAGACCGGCGGCGGGACGCTCGTCTTCCTGCTGCAGAACGGCTCCTACGACTACACGGAAATCCAAGGCGGAACCTTCATCGCCAACGTCCAAGGCCTCGGCCAGAAGGACGTCTTCATCGGCAACGACGGCACCTTCGCCATCCTGCAGAACAACGCCGGCACGTTGGCGGCCAACCTCTCCGGTGCCGCCGGCTCCACGCTCAAGCTCCTGGCTTCGGCGATGATCAACAACGGCAGCGGCGCGAAGATCGAGGTCAACCCCGGTCGCGACCCCGGCCAGGTGAACATCGTCAACGGCCAGGCCAACTTCCTCGGCAACATCGTCGTCAACGACGGCGTCAACCTTTCGTTCTCGGGCGGCGCGAACAACACGTTCATCAACGCGAGCTCCATCAACCTCGACTCGGGCAACACCCGCGAAACCGTCCTGAAGTTCGGCGACACGAACCAGCTCATCCGCAACCTCAGCGGCGACCTCCTGTCCCGCGTCGAACTTGGCCGCGGCGACATCACCCTCGAGCAGAACAGCGCCAGCGCCAACTTCCAAGGCTCGATCACGGGCGTCGGCAGCCTCATCAAGCAAGGCTCCGCCAGCTTCACGCTCGCCGGCACGACCGCCGCCGGCGCCGTCAAGGATTCCTACTTCGGCGCGACCATCGTCCGTCCGGGCGGCGCGCTCATCGCGGGCACGGCCAACGCCACGCCGAACACCTCCGCCCTCGTCCTCGTCGGCGCCGGCACGTTCAACACCGCCGGCCTCAACCAGACTTTCGGCGGCCTCTTCGGTTCGGCTGCTTCCACCCTCAACATCGGTGCCGCCACGGTGACCGTCGGTTATACCTCGGCGCGGGCCGCCTTGATGGCCTCTGAACTCGCAGGCACCAACCCGTTGCTTGCCGATTACCTCGGGACGACCGACCAGGTGAATCCCGTGCTGAATGCCGCGAGCTTCACGGCGACCGGCGCGCTTGATCCGAATACGATCACGACCGCTTCGACCGCGGGTCTGGCCGTCGGCCAGGTGCTCACGGGCGTCGGCATCCAGCCGGGTACGCTCATCACCGGCCTCGGTGCGGGCACCGTCATCATCAGCAAGCCGCTGACCGCCACCGCCACGGGTCTGGTTGCCGCCACCCCGACCACCACGTTCACCCCGACCACGGGCAACATCAACACCACCGAGCTCACGGCGACTTCCTCGAACGGCCTTGGCGTCGGTCAAGTCATCGTCGGCGCCGGCATCGCCGACGGAACCTACATCACGAACATCGTCGCGAACACGAGCTTCACCATCTCCGGCGGCACCGCCGGCACCGCGATCCTCCGCACGGTTTCCTCGGCGGGCCTCGCCGTGGGCCAGACGGTTTCGGGCACGGGCATCCCGTTGACCGCCAAGATCGCCTCCATTACCCCGAACACGTCGTTCTTCGCGACCGGTGGCGCCGTCGGTACGCGCACCATCACCACGACCGCGACCACCGGTCTTTTCGTCGGCCAGACCTTGTCGGGCACGGGCATTCCCGCCGGTGCGACCATCACGGCCGTCACCCCGACTTCCATCACGATCTCTGCTTCGCTCACCGCCAAGGCTGCCGGCACCGTCACCGTCGGCGCCTTGATCGGCCTCAGCAATGCGTTGACCGCACCGGCTTCGGGTACGGCGACCGTCGGCGCGCTCATCTCCTTGAACAACCCCCTCACCGCGACCCTCGCCGCGGTGCCGGTCAACGTGGGGGCCGTCCGTTCCATCGACGTCTCGTCGCTCGGCCTCGGCGCCGCCGAACTCAACGCGCTCTACGCCGGTTCGACCCAGATGACGGCCCTGACCCGTCGCTATCTCTCGACGGTCGCCGTCGGCATGAATCTGGGCAGCTATACCGCTCCCACCTCGGACGTTTCCTTCACCAACACCTTGTCCTTCGACGGCCAACTGGTCGGTAACGGGACCTTTGTGAAGGCGGGGGCGGAAACGCTCTACCTGCGCGGCCTCAGCAACGGCTTCACGGGCCAAGTCCAGGTCACCGGTGGCGTCCTCGACATCTCCTTTGTCGGCGCCGTCAACAACCTCAACAACGCCGCCGCCATCACGGTCACCGGCGCCGGTAGCCTCGCGGTCACGGTCGACGACGTCTACGTCGCCGGTCCGAATGCGGTGAAGCGGACGTTGACCACGCCGGTCCTCGGCACGGGCAACTTCATCAAGAACGGCGTCGGCTACCTCATCCTCAATCCGACCCTGGCGGCCGGGCAGGTGCCTTATTCCGGCACGACCTTCGTGAACAATGGTTGGCTCGAAATGAACGCGCTCTCCACCAACGGCGCCGCGGTCATCAATTCCTTCAACGGCAACGCCGCCCACTTGGTGCTCAACGCCACCAATGACGTCACCTACTCCGGCCTCGTGTCGGGCACGGGTGAACTCGTCATCCAAGCGGCTCCGGGCAAGACCCTCACCGCCGGCGGCACCCTCACCCACACCGGTGGCACCACCGTCCTGACCGGCACCCTCCTGGCCCAGAACGGCTGGGCGGGCGCGACCTCCGGCAACATCTCCGTCGCCGCCGGCGCCACGGCCCGCCTCAACGTCGCCACCACGCTGTCCGCCACGGGCGTGTTCTCCGGCGCCGGTTATATCGTCAAGGAAGGCAACGGCGTCCTCGCGCTCGGTTCGCCGACGACCGCCTTCAGCGGCGTCTACGACTCCTACGCCGGCACGACCGTGCTGGGTTCCGCCAACCTCTTCGGCGGCGCGAATCCGACGGATCTGATCGCCGCCATCAACCTGCGCGGCAACTCGATCCTCGAGGTCGCCGCCGACCAGACCTTCCGCAACCTCTCGGGTGAAGCCACCACGCAGATCTCCTATGCGACGGACTTCGTGAACATCGTCCTGCCCATCGATGCGGGCGCCACCAACAGCTTTGCGGGCCGCTTCACGCGCGCCGCGGGCGTGAACACGGCCGCCATCCTTAAGACGGGTGCGGGCACCTTGGACCTTTCCCCGACGGGCGGCGACAATGAGCTGACCCTGATCGGCGTCGAATCCGGCCGCCTCGTCGGCACCGCCGCCGGCTACCGCGGCGCGAACATCCAGGTCGGCGCAGGCGCGGAAGTCGCCTTCAACGCACCGACCGAGGGCGTGGTTTCCCTCTTCGCCAACAACATCGAAGGCTTCGGCGGCGCCGCCGGCACCGGTACGGTCGTCAAGGTCGGCGCGGGCGAAGCCCTCCTCGGCTCCGTCAACCTCAACGCCAACACCCCCGACTTCAAGGTCGAGCAGGGCATCCTCACCCTCACGGATAGCCGCGCGGGCTTCGGCATTCCGATGCTGACCGCCAACGTCTCCAGCGGCGCCACCTTCCGCGTCAAGGTCGCCAACGATCGGACCTTGGGTTCCGAAATCACCGGCACGGGTAAGCTCGACCTGCAGTCCGATTCGACCGTCGCCGGCGTCAAGCTGGTTCTCGTCGGTTCGCAGCCCACGGTCAGCACGACGAACATCGGCAGCAATGTCCGTCTCGATGTCTCCGCGATCACCGCGATCACCGGCATCACCGCCGAAACCGGATCCTTCATGGATATCGGCGCCATCGGCGCTGGTCGTACGCTGACCCTGACCCAGGGCGCTGATGGCGTCTTCAATGGCCTCATCGAAGGCACCGCGAACTTCACCGTGAAGGGGGCAGGTCTCTTCCGTTACGCCAATGACCTCCAGGCGACGAACGTCGGCACCGTCACCGTCGACGGCGGTTTCCTCGGCGTGAACGTCGACAACTCCAAGGCGATCGCCTTGGCCACGGCCACGACCGGCACGACCAAGCTGGGCGTGTATGTCGCCACCGGCTCCTCCATCTACAACGGCTCGCTGTCCGGCGCGCCCGGTGCGGCCCAAATGGTCAAGCTCGGCCTCGGCACGCTCGACCTCACCAGCACCGCGGTCTCTTCCTTGAAGGACGACTTGTTCGCTTCTTACGATGTTCGTGAAGGCACCCTCGCCACGACGCTCGTCGCCGATCCGCTCAATCCGACCGGCCCGGGCCTCATCCTGCCCAACTCCGCGAACATCGGGCGTGCGGTGACCCTCTCGGGGGGCACCTTGGCCCTTACGGTCGGCGCCACGGGCGGCACCTTGCTCTCCGGCTCGGGCTCCGGCAATACCGGTAACCTCAACATCACGACGCTGGCTCCGGGCGACGCCTCCATCCTGAACGTCCTCGGCAATGTCTCCGGCAACGTGAGCGTCGCTGGTGGCACGGTGCTCAACTTGGGTTCCGCTGGCGCCTCCTTGCTGTCCATCTCCGGCGACCTCGCCGTCACTGCCGGCTCCAAGTTGACCGGTTCGGCGAACGTCGGTGGCGACCTCACCGTCTCGGCAGGTTCGACCATCGCTCCGGGTTACTCGCCTGGCACGCTCACTGTCGCGGGTGACTTCACCCTCGCCGGCACGGCGAACATGGAAGTCTCCGGAAATGTCGTCGGTGGTCTCTACAATGACTCCGTCACCTTCTCCGGTACGGCCAACCTCTCGGGTGGCACCGTCCTCGTCCAGCGCTGGAACAATGGCACGACCCCGGCGGTCGCTCCCGCCTTCGGCCAGCGCTTCGTCCTCTTCAAGGGCACGGCCACGCCGACCACGGGTGCGAACCTCGTCGCCACTTACTTCACCGGCGCGACCCCGGCCAGCATCACCACCGATGACTCCACGGGCCGCTACCTCGTCATCGCGCCGGCGGCGGTCGATGCGGGCGCGGCTGTTTCGGCTTACGATGGCCTGATCCACAATGCCGATGGTTTGGCGCACAAGCCCAACGAGTACGCGGTCTATGCGGTGCGCGACGAAAGCGCTTACGCCGTGGCGGGCATCGATGCCGGCATCATTGCTTACGTCCAGGCGGCGACGAAGGTCGCCCCCGGCACGGTCTATGTCCCTGGCGCCGTCAACAACCCCGGCTCCGTGGCGACCCTCGACCCCCTGGCGGCTCGCCTGATGACCATGAGCGATGCGCAGCTCACGCCGGCGTTGCTCAGCTTGCAGCCCGCCGCCTTGGCCGCGATCCCGGCCTCCATGGCCCTCGGCCAGCGCGCCGAGTCGGGTGCGCTCCTCCGCCGCCTCGAGATGCGTCGCTACGACCGCGCTGGTTATAGCGTCTATTACAACGAAGGCTTCGCCCTCGCGACCTCGTCCAGTTTCACGGGTGGTTCCGGTTCGGACGCCACGCCCTTCGACTCCACCGTCACCGGCGCCATGGGCGGCCTGCTCAAGGACATCAATCCTTGGTCCGTCGCCGGCTTCTCCGCCGGCTACACCAAGAGCAAGGCGGACCTCTCGGCCGGCGGCGTTTCCGCCGGCTCGGTCTCCGGCAATGCCTATCGCCTGACGGGCTTCTTCTCGACGATGCTCGGCGAACGCAAGGATTCGCTGTTCTTCGATGCCGGTGTTTCCGTCGGCACTTCGACCAACAAGTCCTCGCGCACGACCTTCCTCGGCACCGAGACCGCCAGCCCCAAGGCCACCGGCTACGGTGCCTTCGCCCGTTTGGGCGCAGGTTACGCCACCAAGGCGGGGGTTAGCTTCTCCCCCTATGTCGGCGTCGACTTCGCCAAGGTGAGCGGCAGCGGCTTCGACGAAACCGGCGACGCTTCCGCGCTCAAGGTAAGCTCCTACTCCTACACCTCCGCCCGTGCCACCCTGGGCTCCGGCATGACCTGGCTGACCGTGGGCGATGGCGAGACCCTCAAGTTCTCCATCGATTTCGAAGCCTTCGCCGAGGTCGGCGGCGGCAAGACCACGGACATCTCGGCCCGGATCGGCAGCATCGACTTCACCTCGGAGGCCAACGTCTCGGCCGGCAACGGTTACCGCATCGCCCCGTCCTTCACCTACGGACCGAACCCGGATACCGCCTACTACCTGACGCTCTCGCTTGAAAAGGCCGGCGCCACGAAGACCACCGGCTTCGAACTCGGCTACCGCCGCCGCTTCTAATCCCTCTCCTGATCCACTCGCATCGCGCCTCGCCATGAAACTCTCCCGTAAGTTCCTCGTCCTTGCCTCGGCGGCCCTCGTCGCCGGCCTGCCGTCCGCCCAGGCGGACGTCACCGTCAACTACTCCACGGGGGCGCCGACCGTCCTCACGGGCACGGCCCTGACCGCGACGAACCTCGGCGCGCCCGGGCTGTTGGCGCAACCGACGGCGATTCAGCAGGGGCTGAAGACCGTCAACTCCCTCACCGTGGGGCCGCTGACGACTTTGACGCTGAATCAGGTCGTCGACGCGACGACGACCACCAAGTTCCTCAGCGCCAACAACGCGGCCCTCGTCGACGCGGGCACCTTCGCCACCCTGCCGGTCCTGTTGAAGACCGGCGGCGCCACGTTGCAGTACGACGCCTTCCGCGACTTCAATTACCTCGCGAACAACACCTTCAAGTTGGCTCCCCCCGCGACGCCCGTGATGCCGAACGACCTGCGTGCGCAGGGCGCTTTCTCCGGCCTGGTCGTGGTCAACCAAGGCACCTTGCAGGTGTCTGGATACCTCAACCAGTGGGCCAATTACGGTGTGGCCAACGGCTCCATCGGGTACAATTCCCGGATGGAAGGCGCCGGCGCCGTCATCCTCCAGGGCTCGGCCTCGCTGAGCTTCCAAGGCACGGCCTACAACGTCGTCGCCGCTGGGCCTGCTTTGGGCGACAACCAGCTGTCCAACCCCTCCAGCCCGCTGCTCTTCCGCCTGAATTACGTCCACAACCTCTATTCCGGCACGCAGGCCAACTTCCTCGCGGGTTTGGATGGGACGGACGTGAGCACGGTCTTGGACGTCGGCAAGGACGCCGACTACATCGCCAACATCCACATCGACGACGGCGTCGTCGGTTCCGTCGGTCGCATCGATGGTGCGGGCCGCGTCTATAAGACGGGCTCGGGTTCCTTCACGATCCTCAACACCAGCCGACTCACGGGCGACCTGTTCGTCGGGGGCGGCGATTTGGTCCTCTCCGACCCGAACGGACTGGCGCTCCGCCTCGCCACCTCCGTCAACCTCATCGGTTCCGACGGCAACCAGACTGGCCTCGCCCGTGCGGACGCCGCATCGGATTCCGCCAACACGGTCGAGTGGCGCCCCGGTTACCTGCCGGGCCGCAATGCCCCGCAGCTGAGCATCACCTCGAACCAGACGATCCGGAACTTCCAGGCTCTCTGGGGCGAAAACGCGACGAACATGTGGATCGCCGGCACGGGTGCCGGCACGGTCGTCGACATCGGCTCGGGCACGTCCTTGACCGTCCTCCAAGATGTCAACCGCGACGGTTTCTTCACGGGCAGCATCAACGGCGGCCTCGGTCGACTGGTCAAGGGTGGCGTCGGCACCTTGGCTTTGATGGGCCAGAGCTCTTCGGTGGGCGAGATCGCCATCGACGCGGGCAAGATCATCGCGAACGTCCAGAGCCTCGGTTACGGCCGCGTCGTCATCGGTGCGGGCGGCACGCTCAGCATCGTCCAGAACAACGCCGGCACGCTCCGCGCGCAGATTAACGGCGCCGTGGGCGCGACCCTGACGGTGACCCCTCAGGATGCCATCGTCAGCGCCGTCTCCGGCGGCGCCAACGTCGGCAACGGCCAGCTCGGCGTCATCGACATCTATAATCAGCAGCAGGACTTCTACGGCCAGGTCATCGTCAAGGACGGCATCACGCTGGCCTTCTCCTACGGCAAGGATGACACGTTCATCCGCGCCTCGAACATCGTGCTCAACTCCGGCACCAGCGGCCGCGAGACCACGATTCGCTTCAACGACACGACCCAGACGGTTAACAACCTCTCGGGCGACGCGAACACCCGCATCGAACTGGGCCGCGGTTCCATCACGATCAACCAGTCGACCAACACGGCCTACGCGGGCAAGATCACCGGCGCCGGGAATCTCATCAAGGGCGGGAACAGCAGCATGACCCTGTCGGGCCTCAGCAGCTACTACGGCGCCACCGTCGTCAAGGCGGGCTCCTTGGCCTCCACCGCCGCGGACGGCATCATCAACAGCGCCGGCCTCGTTCTCCTGAACGGCACGACCTTCACCGCGTCCGCCAACCAGACCGTTGGCGCGCTCTTCGGTCAGGCCGGTTCGGTCGTGTCGCTGCAGAACGGCGCGACGTTGACCGTGGGCAAGACGGAGGCCCAAGTGACCCAGCTGAACAATGCG
>JACCDL011500310.1_pt1 | contig 13101 bp, 12 predicted proteins | sample 7441931 | NCBI WGS metagenome assembly JACCDL01 (sample SAMN15323437, study PRJNA562643) | freshwater metagenome | isolation source: river surface water | place: USA:Blue River Watershed | collected 2017-08-16 | reverse complement strand
GCCACGTTGCCGCCGCCGCCGCCAAGTCGCCCTTCTTTTCCTGCCACACCGCCCGCGCCGCCTGCAGCTCGGCCGAATCCGGCCACCGCTTCAGCGCCGCCGCGAGCACCGCGCCCGCCGGCTCGGCTTCGTTGCGCGCCAGAAGCAGATTCACCCGCACCACCGCGCCTGCCGCCTGGGTGCGCACCGGCGACTTCCGCAGCTCCGCCGTCACGGTCTCGTGATCCGTCCACGAACGCACCAGCTCCGACAGGAGCACGAGCGCGTCTCCGTGGACCATGGTCGCACGCACCGCCGCGAGCGCCTCCTCCCGGGCCGCCGCGAGCCGATCGCTCCCCCGCAGCGCCTCCGCGATCTGCGCCCGCACCTGCGCATCACCCGTCGACTGCTCCTGCGCCACCCGCAGATGCACGAGCGCGCGCACCGGCGCGCCCTGCGCCAACCAGATCGTGCCGAGCCGCTCATGCACCACCGCACTGCCGGGCGTCTCGTGCAGCAGCGTCAGGTAAACGACCTTCGCGCGCTCGTAATCGCCGCCCGAGAAATATCCGGCCGCCCGCTCGAACGCCCGCGCCCGCCGCGCCTCGGCGGAACATCCCGCCAGCGCCACGGCTGCCAGCAGAGCGATCGCCGCACGGCCCACCGCGCGGCTCAGGTTTCCCCTCTTTTTCATGCTTTGCCTCCATGCCCCTCCCCGAACCGGCACCCGACGTCGCACCCGTCAGGCGCCGGCCCGCGGAGGGATCAAATGCCATCCCGCCTGCGTCAGGCCGCGAGGCGGCGACGCAGCGTGACGATCGCGCCGATCCCGATCACAAGCAGCAGCGAGGTCATGCCGGCATCGGGCACCCCGGGCTGCGTCACAATCTCCTGCACCTTCACCTCGACAAACGCCTTGGTGAACGAGACCGCGGTGTTTCCGCCCAGCCGCAGCTGGTTCAGATCCCACGCCGCGCCGCCGGTCGCGAGCGCGAGATTATAGTAGTCCGTCATGGTCGTGCCGAAGCCGGAGGCCGAGCCCTTCGCCGCCACGCTGAAACCGCCGGCGCCATCCGCGCGGTAGGCATTCGCCGCCGAATCATGGCCCAGGGCCGAGAGATTCGTCGCCGTGAGGAAGGTGCCGTTCACCACCGCATTGAGCAACGCGCCCTTGCCGGCAAGCGACTGCAGCAGTCCGGCATAGGTGAGCGCGCCATTGGTGTTGTCGCGGTCCTCGTCGGTCACGAGGACGACGTTCACCGCCGCACCGGGTCGAAACGTGTAGCTCGACAACGCATAATCGATGCCCGCCCAGCCGTCCTCCGTCCCGCCCGAGGTGACCAGGCTCCCGGTCGCCGTCGAGAACTGCGCCGCGGTTCCGAACGTCCCGCCACCCACCGCGATCTGCCGGCCGGAATTCTGGCTGCCGGCGAGACCGTTGCCGAAACCGACGAGGCCGTAACGGTTCCCGGTGACGCCCGCGAGGCCGAGCTGCGTGTCGAGCGACGACACCATCGTGGCGAGCCAGCCATGTTCACCGGACATCGAGCCGGATTCATCGACGACGAAGATGACGTCCGCTGTCGTGGCCGCGCGGACGCCAAACGTGGAAGCGGCCAGCAACAGGGCGGCCGCGAGTATCTTCTTGGTTGGTTTCATATTTCGGTGGGGCTTGTTTTCGCAACGTGAGCGATCGTCACGTCCCCGCGCCTTTCGCACGGTGCATGCCACGCCTCCGCCCGCTCACCCAACCCCGTCGTTACACGACGGATCCAACGCAGGCCGGGGCGGCGGACCGCCCTGCGCACCGGCCCCGACTTGTAAGCTCCACCGACGCTTGCCGGGAGACCTTACACTTCACCGCGCCGCCACCGGCGGCACGAACAGGATGCAGATCGGCGCGGGCACGTTGATCACGCCCTTGGTCTGATACTGCAGCTCGCCCGTCGCGGGGTTCACCTTGTGCACCGACACGGTATTCGAGTCCGCGCCCGCCGCGAGCAGCCAGCCGCCGTCCGGCGAGAGGTTGATATTGCGGGGAAACGCCCCGCGCACCGGCTGCACCTGGATCACCTGCAGCGCCGCCGTCGCCGGATCGGCCCGATACGCCGTCACCGTGTCGTGCCCGCGGTTCGACGAGTAGACGTATCGCCCGCTCGGATGCACCAGGATCTCCGCCGCGGAGTTGAACGCTTCCTTCGCCTTCATCTCCTCGGTCAGCGCCGGCACCGTCGCGAGCGGCTTGGCCGTCCCGCTCGCCGCGTCCCACGCAAACGTCGTCACCGACAGCGAGAGCTCGTTGAGCAGATAGATGAATTTTCCGTCCGGCGAAAACCGCATGTGCCGCGGGCCGCCGCCGGGCACCGACGCCGCCGCGCCGTGTTTCACCAGCGCCGGTTTCTCCAGGTCCACCCGGTAGATCACGATCTGGTCGAGCCCGAGATCCGGCACGAGCGCGAAGCGCTGGTCGGGCGAGAAGCCCACCCAGTGCGCATGCGGCTTGGTCTGCACCGGCTTCACCACGCCCGAGCCGCCTTCGTGCTTGGTCACCTGCGCCGGCCCCAGCTTTCCCTCCGCATCGAGCGGAAACAACGCCACCGAACCGCCGCCATACTGTGCCGTGAGCAGGAACTTTCCCGTCGGGTGCACCGCGATGTGCGCCGCGCCACCGTCGCCCGTCGGCGCCGAGTTGATCGGCGTGAGCTCACCCTTGGCCCCGATCCGGTAGCCGATCGCCCCCGGACCGCCCGGAAAATTCGCCACCGCGTAGAGTTTGTCGCCCGCCGGATGCAGCGCGAGAAACCCGGGCGAGCCGACCTCCACCGCGAGCTCCGCCGGCGTGAGCTTGCCGTTCGCCGGGTCGAAGGTCGCCCGGTAGATGCCCTTCGCCCCGGGCCCACCCGTTCCGAAATACACCGGCACCGGCGCCGCGCCTGCCAGCGCCACCAGGCTCAACATCGCCGCACACCACGCCGCCATTTTCTTTCCGGGGTAGGAGTTCATCCCGCAGCCGTAACACACCGCCACGCCGGCACAAGTCCGCGGACGACCCGCCCGCCCGTCGCCCTGATTCGGACACCAGGCACACCCGCGCCATCGGCATCCAACCCAGTCCCCCGAAGTTTTCCCACCGAATCCGTGCCCCGCCGACTCCCAGCCCCTCTCAATCTGCGGCTTTTCCGAATCTGCGGGAAATCCCTCCGTTACGACCCAGCTCCCTCCACCCAAAAAATCCCGACGCCGCTCCATCGCCCCGCGCCGCCCCTACCACTCGTCACTTCTCCTTCGACAGCGGCGCCCCCGGCGGCCATCCGGGTTTCCACCGCGGCCTTCCAGCCCCCGCGCCGCCCCTCCGCCTTCAGCCCGCCCCCACCATGCTCGACAGCCTCGATACGCTCATCGGCTTCACGCTGATTTTCACCGTCGTCAGCCTGCTCGTCACGCTCGTCGTCCAGGTCGTCACCGCACTGTTCAATCTCCGCGGACTCAACCTCGCCTGGGCCGTCGCCGAGACGGTCGAGGCCATCCTGCCCGAGCTGACCGCCCAGGCCGGCGCGTCGGATCCCGCCAAGCCGTCCAAAGCCTCCCGCGGCTTCCGCCTCGCCGAGCGGCTCCTGCGCGACCCGCTCGTCTCCGACAACCAGATGTTCAACTTTGTCGGGCTCTCCACCGCCGCCCGCCCGCACGAACTTTTCGATGCCCTCAAGCGCCTCGCCGACGGCGATCCCGCCAAGGATCCCATCGCGGCCGACGCCAAACTCCTGCTCGCGAAACTCGAGTCCCTCACCGCCCCCGCCGCCGGCGCGACCGCCGTGGTCCGCGGCGCCGCCGAGCTGGCCGATCTCCTCGCGCGCACCACCGTCGCCACCGCGGAACGCGGCCAACTCGAGACCGCACTCGCCGCCCTGCGCGACTCCGCCACCCGCCACGTCGGCGAGGCCCGCCACGCCGTCCGCGAATTCGAGCGCCATCTCGCCGTCGGCATCGAGCGCTCGCAGGAATGGTTCGCGATGCACGCGCGGCTCGTCACCGCCGGCGTCGGCCTGCTCGTGGCGTTTTCGTTCCAGCTCGATGCCATCGAGATCTTCCACCGCGTCTCGTCCGACCGCGTGCTGCGCGAGAAACTCGTCGCCCAAAGCGCCTCCGTGCTCGGCCAGGCCACCCCCATTCTCGCCGGCAGTCCCAACGTCCTCGCCGAGGCCTTCGCCGCGTGGCAGGCCACGCTGAAAGACCAGGCGCTGCAACGCATCAACGCCGCCGCGATCACCGTCGCCGCCTACGAAACCCGCGAATCCGTCGAACGCCGGCTCCGCGCCGCCTTGCAGGGTATTCCGGCGGAGCAGATCGATGCCGCCCTCACCGGATTCGCCACGCAGGTGGACGCCGCGGTGAAAAAAGCCGTCGCCGCCGCCGCGCCCACCGCGCGCGCGCTCTACGACGGGATGGCGGCCGCCGGCTTCGACCTCATGCCGGCGACATTCGGCCAGCGCTGGAGCCCGGGATACTTCGCCAGCCTGCCGTCCCATTTCCTCGGCATGCTCTGCTCCGCCCTGCTGCTCAGCCTCGGCGCGCCCTTCTGGTTCAACCTGCTCAAGAATCTCGCCAGCCTCCGCTCCGTCGTCGCGAGCAACATCGGCGGCTCCGGCACGACCGATCCCAAAGCGAAGGACGTCTCCGCGAAATCCGCCGGCCCCACCGTCGCCGTCTGACCGCCCGCGCCGTCCGACTCGCTGCAGGCGTGGGATCCCATCCGCCAGAAGCCAGTCTGGTCCGTCCCCCGGAAAACCTTCTGGAACGGCGGCATTCTCGCCACCGCCGGCAACCTCGTCTTCCAAGGCTCCGCCGACGGCAAACTCACCGCCTATCGCGCGACCGACGGCGCGGTGCGCTGGAGCTTCGATGCCGGCCTCGGCATCTCCGCGCCGCCGATCACCTACCGCGTCGGCGGCCGCCAATTCGTCGCGCTGCTCGTCGGCTGGGGCGGCGGCTTCGCCGGCACCACGGATGCGGGCCTCGGCTGGGCCTACGGCGTGCAGACGCGGCGGCTCATCGCCTTCTCGCTCGAGGGCCGTGCAGTCGTGCCCGCCCAGCCGCCGCCACGGTTCGCCGAACCGCTCACCCCGCCGGACTTCGTCGTCGATCCCGCGCAGGCCAAATCCGGCGGCCTCGTTTTCATGGACTGCGTCATGTGCCACGGCCGCAGCGCCAAAGCCGGCGGCATGGCCCCCGATCTCCGCGCCTCCGCGATTCCGCTCAGCTTCGAAGCGCTCGCCGACGTCGTGCGCACCGGCTCACGCGTCGCCCGCGGCATGCCCGCCTTCCCGACGCTCACGGACGAAAATCTCCGCGCCCTCATGCACTACCTGCGCCACGAGGCGCTGCAGTCGGCTCCCGCCCTCCCATAGGGCCGGCGCTGTTCGCCGGGCCCGGGTTATCGCCCGACCCGCCTCCCGCCACGCGCGCGCTGCCCCTCCCGTCCCCGTCGCGTCGCCGCCTTACCGCGGCCCGAACAACGCGTCCTCGATCTCCTGCGCCGCAAACATTTTCGCCGCATCGTGATCGATGCCGAGCGCCTCGACCTTCCGCCAATTGAACACCCAGCCCCGCTCGCGCGCGATCCGCTCCGCCAGCTCGAAGGCCGCCCGGTTCCGCGCGTAGCGATGCGGCCCCTGCTTCATCCCCGCGGGGCTGTCGTCGAAACGCTTCCGCGGCGTCACGTCCGCCGTGCCGAGATACAGGGTCAGCGGCGCCGCGAAATAGCGCCGCAGCATCGCCTCGTCGCTCAACTCCGGCGGCAGCCCGCCCAGCCCGTAGCCAAACGGGTGCGCCCGGTCGGGAAACAGCAGCGAGCCGGCGTTGCCCGCCACGATCCGCTTCGCCTCGCCCGGCTGATACGCCGCCAGCCGCACGAGAAACTGCGCGCCCGCCGAATGTCCCAGCAGATAATACGGCAGGTCCGCCCGCCCTTCGCGCGCCCGCACGCCCGCGACGATCGCCTCCACCACGTTGAACATCCACTCGTCGCGCGGCCGCGCCTTGCCTTCCGCGTCGAGCAGCCCGCCGCGTTGATACCACTCCTCCGGGAAACGCGCCTCGTCGAGCTGCGGCGCCACCACGAGCGCCCCGCAACGCTCCGCGATCGGGCGCGCGAAATTCCGGTAGTCCTCCGCATTCCGCACGATCCCGTGAAACACCACGACCAGCGGGCCCGCGCTGTGCGCCGCGGACTTGTAGGTGAAGAGCGTCAGCGGCGCCCCGCGATACTCGACCTCGATCCGCGCGCGACCGTTCGGGATCGGCTCTCCCCGCAACGCCGCCACCACGCCCGCCAGCATCCACACCACTCCGAGCATTCGCCGCTTCGACCGCATGCGGCACGGTGACGACGCCTCCTCGCGGCGGCAAGGGCCGCGACCCCGCGCCCGCGGACAGCGCGCTCCGTTCAGCCGATCGTCCGCGTCGGCAGATGCGGCGCGAGCGCGCGCTGCAGCGGGCATTGCGCGCCATCGACCGGCGCGCCGCTCCGGTATTTTTCGAGGAGCTGCACCGACCGCTGCGCCAGCATCCGGCGCACTTCGCGCCGCCGCCCTTTTTCGCGCGGGATCACCATCCGGTCGTAGCCGGTGGTCTGGTGCCGCAGCCACGCGATCGTCGCCGCCTCGGCCCGCGCCTCGAGCGGAATGCGCTCGGTGCGCGCCACCGTGCCGCTCCCCACGGGCGTCGCGTGCTCCGCGATCAGATTGGCCAGCGTGCGCGCCGCGTCCCCGTGCCGCGGGTGAAAGGCGAGAAACGCCGCCACCGCCCCGCGGAAATCCACCGCATACTCCTCCTGCTCCGCCGCGCGGCGGCGCCGCCCGGCGTCCAGCCGTTTCTGATACGCCGGGTCCGCCCGCTCCAGCGCGAGCCCGGCCCGGAGCGCCGCGATCCGCGCGCCCGGCGCCCAGATCCCGCGCGAGAAGCGCTTCCGGCCTTTCACTTCGATCACCGTCAGCGTGGGCCCGTCCTCCTTGATCCGCCGGCTCAACGCCGCATCGCCCGGCGGCAGCAGCTCCCAGCCGGCGGGCACCGCCTCGAGGGCGGCGCGCTCGTTGATGACGTGGCGCGGCAGCGGGGCCGGCCGGACTTCGCGGGCAAGGGAGGTCACGGAAAGCGCTCGGAGCTAGGCGCCCCGCCGCTCACCGCAAGGTCCGAAACGCTCCCCCCGGACAAAAAAATGCCGCCGCGGGCTGCGATCCGCGGCGGCTACTAACACCAACCCCTGACAAGTGGCTCAGTTCTCCTTCTTGCGATTGCCGCCCCCGGGGCCTCCCCGCTGCGGCATGTCGTCGAACTTCTTCTGCTGCTCCGGCGTCAGCACGGCGCGGACTTCCTTCCGCGTCTCCGTCATGATCTCCATCATCTTCTCGCGCCCGCCGTCCGGACCGGCCGCGCGCATTTTCTCGCCGGCCTTGGCGTAGATCGCGGTGAGCTTCGTCTTCTGCTCGTCGCTCAGTTTGCCCACGGCCGTCTCGATCCGCTCGATCTGCGCCTCGGGCGTCATGCCGCCGCGACCGCCGCCTTTGCGTTTTTCCTCCTGCGCCTGCAGGAGGGTCGAGGAACTCAGCGCGGCAATCGCCAGCGCGGGCAGGAGGAATTTCGGAAATTTCATGGGCGGGACACTGGGTTTGGGTGGGCCGGGGGTTGTCCGCCGTTGGGCGGGACATCGGGGCAAGACGACGTTCGGCAAAAACAGTTTCGGATTTTTTCGCGGGCTTGCCCGTTCCCGCCCCCCGCCGCAGCGTCCCCGGCCCATGATCGAGGTCGCCGCCCTCTCCAAGCGCTACGGCAATTTCACCGCCGTGCAGGAGCTCTCGCTGCTCGTCCGGCCCGGCGAAGTCCTCGGCCTCGTCGGCCCCAACGGCGCCGGCAAAACCACCACGCTGCGCTGCCTCGCCGGGATCATTCCCGCCTCCTCCGGCTCGATCCGCATCGCCGGCCACGACCTCGCCACCGCCCCCATCGCCGCCAAGCGCACGCTCGCTTTCTTCCCCGACGAACCCCGGCTCTTCGAATACCTCACCGTCCGCCAGCACCTGAATTTCGTCGCCCGCATCTACGGCGTGCCCGATCACGCCACCCTCGCCCAGCCGCTGCTCGAGGAGTTCGAGATCGCCGACAAAGCCGATCAACTCCCCGGCGAACTCTCCCGCGGCATGAAGCAGAAACTCGCCATCGCCTGCGGCCTCCTGCACGCGCCGCAGGTCATGTTCTTCGACGAACCGCTCACCGGCCTCGACCCGCTCGGCATCCGGCGGATGAAGAACTCGATCCTCCAGCGCGCCCGCGCCGGCGCCACGATCGTGCTGAGTTCGCACCTCCTGCACCTGCTCGAGGAAGTCTGCTCCCACGTGCTCATCCTGAAACGCGGCGTGAAAATCGCCGACGGCACGATTCCCGAGGTCGCCGCCCGCTTCAGCGCGGGCGAGACCGCGGTCAACCTCGAGGAGGTCTTCATCCGCGCCACCGGCGGCTCGGAGAATTGACCGCCGTCGCCCCGCGTCCCCGCTCCGCCCGCCTCCCGACCCGATGCTCGGTGCGCTCCTCTACCTCCGCGCCACGTCCTTCGCCAACTGGCTGAAGTCCCGCCTGCAGCGGCTGCGTCAGCCCAAGTATCTCCTCGGGGCGGTGGTCGGCATCGCCTATTTCTACTTCTTCTTTTTCCGCGGCTTCGCCCCGCCGCCGCCCGCCGCCATGCCCGGCCTGCCGGTGACCGGCCCCGCCGACTGGCTCCCGCTCGCCTCCGCCGTGGGTGCCCTCGCGCTGCTGTTCTTCGCCACCTGCATGTGGGTCGTGCCCACGGAACGCGCCGCCCTCGGCTTCTCCGAGGCCGAGATCGCGTTTCTTTTTCCCGCGCCCATCTCGCGCCGCGGCCTCGTGCATTTCCGGCTCATCAGCGCGCAGCTGCGCAGCCTCGCCGGCGCGACGATCATGACGCTCTTCTCGCAGCGTTGGACCTTTCTCGGCGGCAACCCGCTCACCCACGCGCTCGGCTGGTGGTTCGTCTTTTCCAGCCTCAACCTCCACCTCAGCGGCGCCCGCTTCACGCTCTCGCGCCTGTCCGACGCCGGCCTCGGCCTCTGGCGCCGGCGCGTCCTGATCGTCGCCGCCCTGGGCACGGTTGTCGCCGTCACCTATGCACGCATGCCCGCCCTGCCGGAAGTCACGCCGCAGGCCGCCGTCGACCTCGGACCGTTTACCGGCTGGCTGGTCGGCTTCGCCGAGACCGCACCGCTCGCCTGGCTCGTCTGGCCGATCCGCCTCGTGATCGCGCCATTTCTCGCTCCGGGTCTCACCGACTTCCTGCTCGCCCTCGGCCCGGCCGTGGCGGTCATCGCCCTGCACTACCTCTGGGTCGTCCGCTCCGCGCTCGCGTTTGAAGACGCCTCCATCGAGCAGGCGCAGCAACGCGCCGCTCGTCTCGCAGCCTGGCGCGCGGGCGACGGCCGCCTCCATACCGCACCCACGACCGCGCGCCGCGCTCCCTTCGCCCTCGCGTCCGCCGGCCCCACCGAGCTCGCGTTTCTCTGGAAAAATCTGCTCTCGACGTGGCCGTGGTTCAACGGGCGTGTGTTTCTCATCACCGCCGCCGTGCTCGCCCTCGGGTGCACCTGGCTCCGGTTGCAGCCCGAGGCCGCGGCCGTCGGCGGCGGCCTCTCCGCCCTGGTCCTCATGCTCGCCGGTTACCTCCTGCTCATCGGCCCGCAATTCGCCCGGCAGGATATCCGCTCCGACCTCGCGCACGCCGACCTCCTCAAGACCTACCCGCTGCCCGGCTGGCGCATCGTCCTCGGCGAACTCCTCACCCCCACCGTGATCCTCACCGGTCTGCTGTGGCTCGCGCTGCTCGTCGTCACGCTCCTCTTCCCCGGCCCCGCCGCCGGCGTGTCGTGGCTCACTCCCGCCGTGCGGATCACCGCCGCGCTCGGCCTCGCGGCGCTCATCCCCGCGCTGGTCGCGCTCCAACTGCTGGTGCCCAACGCCGCCGCGCTGCTCCTGCCCGGCTGGTTCCAGGCCACCCGCACCCGCGGCGGCGGCCCCGAGGTCTTTGGCCAGCGCATGATCTTCTTCTTCGCCCAGCTGCTCACCATGGTGATCGCGCTGCTCCCCGCCGTCGCGATCGGCGCGGCCTGTTTCCTCGTTCAATTTCTGCTCGGTCCGGTGATCGCGCTCCTGCTGGCGGGCACCGCCATGCTCGTCGTGGTCGCCGCCGAAGTCGCCGCCGGCATCTGGCTGCTCGGCCGGCGGTTCGAACAACTCGACCTCTCCGAGGAACTGCGCTCGTAATCGCGCCCACCATGGCGGAAGACGCCCCCGACCTCACCCGCCTCACCCAGTGGGCCGCCGATACCGTCGGCGCCGCCCAACGCCAGCTCCCGCGCGAGCTGCGCCCCTTGGCGCGCGATGTCCCCGTGCATTATGAGGCGCGGCCGACGGACGACGTGCTCGCGGAGGGCTTCGAGCCCGACATCCTCGGCCTGTTCTCCGGCAGCCCGCACGGCCTGGAGCTGGCCCACGACAACCCCGCACCGCCGCAGATCTGCCTCTATCTGGAGAGCCTCTGGGATTTCGCCGAGGGCGACGTCGAGATCTTCCGCGACGAAGTCCGCCTCACCTACCTCCACGAACTCGGCCACTATTTCGGCTGGGACGAGGACGAACTCGCCGCCCGCGGCCTCGATTGAGCCGGGCATTCCGCCGCGCGGCCCACCCCGCGGCCGCCCTGCGTGCCGGCCGCACTCTGCGGGAACCTCCGCCGCGCGCCTATGTCCGCCCGCGGAGCCACCCGCTCAATCCACGCTTTCCAAGCGTTCACCCTTGCCTACACTCCGTCACTTCAGATTTCCGCCATGCCCATGAAGAAACTCCTGTCTGTCCTCCTCGTCGCGCTGTTCGGCGCCGCCCTCGGCCACGCCGCTCCGACCCGCGAAGACTACGTGGCCCGCATCGAATCGTGCGAAGCCATCCTGCGGGAGTTCCAGACCCGTTCCGCCCTCTCGATCCCGAAGGAGGTCTGGCGCCGCGCCAAGGCCGTCCTGATCCTCAACCAGTTCAAGGCCGGCGTCATCCTCGGCGTGCAGGACGGCTACGGCGTCATCATGGTCAAGAAGCCCACCGGCGGCTGGAGCCTTCCCGTCCTCATCAACGCCGGCGAGGCCAGCCTCGGCTTCCAGCTCGGCGCCAAGTCCGTCGAGAGCATCTTCGTCATCACCGACGACAAGACGCCCCGCATGCTCTTCAACCAGCGCTTCAACATCGGCGTCGACGCCAAAGCCGTCGCCGGCCCCCGCGCCGCCGAGACCGAGCGCAACAACGAGGAGATCCTCACCGTCCCGATGCTCGCCTACACCAAGACCGTCGGCCTCTTCGCCGGCGCCACCGTGAAGGCCGGCCACATCTCCCGCGACGACAAGGCCAACTTCGAGCTCTACAATACGCGCTACACGATGCCCGAGTTGCTCTACAGCGACTGGCTCCAGCCCCCGAAGGAAGTGCAGCCCCTGATGGCCTTCCTGCAGCAGCTCGCACCCTGAGCGGCCCCGCCGCGGCCTCGCCGCGGCCTCCGGATCGAGCCCGGACCGTGGAGAATTTTCCACGCTCCAGGCTTCCGCAGATCGGAAACCTCCGATCGCCCATCGGTTCGTCCCTGAATCTGCGCGAACCTCATCCCGAAGCGGCGCCCCGCCGTCCGCAAAGCCCCGAACCCGCTTCTGCGGATCACCGCCCGCCGCGGAACTCGCGCAGAAACGTCCCCAGTTCCGCCAGCGCCGCGTCCGCCACGATCGCCGGCGCCTCCACCCGCGACGCCCCCGGACACTCCACGCGCCCGCTGCGCAAACGCGGCTCAGCCGGACCCCGCCCGGCTCGCCCCACCGCCGCGATCGCCCACCACGCAAACGGCACGCTCACGCCGTCGGCCGGCGACGGCTCCGCATATCCCGTCGTCGCCACCGCCACGTCGCTCCCGAAAAGCACGCACGCCCCCCGCGCCATCTGCTGCGCCACCTCGGCCGACACGCAGTTCACCCGCTCCGCCGCCGCCCGGTCCACGCCCAGCAACGCGACCTTCTGCGCCAGCGTATACGCCGTCACCCCGCCGAGGAAATACGCCGACGCCCCCGACACCTCCGCGATCCGCGCCTGCACGCGCCCGCACGTGAGGCTCTCCGCCGCCGCCAGCGTCAGCTTCGGCGGTCCGAGCAGCAGCGGTTTCAGCTCCGCCGCGATACCTCCGCGCGCATCGCCCGCCTTCACGCGACTTCGAGCCCCACCGGGCAATGGTCGCTCCCCATCACCTCCGGCATGATCCACGCCCGCTTCAACGCCGGCCGCAGCTTCTCGCTCGCGACAAAGTAATCGACGCGCCACCCGATGTTCCGCGCCCGGCAGTTCATCATCTGGCTCCACCACGAGTAGTGCCCCGGCCCCTTTTCGAACTCGCGGAACGTATCCACAAACCCACTCGCCAGCACCTGCGAGAAATTCCCCCGCTCCTCCTCCGTGAACCCCGCGTTGCGCCGGTTCGGCTTCGGATTCGTGAGGTCGATCTCGGTGTGCGCCACGTTCAGGTCGCCGCAGAAGATCACCGGCTTCTTCTTCCCGAGCTTCTTCAGGTAACTCAGGAACGCCGGGTCCCACTCCTCCACCCGATACTTCAGCCGCGTCAGCCCCCGCTGCGAATTCGGCTGGTAGACGTTGACCAGATGGAAGTCGGGATACTCCGCCGTGATCACGCGCCCCTCGTCGTCGTGGCCCTTCATGCCGATGCCGAGCGTCACCGCCTTCGGCTTCACCCGCGTGAAGATCACCGTGCCGCTGTAGCCCTTCTTCACCGCCGGATTCCAGATGGCCTCATACCCCTGCGGCCAGACGATGTGCTGCACGTCGCCCGGATGGCACTTCGCCTCCTGCAGGCAGACCACGTCCGCCTGCACCTGCGTCATGAAGTCCAGGAGGCCCTTCTTGTGCGCCGCCCGCACGCCGTTCACGTTCCACGAGACCAATTTCATCGCCGCCCACTGCACGTCCCCGTCCCTCCCGCCGCAATCCGTTTCCCGCCCGACCCGCAAAGACACACGCCCCCCT